>TARA_R110001606_G_scaffold377844_1_pt1 | contig 149120 bp, 120 predicted proteins | sample TARA_R110001606 | Tara Oceans TARA_R110001606 (sample SAMEA4398315) | marine metagenome | biome: Polar Biome; feature: [SRF] surface water layer (ENVO:00010504); material: water (ENVO:00002006), including particulate matter (ENVO:01000060) such as... | depth 5 m | reverse complement strand
ATCCAGATCGCCTGGCCGGTTCAGGCCAACGAGCTGTTCGCTGTCATGCCCGAGCCGCTTTTCGTGTACCTCAAGGCACAAGGTGTACGCCTGAATGACTGGCTTCCAAGCAGCGTGCCACAGGCGCTGGATATCAAGGCAGGTCATCTGGCAGTGCGGTTCGTCACTTCATTTGAGACAGAGATGACAGAAGTACAACAGCTCCAGGATCTGCTGACAGCCTATTTCGACGCCTTAGTACTGGCGAATGGTTAAATGGGGTCAGATGATCATTTCTTACAAACCCATTTTCATCTGACTCCGATTACCTGGCTTCCCCCGCTTCTTGCCATCAGTCAGATTACTCATCCCCTTGTTTTCCGATGATCCGACCTGCAAACGTCACAACGCCCAAGATCACAGCACCAGCCAGTATGCCGAATAGCGCATCGAGTAGTGTTGGTACCAACCCGCCCAACACCGACCCGATATAAGGCAACGCCAGGGTAAACTCGGCGCCGGATTGAATCGCATGATGCACTGCGCCAAAGCCGTGGGTCAGAATGCCGCCACCGACCATGAACATCGCTGCCGTGCCGACAACTGACAGGGTTTTCATCAACCAGGGCGCGATAAAGAGTATGCCGTTGCCAATACGCTCTACAAAGGCACTGGACTTCTGACTCAACAAGAGACCGAGATCGTCGAGCTTGACGATGCCGGCAACCAGTCCATACACGCCAATGGTCACAAGCAACGCAATGCCTGACAGCACCAGTACCTGCTGCAGAAATGGCGCATCAGCCACTGTGCCTAGCGTGATCGCAACGATTTCTGCAGACAGAATGAAGTCGGTTCTGACCGCCCCGCTGATCTTGCTCTTTTCAAAAGCCACCATATCCACGTTCGGATCAGCCAGCGCTCTGACGGTTTCGGCATGCTTTTCCGTATCATCATGCAAAAATCGATGGGCCAGTTTCTCGAAGCCTTCGTAACAGAGGAAAGCGCCGCCCAGCATCAATAATGGCGTTACCGCCCAGGGAATGAAGGCGCTGATCAGTAGCGCCGCGGGGACCAGGATCAGCTTGTTGCGCAAGGAGCCTTTGAAAACGGCCATCACTACAGGCAATTCTCGGACCGGCTTTACACCCGTCACTTGCTGCGCGTTAAGGGCAAGATCATCACCCAGCACACCGGCGGTTTTCTTGGCAGCGATTTTGGTCATGATCGAGACGTCGTCGAGCATGGTGGCAATATCATCGATCAGCGCAAGCAGACTGGAAGCCAAGAGGTGAATCTCCTATTTGTTGGATGAGTAAACTTGGGGTCATAGTAGTTGGGATCAATGTAATGGGGGTAACCCCGATTACTCCAGACCCTCACTGATGTCGGGTGATACTCCAGCCTTGACGCATTAGCAGGCTTTGCTATAACAAAGGTGATGCTTTCGCGGCGAGTACACTATTTTGCCGCCAAGGAAATCAACCATTCCAACAAGACCTGCTGACGACAACGGACTTGGGCAATCTACAAGCTCGTCGTCAGATGCACTTGGTATAGGCTAAAAAATTAAAGTGGTGTCACCCTACTCTCTTTCAGTTACCCGTTATCCACTCCGCTTAGCCTGCACGGTGCTTTACCGATGATTGCTCACACGCCAACCATCTTCGCCTCGGTGGCCTGGGTGGCATTGATTATGGCCTTTTGTTTGCTGGTTGTCGGGCGCTTCAACCAGCGCGATGGCATGCTGACGGTGGGGGCCGGGTTGCTGGCTCACGCACTGGCCTACGTCTGCTTCACCCTGTTTGGCCATGCCTCCCTGTGGCTTACCTATGCCGTGCCCAACTCGTTACTGTCGGTCGCAGTGGCTTTCTACACAGCGAGCATTTTTCGTATTGTCGATCACCGGGTACCCTGGCTCTGGCTGTTCAGTCTGCCGCTCTGCCAGATAGTCCTGCTTACTGTTCTGCTTAATACGCTGGAGCCGCGCACACTGGTGGCCTCCGGCATACTCATGATTCAGTGCGCGTTCCTCATCCGCTGGGCATCACACTTCGCCCAGCCGGGCGGTCGCGCTCACATTCTGCTGATTGTCGGCGCGGGGATCAGTTTGATAGGCGTCCTTATCCGAGTAGTGTCTATCGTTGGGGGCAACGCCCCGGAAATGCGTTATGACGTCAGTAACCTAAGGCAATCCATATCTATCAGCATAGGCACGGTAACGGTGATGATGTTATCGCTGGGGTTGGTGCTCATGTCCAAGGAGCGTAGTGAGGTGGCTCTCAAACATCTTGCCCTGCGCGATGCCCTTACCGGCATACCGAACCGGCGAGCTATTCTGGAAGAACTGGAGCAAGAAGTAGAACGTGCGCGGCGGACCGAAACCGGGCTGGCCATCGTCATCATCGATCTGGATCATTTCAAGAACGTCAACGATCAGTATGGACATCTGGCTGGAGACGAGGTGTTGCGGCACTGCGTTGAACAAATGAAAAAGAGACTGCGGATGACCGACAGTCTGGGTCGTTACGGTGGCGAGGAGTTTCTTCTGATAATGCCCGGCGCCACCGAGGAAGGCGCCATGTCAGCGGTGGAAGAGCTGCGTCAGACCATTTCAGACAATCACACGACGTTTGGTGAGCTTAGCATTCACCAGAGCTTCAGCGCTGGCGTCTGGGTCGGTTTACCCGGCGCCAAGGACAATTGCAACAGCCTGATCGCTTATGCAGATACCGCTTTGTATGAATGCAAAGCGGCAGGACGAAATACAGTGCGATTGGCGGGTGGCAAGCCTGCTGAAGCCAGTATTACAGGGATATCCGCATCGCTTAACCGAAGCTGATAATCTCCTGATCCGCCACATCGGCCAGCAATGGGCTGGCTGCAGCACGCTCGAAAGCTTCATCAATGGCTTTGGAACGGGCCTGGGTAGAGGGTCGGTAGTTGGGATGAGTGAAGATATACAGTTCCTTTGCGTTCAGGGCTTCCACCACGCGCTCCCCAACAATCTCGACAGGCAAACCGTTATCTATGATTTTTTGCATATGCGCAGCCATAGCCGCCTGCTGTGGTGTGGCTTCGCGCTTGATGGCGTCACCTTTGTAGGTGCTTTGCTTGTTGCGCGTGGATAAGTTGATGCGCGTTTTCACAAAAGCCGGGCACAGCACAGATACTCGAATGTTGTGGGGCTGCAGTTCCGTAAACCAGCTTTCCGACATGCCAACAACGGCAACTTTACTGGCCGTGTAGGCGCCACCGTAGGGTACGCCGCCCATGCCGGCCATGGAGGCAACGTTAATCAACCAGCCTCCCTCGCCGTGCTGCTTGATGTGTGGAATCATGACCTGGGTACCGTTGATCACGCCCATCAGATTAACGTCCAGGACCCAGCGCCACTCGGTGGTATCCATTTGCTCGATGCTACCGGTACCGCCACCCACACCAGCGTTATTGACCAGCATGTGAATTTTGCCGAAGCGTTCAATAGCCTGTTTGGCAAGCGCTTGCCATTGATCGATCTGGGTCACATCCATCTGGGCGGTCATTACTTCGATGCCAGCTTGCAGCAGTTGCTCTTCTGCGAGTTTTAGCTGATTCGCATCAATATCGCCCAAGACGACTTTCATGCCTTGTTTGCCCATCGCCATGGCAATACTCAAACCGATGCCTTCAGCGCCGCCGCTGACAACAATGGTCTTACCTGCGAAGTCATTCATGTTCTGCTCCTTGTGAGATGCTCGTCGCTGGCTTGGCGCAAGGCGGCGAGATCGGGTGGAAGATGCTCAATTTGACCAATGTGCGCCTGATCTGCGCCGTCGGTACAGCACTATCTCCATCCATTATTCTGCGACATAAGCACCTGCAGCCAAGCATTGTGGGGGCTTGGCCACAGAGTGCGGGAGCATCAACGTAAGGCTCACTCTGCTGCGAACCTACTCGCTGGGAGTCAACTTAAGCAATGTGCCGTCGCTTCCACGCTTGCCATCTTCCAGGAGCCATATCGCACCGTCCGGACCTTGCTCAACCTCACGTACACGTTGTTGCATGTCGAACCGTTCTGCCTCTCGGGCACTGTTGCCATCGAACTCGACACGCACCAGGGATTGCGATGATAAGCCGCCGATGAAGCCGCTGCCTTGCCACTCAGGGAACAGCTCGCCGTCATAGATAATGAAACCGGCCGGTGAAATGACCGGCGTCCAGGAAACGTCGGGGGCGTTAAACTCGGGTCGGGTATCATGATCGGGAATCGGCTCGCCGTCATAATGCATGCCGTTGGAGACGATGGGGTAACCGTAGTTGGAACCCTTTTCGATCAGATTCAGCTCATCGCCCCCTTTCGGCCCCATCTCATGGGCCCACAACCTGCCCTCGGCATCGAATGCCAGACCGAGGATATTACGGTGGCCCAGGGACCATACCTGCGCTGCCACCCCGCCCTGGTCAGTAAAGGGGTTCCCTTCCGGCACGCTGCCATCGTCATTCAATCTGATCATCTTGCCCAGATTGCCGGACATATCCTGCGCCGGGTCAAACTTCTGCCGCTCGCTGGAGCTGATCCAGAGCATGCCTTCATCATCAAACGCTAGTCGGTGGCCGAAGTGGCCGTCGCCAGACACCTTCGGCACTTGCCGCCAGATCACTTCCAGGTCCTCTAGCTGACCACCACCACTGTCATTCAGTACCAGCCGGGCACGGGCGACTGCCGCACCGGAAACGTCATCTCCCGCCTCGACATAGCTGATATAGATCTGCTGATTTTCTGCGAACTGCGGATGCAACAGCACATCACCCAAACCACCCTGCCCTGCATAAACAACCTCGGGCACACCCCCGATGTTCCCGGTTTCGCCTGAGCCGAGATCATGCAAACGCAAGTTGCCTGCCATCTCTGTCACCAGCAGTCGCCCGTCTGGCAAGAATGTCATGGCCCAGGGGGAATCGAACTGCGCAACCTCGGCTACCGCGAAAGGTGTTCCATAGTTGGTTGCTTCAACCTGGCCTTGATCAGACGCTGCCACCGTTTCAGTAGAGTTTGTATTGGCGGCAGTAGAAGACGTTTCCGCCGGGGCCGGGGCTGCAGCGGTCGATGCGGATGGCTGATCCTGGTTAACAGGGCTCGACGAGCTGTCGCAGGCCGTCAACAGCCCAAGGGTAGCGAGAAAAATAAGCGAATGTTTGAAAGGGACCATGGTTGCTCCTTAATGTTGGGACATCTAATCCATTGTTCCGGCGAGTCGGCCGAGTTGTGATCGCGCAAAGACTCAATGTAGATCGGTTTTTTTTGGCCAATCCGACCATGTGAACCTGATCTACTCCCTACTTCGAAACTCGACTTCCAGCATACACGGGGAGCTTCTATCCAGGCCCTACCCACCTGTGACCATTTGTTTTCATGCCGGTTTCTTGCCGTACGCAAATTCTGAGTAAAAAGGCTCGATTGAAGAAAAATGTTCAGCTGATCAAGCCTGCCCAAAAAGACTAGAATGAATATTCATTTTTATTGACTGGCCGGTCGGGCTGAACTAGTGTTGAAGCTGTTTAACAATTACTCATTCAGTAGCTTCCATCTGCAATTTTTCTATTTGAGCTGCAAACAACCAATAACAAGAAATGGAGTCTTCACCATGCAATACTTCACATTGCGACCTCTACCCGCGCTCGGTTTATTGGGCCTGAGCACCCTGTTGATGAGCGGCTGTCTATCCGGTTCTGGCTCAGGTGACAGCGTGCGCACCGGCACTTTTATCGACAGCCCGGTCGAAGGCTTGTCTTTTAGTACCGGCAGCACTGAGGGCAAGACCAATGCCCAGGGCAACTTCACCTATCGGCGCGGGGAAAGTGTCGAATTTTCCATTGGTGACCTGAAACTCGGCAGCGCAAGCGGCGCGGCTATAGTCAGTCCCAAGGACCTGATTCCAGATGCGCAAGACAGCAGTGATCCGGCAGCCATCAATCTGGCCCGTCTACTGCAAAGCCTGGATGCCGACGGAAACTTGAGCAACGGTATACAGCTCGTGGAAGAGCTGCAGGAATCCATCAATACCTTTCTGGCGGATAACCCCGCTTTTGATCTTTCGCTTGATGACGCCAACGATTTCGAGGCTGCGGTTAGCACATTGCTGACTCACCTGAACTCCCAGGATGTGTTCAGTAACGGCGACCGCCAACTACGCGACCGCCTCAACGCTTGGTTGCACGTGCAAGATTCACAGGATGCAGCAGGTGGCAAGGATATCGATTTCGACAAACGCCCGGTTATTTTTGTCCATGGAGGTGCAGGCTCTGCCTCTCAGTTTGAATCCCAGGCCCAACGATTTATCGCCAACGGCTACCCGCGCAGTCATCTGGCTACCTATGAGTACAACACGAACCCACCTGATTTCACGAAAACCACTGTGGAGCTGAATGAGGCCATCGACGCCCTGAGACAAAGCACCGGCTTTGACACCATCAACCTGATGGGGCATTCGATGGGCACTGAGGTCAGTCGCTTCTATCTGAGCGATCCAGGCCGCGCTGCGAAAGTGGCTGCCTATGTAAACCTTGATGGCCGTGGTGGTGAGGAGCCCTTCGGTGGAGTCCCAACTCTGGCACTCTGGGGCCAGTACGTGACGCTGGAGATCACCGGAGCAACCAACGTTTATCCTGTAGAAGGTGACCCTGTCGGGCACATTGAAGTCGCCACTGCGGCCGAGTCATTCGCACGCATGTACCGCTTTTTCAATAATGGTGCGGAGCCTGCCACTACTTCGATTCCCGCAGCTGAAGGAGAGCACCTATGGATTGCTGGACGCGCCAATCTGTTCCCGGCAAATATCGGTGCCGAAGGGACGACATTGGAAATCAGTGAAGTTGATCCAGCCAATGGCCGCAGCCTGAGCGATACGCCGGTGCATTCGCAGCCCATCTCCAGCGATGGTCATTGGGGTCCGTTCCGCATCAATAACGGCGGTAGCTACGAGTTCGTTTTACGGCGTCCTGACGCCGCGAACGCTGATCATTATTTCTACCGCGAGCCCTATACCCAGGATAGCTACCAGATTCGTCTCAATACTTCCCTGCCCGGTGCAGGACTCGGGGCCTACCTGGCTCGCAGCGCGAATCACAGCAACCTGTCGATAAGCCGAGATATGGAGTTGTGGGGCGACCAGGGCGAAAGCAACGACGTGCTGCGGGTCAACGGCACCAACGTGGTGACACAGCAGACGGGGCCGTTGCTGAATAGATTGAGCAACATTTTCATCCATGACCGCAACTCTGACCAGGTCAGCAATCTAATAGTGGCCGACCCGGTTTTCAGTCGGTTCCCCTTCATGTCCGGTCTGGACCTGTACCTGCCCGCAAGCACGGAACCTGACAACGTGATAGAAGTTGAATTGACCTCCCGTCGTGGCGGTGAGATTCAAAGCGTCAATGTGCCCAACTGGTCCTCGGATCGTGTGCGCTCCATCTCGGTTCACTTCCGCGACCATAACGATTAAGTCGTATCTCCCCGGTATCAGCCAGGTCTCTGGCTGATACTGCTCTAACCCCAAAATTTTACGTGATCAAGACGGCGCGCTTATTAATCTGATCCCGGGCTTTCGCTTAACAAGTGATCAATAACCGATGCTGACGACCAGCCCGTCAGTCAACCAGCGACTAAGCATGGTTCCTGCCACTGCCGCTGCCTCGTCTGCAGGACATGCAGCCATGACAATTTCACAGGCATTACCGTAACTCGCGCCAGCCATCATGGCTTGCAGTGCGGCTGCTTCGTAATCAACTACAAGCCGGAAAACTGGCAGCTCTCCTTCACGCCAAACGATGGCCGAGTGGTTCACGCTCAGCTTGCTGACCGGCTGTATCGCTTGTGGCTCTGCCGTCTGTTGCCAAAGTGCAATCAGGTCATGAGTAATGACGCGCATGGTGAGCTCTTCGGTGAATCCCAAGCGCAGTTCATACCAGGCATCTGACTCAAAAGCAGCGGTGGCCTCGGCAAAGGCGCTCGTCTGCATAGCATCTACATCAGGTGCAGTAAACGCACAATGCATGGCCCACTCCAACCAAGCCAGTTCAGACACCTCGGGATCGTTCCGGAAGAGTTCCGCACAGGTCGAGCTGAATCCCTCGCCGACATGATCCAATGACCAACTGTGCGGTGGGTGCTGAATGATGTGGTGAATGGCCGCCTTGATAAAACTCGCCTCGCCTACCAACCGACAGGTGCGCTCGAAGAAATTTTGCAAAGCTTCAATGGTCGCGGTTCGATAGTTATTGCGGTACACAGCCAGTCCTGCCTGCTGCTGATCGCTCCAGAGCGCCGAGATTTCGACGTCCTCCGCCACCAGAGTGGCAATCATCTGATGTTGCATGGTAGCCAGCGAGGTCATGCCGCGACCTCCCGCTTTGCTCTGCGGGCGCAGTCCCGCGCGCAGCCAAGCTCGACAAGCAGTTCGGGCAGCGGCGGGATGGCATCGTCACGCTCAAGCAGGGTGGCTACATCACCAACTTGGCTGATCACCTTTTCGTACAAGGCCCACACCTCATCGCACACCGGACGGTCGTGAGTGTCGATGCGAATATCGCCAGGGGTGTGTCCGGCCAGGTGGATTTCGCGTACCCGTGATAACGGTAATTGCGCCAGATAGTCCAGCGGATCGAAGCCATGATTGTGGGCGTTGACGCACAGATTATTGACGTCCAGCAGCAGGTAGCAACCCGTGCGAGACGCCATCTCCTTGAGGAAGCTAGCCTCGGTCATTTCGTCTTCCGGGAAAGACAGATAACTCGAGGGATTTTCAAGCATCAGAGTTCGCCCGAGGTATTCCTGGGCGTAATGAATATTGGAGCATACGGCATCCAATGCCTCCATGGTCAGGGGCAACGGTAGCAGATCGTGACTGTTATGGGCGGTTGTTCGGGTCCAGCATAGGTGGTCCGAGACCCACAATGGCTCTATCCTTGTGGCAAGTGCTTTGAGCCTGGCCAGGTAGTGGTGATCCAGCCCGTGGGCAGAGCCTACGGACATGGATACACCATGCAAGCTGACTTCGTATTTCTGGCGAACCTGGTCAAGGATACGCAGTGGCCTGCCGCCGTCGAGCATGAAGTTTTCAGAAATAACCTCGACAAAATCCACCGCCACTTTCTGCTCAAGAAACTCTTGGTAATGTGGTGAGCGAAGGCCCAGCCCGAAGCCGGGGAAGGTTTTAGGGTTGGACATGTTAATACTCCGAGTCTTTCAGTTTGAACCTGCACTCGCGGGTGAATGCAGGTGCTCAAAATGAGTAGTGCATGAAGTTGCGGCGTACGATCAAGATTGACTGACGACCTGTCAGCCCAGATCACCGATGGTGCCGCCTTTGGTAAGGCACTCTCCTGCTTCCATGGCCTTGAAGCCGTGCCCTTTGCAGGCGTTCTGGCCTTTACAGGCATGTTCGGCAGTAGCGCAATCAGACATGCCCTTGCAGCTATGCACTTCGTAGCAATGCACCTTGTCAGTGGCGTTAATGGCGACGCCCTTGCTGCCTTTTGGCAGATCTGCGGCGCTTGCTGCCATAGAGAAGATGGCAAAAGCTGCAGCGGAAGCGGCAGTCATGGCGGTTTTGCGAGTAGACGTTTTCATGGATAGATCCTTTTCAAAGACTTTGTTTTCTCGAGAGAGAGGTATGCGTTAGACACGCACTATCTGGTTCGCGCAGGCTCGGCAAAAAGTTACAGCTTTTTTTATTTTTTTTATGTGTAACCCAATGAGCGATCGCAACGAACTAGTAGATATGCACGCCGCTACAGCGGCTTGTTGAGATTTCAACTTGTGGATAACGGAGACTGCTATGAACACTAGAACAATTGCCCGTCTTGCCGGACTAACCCTCACTGCCACCATGGCAAGCGGCCTGATGGCCGCCACAGCCGACGCCAGGGAAAAAATACCTATGGAGAAATGCTATGGCGTCTCTAAAGCCGGTGAGAACGACTGCGCCGCAGGCCCCGGCACCAGTTGCGCAGGAACCTCAACCAAGGACTACCAGGGCAATGCCTGGACGCTGGTAGAGACCGGTACATGTGAAAGTATTGATACACCCAATGGCATGGGCTCGCTCGCGCCCGCAGAGGGGTAGTTCAACCCATGCTATTCAAACAATGGCAAAGGGCGAGCGAGGTTTACCACGCTTTGCTTCGTCCGCTCACCACGGCCTTCACCGAGGGGTTGGCACTCCTTCTGACCCGCGTGGCCCTGGCGGGAGTGTTTTGGCGATCTGGGCGAACCAAGGTGGAAGCCGAAACCTTGATAACGGTCAAAGACAGCGCCTATACGCTTTTTGAGTATGAATACACCGGCCTGCCGCTCCCGGCCGAGTTGGCTACTCCATTGGCTGCTTACGCTGAACATCTGTTCCCGATATTGTTGGTCTTGGGTCTGGCCACTCGCTTCTCGGCGATGTCCTTGTTGATCATGACGCTGGTTATTCAGGTTTTTGTCTACCCGGATGCATGGTGGACGACCCACAGCCTATGGGCTGCTATGGCACTTGTGCTGATGGTGCGCGGTGGTGGCTGGTTATCACTGGATACGACTTGGGCTCGCTGGATGAATATGGTTACAAACAAGCGCCCCTCATCTGTAACGCTTGCACCTGCCAAGCGACCACCTGCAAAGGTTGAGTAAGCAAACAATGCAGCAGGATGAACCTACACTTGCCGGCTTGATGGCAGCTGCCCAGATGGGAGACCGAGCGGCCTACCGCGCCCTCCTCACGGAAGTGCAACGTTGGCTGGAACGTTATTTTCGCCGCCGGGTTGCGCCGCAGCAACTCGACGACTTGGTGCAGGAGGTGATGCTGTCCATGCACAACAAACGCGCGACCTGGGACCCCTCACGCGCATTTCTGCCTTGGTTGGCTGCCATTGCTCGCTACCGGTGGCTGGACCATTTGCGCGGCCTTTATCGCTCGCAGGAGCAGCCGTTAGAGGATAGCGACTACGCTGCGCCGGGTGAAGAAGATGCACTTCACGCCCGTTTGAGCCTGGATCGCCTTTTAGCACAGCTGCCTGATAAGCAGCGGAGCGTGATTGATCTGGTTAAAATCAGCGGGCTTTCCGTTACCGAGGCTGCGGCGCGAACCGGGCAAAGCGAAAGCCTGGTCAAAATCAACATTCACCGAGGGCTGAAACGACTGACCTCACTGGTGGAGAAGGCAAATTAATATGAAAAAAACCAACCAATCTCTGATTGATGATTTAACTGAAGACTTGCAACCAATAAACCCGATAATGGCGCGGCAGGGGATGCTTTGGGTGGCTGCAGCCGCTTTCGCGACTATTGTTCTAGTGGTTTTGCTACTGGGTGTATGGGAGGGATTAACCTCTGGGAAGGCCTCGGCATTTTTCTTTATCACCAACGGCATGTTGGCGGCGCTCGGCGGCGGCGCAGCATGGACCGTGGTGCACATGGCCAACCCTCAGGTCGGCAACTCCGCCCGCCCTACCCTCTGGAGCACCTTACTGCTAGTCATCATACCGGCAAGCGCTATCATCACACAGAGCGTGCACGGCCGAATGGATGAGGTTGTAACGGACATTCACGGTTTTGCCTGCGCAATACAGGGCATAGCGTTTGGTATGATTACTGCCGTTGCGCTGATTTTTTGGTTACGCCGTGGTGCGCCTGTGTCACTAGCGGCGGCGGGGACTCTGACGGGCTTCGCTGCCGGTGCCATCGGCACCTTTGCCTATGGCTTGTCTTGTCCGCTCGATAGTTTGGCCCATCTCGCCATATGGCACTGTATTCCGGTAGGGTTTTGTGCACTGGCTGGACGTTTTGCAGTACCAAGGTTGATTCGCTGGTGAACGCATACATAAACGCTGACTTAAAGTTTATGGTGAACGGCTCACATTAACTTTTCTCGCACCAGCCAATCCGCGATTAATTGGGGTCAAAGAGAAATGCTCATATGACCCCGGCTTTTCCATACACAACTGGATACTGTCTACCGCCCCCGGTAATAACTCCACGTTGATATCATTTGCTCTCAGGTCACCGCATGAGAGAAATAAAAAATGAAATCACGCATCGGGTTTATTTTTATCTGCATGCTGGCTACCACCCCGGCCATCGCACAGAGCGTTAAAATTACCCCCCTTGGCTCGCACCCGGGTGATCTGTGCGCGAATGATCGCGCGATCATTTTTGAAGATCCGACAGGGGTCCGCTTTTTATACGACGCGGCGCACAACGTAACCGGTGGTGATGACCCACGCCTGGGCAACCTGCACCTCGTTTTACTCAGTCATATGCATGGCGATCACCTTGGCGACCAGAAGCTCAAAGCTCCTGGTGCTGGAACCTGTGCCAACTCGGAACGCGTGGCGTCGACTCATTCCACGACAGCCGAGGTCGCCGCTACGAAAAATGCTGCCTTGGTAATGACTCGTGCCATCGGTGGTTTTGTGGGCAATAGAGTCCAGCGCATACAGGGTGAGAACAGCATCGCTTTTTGCCCACAAACTAACGGTGTCACGACGGTGCCGGTCAAGACAGTTTGTAGATCTCAAACGGACCTGGGTGGTGTGTTCATTGCAAAGGCTGCCGATGCCGAACAAGGTGTGGAAATTACTATTGTCTACGCTTCGCACGTGAACAATGCTCCCCCCGCATTACTCTCGCAAGCTCAGCAAGCTGCTGCTGCAGCGGATGGCGCTATTGTTGAGTACGGTCCGCCCACCGGCTTTGTGGTGAAATTCACCAATGGTCTGACTGCCTACCTCTCGGGAGATACGGGCATTCATTCCGAAATGAAAACCATCGTCAACGAGTACCACAGGGCTAATCTTGCGGTGCTCAACCTGGGAGGAAACCCGGGCATCTTCTTTACAGGCGCCCATGCTATGAACGAGCTGGTCAAGCCAGCATCGGTCATTCTGACCCATCCCAATGAGCCCGTAACCGAGGGCGGCAAGCTACTGCCCGCTTCTCGCACGGCTACGTTTATGCAACAGCTAAAGCCAACCACCCATCTCGCCATCAGTGGCCGCACGATGGAATTCGATGGCACAGGTCGGTGTGTGGCAGGCTGCTGAGTCACGCCACGAAGGCGCGCAGGCCCTTAACAAGATGAACATGCCTACCCTTTTCCGAATTGCCGCAATCACGCACAATCGACACCTTGCTTGCTAATCGGAAACCTCCGCACGTGACATTTCATCAACAGGTACTGCTCGTCTGTCCGGCCGAGCATCAGGCACGTTTGCCGGATATTCGGGCCTTTGCTGCCGAACACAACATACTCCTCAACGAATTCGATAAAGAGCACTTTCTCAGCCAACCGGGACACTGCCTCGATCACGCCGAGCATGTGGTGGTGATCGTCGAGGATGATGACATCAGCGAGTACGTCAACCTGGCCAAAACTCTCAATTTCTCGTTGGGTATCATCCCGGCAAACTCGAAGAGTCGCCTGCATCGTTGGTTTGGCATCCCCGCCAAACGCGATCAGGCACTCACGCTGGCGTTTACCGGCAGTGCCACCGCACTGGATGTGGTGCGGTGTAACAACGAGGTGGTACTGGGCATGCTCATGCTGGGCGAAACCCCATTTCTTGACCAGCGCAGCAAGAGATATCAGAACCGCCAGGTCTCCCGCTGGCAGCATCTGCTGTACTGGCTGGCGCTGGTCTGGAACAGCCTGCGCAACCTGCTGATAATCAAACCCTTTGCGATCACCCTGACTACCGGCAAGGACGTGACGCTGAAAACCGCGATTACCGGTCTGGTTGCCATCGAGAACGATGTCAACAGTGCCGCTGCCAAGCTGATCAATACCAGTATTTCAGCGCAGGATTGCAAGATCTCGACCATTCTGGTGGCCCCAAAATCGGTCACCGAATATCTGGCATTTCTTTTGGCTGCCGTATTCAGGGGCGAAGCCGGAGTGCAGCGTTTGCCAGCGGCGGTCAGTTATATCAAGAGCCAGTACCTGAAGCTGGAGTCAGCGCAGCCGTTGACCTACTACGTAGATGGTCGGCGTCGCCAGGCCAGCGTCATTGAGCTTGAGCTCTACCCGGAGGCGGTACGCATCAATACCGGGGAGATTATCCAGGCCAGCAAGCCCGGTAATCGCCAGAACAAGGACACCATGCGGGTCGACAACCTTCCAACCAATGAAACCCGCCTGGAAATGATCCAGAGCCACCTGCCACTGTTCACCCGCGCACTTGAGGACGACTTCAAGGATTTGTTCCTGCTGTTGCGTGACAATGCCCAGGCTAACCCGCACTACATTGCCTTGATGATGCTTAGCGTGGTGGTGGCCAGCTTCGGTCTGTTTCTCTCCAGCGCCGCTGTGATCATCGGCGCCATGGTCCTGGCACCACTCATGGCGCCGATCATCTCGTTGGCCATGGCGCTGCTGCGTGGTGACCGCCCGCTGCTGGATCGATCGCTGTTGACCATTGGTATCGGGGTTTTGCTCGCGTTGGGCACGGCAGCCCTGATTGCCCTGATCATTCCGATTGATCGTATCACCCCGGAGATGGCTGGGCGTTTGCACCCCAACTTGCTGGATCTCGGGGTAGCCATCGCCTCGGGCATTGCCGGCGGCTACGCACATGCCCGCGAAAGCATCATGAAAAGCCTGCCCGGAGTGGCGATTGCCGTAGCCTTGGTACCGCCGCTATCAGTAGCCGGCATTGGTATCGGCTGGTGGCAATGGGAGGTCTTCAGCGGTGCCATGCTGCTGTTTATTACCAACCTGGTCGGCATTGCCCTGAGTGCGGCCCTGACCTTCCTGGTGCTGGGTTACGCCCCGCTGCTGCGCGCCAAACGTGGGCTGGCCATTTCAGCCGTATTGCTGCTCGCCGTATCGATTCCGCTGACGCTGGCCTTTATTGATATGAACAGCCACTGGCAGATTGAACGTGACCTCAGCCGTCATGGCCTGCTGATCAACGACAAACCCGTCAATTTGAGTAATCTGCAGGTCAGTCGCCGGGACGGCGGCTTGCTGGTACGCGGCGAGCTTGTTGCCGAAGAGTTGCTGCAGCGTGAGGACCTTGAGCAGTTACGCAGCCAACTGGAAGAAAAATGGGATCGCCCGGTTACTCTGGAGCTGGGCACTCGACTAAGCGTGGGAGGTGCGTTGCATCGCCCTTGACTCGCCTGCGGAGGCTGTATTCGCCCTGCAATAAACCAAACACCCTACTGCTCTCGGTGGCCGAGGAGCCTGTTTCGGCTACGCTAGTGGCATATGAAGCCGCTGCCGAACTGGCGATGACTCGTCAAGAGCCACGCTCAAAAAAGCCGGAAGTGGTCATCCCAGGCCAGGGTAAGCGGTACTCAACTCACACAGGAGAGCAAGCAATGAGCGAGGCTTATCAAACGAATACCCGAGTGCAGTGGGACTGGGGCAATGGAACGGCAGAGGGTTATATACGCGGAGTTTTTCGGGAGAAGACGACGCGCACGATCAAGGGGACTCAGGTAACCAGAAACGGCAGTTCTGATGATCCTGCCTATCTGATCGAACAGAAGGATGGCGATGAGGTGCTCAAGCTGCATTCTGAAGTGCAGAAGGCCTGAGAGGCCGACTATTCGACGGCCCATCATTTTATCAATGCCTGCGCACTGACAGGGGCTGACAAATCTGTCTGGCACGGGCTATAGGGATACCGATCGCGTATTATTTTTTTGGACCGGGAAAGAACATATTCGTGGTCTGTTGATATGCCTTGTACTCAGGTCGTTTTTTAACCGAGAAATATTCTGCGGGAATCGCGCCGGTGTAATACACCAGTGTCACGTACATGATTCTTGAAGCAAACAATAGGCCGACCCCCAGAAGGATCCACACTACCAGGGCCTCGTTATCGTAGAGCGCCAGCCAAGAGGGAATAGCGGCAATGACCAGAGCATTCCAGACCATCCACTCGGCAAAGTAGTTGGGATGCCGGGTGTACTTCCAGAGTCCCACGTTGCATACCTTATTGCTCTCCCCGGCCGCTTTCATTCTCCGGATAAAAGCATGCTTCTGACGATCGGCAATGGATTCCATAGCAAAGGCTACGAACCATAAAACCAGACCGATGACTTCAAAAATCGAAATGCTGTTTTGCGGGTTGGAGGCAATCACCAGCGCTGGCATGGCGAGAAACGAAAGATTCGCGGCCCCCTGAGAAATAACCTCCACCTGCTTGGCCAGAGCCGCATTGCTCTTGCCGGTTTTTTCCCACCGGCGCCGTTGGTAGGCGTAGCGCGGCAGCTCGGTTTTAAGCTCACCCGATACCCACATTCTCAACGCGTCGAGACCCATTCTTCCGCCAGCAAATACATAAGCAATGCTCACCAGGGCAACCCGTGTGGCATCGCCCTCTCCATAGATGTAGACCACCACCCCAATGACTACCAAGCCCCACGGCCAGCCTATGTCGACGTAGGACATGCGACCGGTAAGCCAGGTCGGCACACACACTACCAGGGCGAACAGTACGCACTGCAGCAGCGCATTGATGAGACCCGTCTCCCTCAAGCTGTCAGACAAAAGTAAAAGAACCAGTCCCAGGGCTAATGGGAGTAGTGGGGAAAAATATTTCATGGAAAGTCCTGTCTGCAGCGGTGCTGAATCATTTAATTTATTAACCCCGGCTGACGCTACGCCACCCTGATGGCTGGCGGATAAAGCAGGTTGAGAATGACAGCGATGCTGTCTCTGACCGGTCGGATGGACCCCTCGATCTTCATGCGAAGAAGCGCCCCCTCCCATACATTCCAGGTCGTTTCGGAAAGCAACGTTGCGTCAATATCCCCTCGCACTGCTTGCGCGACCTGGGCATGGTTAATCAATTCTGCAAGGCGGTCACGCCAGGCGGCTTGAGCCTTGAGCAACTCTTTGCGACACGTCTCGCTGGACGATGCGATTTCGGCGGCGAAGATGCCGATGAGACAGCCGCATAGCCTTCCTCCATGCTCGTGATAGGCAGTCATCTGATCAAAGACGTGATGGATCTTGTCGAGGGGGCCGTCGGGTGCCGTGGCCATCATCAGCTCCCAGGACTTCGCATTATTGTCGGAATAACGCTCGACCACTGCTGCGGCAAAAGCTTCCTTGCTCGCGAAATGATTGTAAAACGAACCTTTAGGCACGCCCGCATGGCTGGCTATTTGTTGCACACCCGTGGCGTTGTAGCCCTGATTCAAAAACAGATCAAGGCCAGCCGCGATCAGGCATTCGGGTACAAAGGTGGGGTCTGATGTTCTGCTCATGCGGTAATAATATGACCAGTCGTCTTGCAAGTCAATTTAGAAAAAAAGACTACTGTCAGGCCTTATACAAATACTGAATTAAAAGAAGACATATTTGTAAATAGCTCCACTGATAGGCATAACAGCCTGCATGCGGGCGGCAACAACAAAATTGACCAACATCTAACCTGCGACCAAAAGAGCATATTCAGGATCATATCGCCTGAGTGATGATATAATTGGCCAAGTGCTACTATCCGTGTGCAGTGTTTTTCTGTCTTCAAAGTCGGCGTTCACAAGCCAACTGACATTTCAGCAGATTCATTGCCATACACGGGTGCGGCCACAGATTACTTTTGAGAATTGTTCTGTTGGCTGTAATCCGCTTTTAAAGGCTTTCAGCACTGTAAATGTCCTGGTCACAGAGTTTGTTCTGCTCGGCGAATAAACGATAGGATCAGTAGGAAACCGAGGCTGATTAGCTACCATGTCGAGTAAAGCGCGCTTTTTTTGCCTGAAAAACAGGGCCTATCGCCTTGTTTGCTGCGCCTCGCTGGCTTTACTGGTTTGTCTGGCGTTACCGACCTCTGCCGATACCCTGAGTCTCACCTCAGAACTGAAGCGTATTCAGCTCGGCCCTTACCTTGATTACATAGAAGATCCAAGCGGCACCTTGACGCTCGACCAGGTCCGGGAGCCCTCCTCACGCTGGCAGGATTCGGAGCAGGACGTCCTCAATTTTGGTTACTCGGTGTCTGCCTACTGGCTTCGTGCAGGATTCACTCAGGCGCAGAAACAGCCCCACAATTACCTATTAGAAGTAGCTTACCCAGTACTCGACCATGTTGAAGTATATATCTTTGAGAACGGCGCGCAGGTCGCGCAATACTTGATGGGCGATTTGCAGCCTTATTTTCAACGCCCGGTCGATCATACCCATTTCCTGGTCCCCCTCGTTGTGCGACCCGAAGTGGCTACAATCGTCTACTTGCGTGTCCTGAGTACGTCCTCGGTCCAGGTTCCTATGAGCCTGACTCAAGAGCTGACAATGGTAGAAGTCAATTATCATCAGGGGATGATACAGGCCCTTTTTTTTGGGGCCATGCTGGTAATGGCGGTATACAACCTGCTGATTTTCTTTTCCATTCGAGATGTCAATTATCTGTACTACGTTCTGGTCGTCGTATCGATCGTAACGTTGCTAGGAGGCATTCAGGGGCTGACGTTCCGATACCTGTGGCCTAACACCCCCGAATTGAATACCCCCGTTTTGATCGCAGCGCTTAACGGCATAGTCATTTTTTCCGCCCTGCTTTTTCGCAGATTCCTGGAGACCGGGACTACGCGCCCGATTCTGGACAAGGCGATACTGGTGTTGGCGATCCTGGCCGTGTTCACGATGGCCACGGCGTTTTACCTGCCCTATCGATCCTTGAACCAGGCAACCATTATGCTCGCGGTAGGTGGGATCATGATGGGCTTCTGGACTGCCATTGTTCGCTGGCGTGATGGCTTTGAAGCTGCCAAATATCTCAACATTGCATGGAGCGTAGTGCTTGTTGGAGGAATTATTTTTGCTTTCAACAAGCTTGGTTTTCTCCCGCGCAATGTATTTACAGAGAACGTAATGCAGATAGCGACCGGCATGCAGGCGCTTCTGCTCTCTTTCGCGCTGGCCTACCGGATGAATTCAGAGCGCGAACAGCGGGAAAAAGCTGAACAGGAATCCGCAGCCGCACAAAAAGCACTTCTGAATCAGCAGATCAAGGCGAATGAAAATCTTGATCTACTGGTCAAGCATCGTGCTGCTGAGTTGCAACAGGCAAACAAGAAACTGGAGGCGCTTGGCGCCACAGACAGTCTGACGCAACTTCTCAACCGGCGTGCTTTTGAGGAGCGCTTTCTCATCGAGTATGAAAGGGCTTACAGGAATCAATCTCCCCTCGCTGTATTGATGGTCGATCTGGATCATTTCAAACAGATCAACGACAACTACGGGCATCTATTTGGCGATACCTGTCTGACTAATACGGCGCAGGTTATCAAGGCCAGTCTCAGTCGCGCCTCGGATATCGTTGCACGTTACGGGGGAGAAGAGTTCCTCGTCATGCTACCTGACACCGATGTGCAGGGCGCAGCCTCCATCGGGCAGGCCATCCTGGACGCGCTGGCAGGCATGGTCGTGGATGATGGGAGCTACAGCGTTACCCTGACCGCAAGCATTGGTGTTGCAGCCCACATACCCCAGAACACATCAGACCGCGAGGAACTGCTGAAGGAAGCAGACCGGTATCTCTACCTTGCCAAGGGCAACGGGCGTAACAGAGTTGAACGGCAGCATGGGGCGCCGTCAAAATGAGGCAGGCACGGTTTTTTCTGTATTTACTTTTGGCGTTCTCTAGTGCTGCGTTCGCTGGCAAGCCGCCCCACCCCATGACACTGGCGCAAGGCCAATCAACGCTCTCCCTTAACACCCACATAGAGTACCTTGAGGATAGAGACGGGCAGCTCGATATAAATACGCTGATCGGCGACGAACATGAGTGGCAATCCCCCGACAAGGAGGTGCCCAGCTTCGGCTTCACCAGTTCGACGTACTGGATCCGGTTCACCGTCTCACGGGAAACAACAGATAACAGCTCCGCAACGCCTTATGCTTTGGTGATCGGCAACGCGATTCTTGACTGGGTGGATGTGTATCTCTACGAGAATGGCTCGCTCGCTGCGCATCATGCTCTAGGCGACAAGCTTCCCTATGCCCAGCGGCTCGTAGACTATCCCTACTTTGTTGTCCCTTTAAATCTGCCGCAAAGCGATGCCACCACCGTGTACCTGAGAGTTCGTAGCAGCTCCTCAATGCTTATTCCCTTATATATCTTCAGTAACCAGCATTTGGTCGAGCGAAGCTACGAAAGAGGCTTGGCGCAAGCGCTGTTCTATGGCGCCATGCTGTTGATAGCCTTTTACAATCTGCTGATTCTCAAATCGATTCGCGATGCCAGCTATCTCTATTACGCCATGATGGTGTTATCCACAGCCCTAGTGCTGGCAGGCATTGAGGGCATCTCCTTCAAGTACCTCTGGCCTGATACAACCTGGCTGAACGACGTGGTACCAATCTTGTCAGTCGCCAGCCTGGTTGCTTTTGCGGCACTGTTCTTCCGCAGTTTCCTTCTGCTTCCAGAGACCCGCCCATTCCTGGCTCGCCTGGCCCTGGGAGTTGTTTATGTCTCTGCACTCATTGTCGTTGGAGCATTTATTTTGCCTTACCAGCAAATGATGATGAGTGCTGTGCTGTTAGCGATCGGCGGGATCATCTGCGGTGTATGGGTCGGGATAGCACGCTGGCTTGACGGATTTCACGGCGCGCTGGTGTTCAATCTGGCATGGGGATGTCTGCTGGTTGTGGGCATGCTGCTGGCGCTTACTTCCCTGGGCATTCTTCCGCTTGAGTGGTTTTCCATGCGGGTCATGCAGATAGGCGCTGGTGCCCAAGCTGTTCTTTTGTCATTTGCCCTGGCGCATCGTATGCGTTTCGAAAAAAGCATGGCGGCGTTGGCACGGCAGGATGCGGCCAAAGCGCAGCAAAAAATGCTTGATCATCAGATCCAAGCCAACGAAAACCTGGACAGGATCGTCCTGGAGCGAACTGTTGAACTGGAAAAAACCCATGCCAAGCTCAGTGCCATCAGCACCACCGACGGTCTGACCCGGCTGATCAACCGACGAGCCTTTGACGAAATCCTCATTACTGAATACAAAAAAGCCTATTGGTACCAGTCGCCAATAGCGGCCCTTATGATCGACCTTGATCACTTCAAGAACATCAATGATACCTATGGCCACCCCTTCGGAGATCTTTGCCTGATCAGAGTGGCCGAAGTTATTCGCGCCTGCCTGCCGCTGACGTCGGACATTGCTGCCCGTTACGGTGGTGAGGAGTTTGTTGTCCTTCTTCCAGAAGCGGACATCCAAAGAGGCGTGGATGTGGCGCAAGCGATCATGGAGGCCTTGAGCAAAAGCGTTATGGACGACAACCAGCATCAAATAACGATTTCCGCCAGCATTGGTGTCGCCTCATGGGTGCCCAAAGCACCGACAGACCAGGACGCCCTTTTGAGGGAAGCAGATCGCCAACTCTATATTGCCAAGGAAAATGGTCGAAACAGAATTGAGTGGCTTGACCCAAGGTAACGATACCCCGTTATTGAGTGCTTGTTCTTTACTGTCTAAGATGCAGCCTTTATTCCAGATCAGGATCACCGCATGAACGATACTCAATCGCTACCTCCTTTACCGGATAGACTGTCGAGCAACCCCCGTAGCCCACATTATGTAGAGGCGATTTTCGACCATAATATCGGGATCATGTTGAACGGAAAGGAGCGTACCAACGTCGAGGAATATTGCATCAGCGAAGGTTGGATAAAAATTCCTTCCCCCAAAGCACTGGATCGCCGCGGACAGCCAGTACTGCTCACTCTGAAAGGCAAGGTCGAAGCCTTTTACAGTTAAAATCAGGAAATGCATTTTGACCAACAATGATATTTTGCGCCGCCTACGTTATACATTTGATTTAAAAAACAGCACCGTGACTGACGTATTCACACTGGCCGACGCGGAGGTAACCGAGGAGCAGGTTGCTGCCTGGCTGAAAAGGGAGGAAGACGACGGCTTTCTCCAGATGAGTGACATTGAAATGGTCGCTTTTTTAAATGGTTTTATTAATTTTAAGCGAGGCAAGCGTGAAGGAGCACAGCCACCGTTAGAAGAGCGCCTCAACAATAATATGGTCTTGCAGAAATTGCGGATTGCTCTCAATTTGCAGGCCGAATCCGTTCTACAAATACTCGAGTTAGCCGATTTCCGCCTGGGCAAGCATGAATTGAGTGCTTTTTTTCGCAAGCCCGAAAACAAGAATTATCGCGAATGCAAAGATCAGGTCCTTCGCCGCTTTTTGCTCGGCATGCAACTTCAATTCAGGCCGGGCGAGACGGATCCAGCATTGGATTGAGCCGCGCGCTGCAGAGAAAAGTCTCCTTGCATTGGCCAGGAAGCCCTCTTCGGGATACGCTCACTCAAGGCACTGCAATATGCCCAGAAACATCACATTCGGCTGTTGGGCCTGTGGGCCCAGAATGAGTATCTGGAGATCAGACCATGCGCTACATCATCCCTCTTCTTCTCTTGTTCAGTTTCTACGTGCAGAGCAATGAGCGACCTATGCTGACCGACCTTTCCAGCCTGCAATGGCAAAATCGGATTATCGTTGTGAATGAGGTTGCTGACGTAGAGGCGGTATTGCCTCTATTCGAAAAAAACGCGGCCGGTGTGACTGATCGCGATTTGATCTGGCTGGTGTTCAACGACGATAAAACGCTGACCAATTATCCAGGTGCCCTATCGCCGAAGCTGTCAGCCAACACCCTTGAAACCTACTATATCAAGTCCGGCCAGGTGATCCTGATCGGCAAGGATGGCGGTGTCAAAAACAGACTTGACCGGGTAGACCTCCAAGCAATATTCGCCAACATTGACGCAATGCCCATGCGTCGGAACGAAATGAGGGATTAATAACGTCACAGCGCCGGCTTTCTCGACATGAGTCGTTAAGTGGGGTAATCATCATAGGTGCTACTAAGATCCTGAGCCGCTCTGCTAAGCTGTGTAATATCAACTAGCCAGCCTTTCAGTGGACCTGTCGAGTAATCGCAACTTGAAGAATCGATACTCCGAATTTCGGCAACTGCTTAACGACGTATCGGCGATGTACTCATCCGACGATGCGGATATGGCACGTCTCAGAGGCACCCAGCTTGCGTCGGTCGTGCGGGTATCATTGCCGATGATGCTGGCCAATGTGGGTAGCGCCGCTTGTGTTCTGATCGCTTTTGCGCCAAACATTCCACGTGCACTATGGCTATGGATGTCGCTGATAACTTTAGTCTGTGTCTTCTCCAGTCTTGGATGGTACAAGACGCGCAAACACCCTTTTACTCAGGCTTCGCCGAAAAGCGCTCACAAGGCCACACTACACGCCTCTATCCTGGCTCTCATCTGGGCATGGATGGTATTGACCTGGTTTCCTGAGGCCTCCCGCGGCCAACAAATGACCATCGCTACGATTGTCACGGGCATGATCAGCGCCGGCAGCTTTGTTCTCAGCCCGCTACCCTATGCGAGCATCAGTTATGCTCTTATTTATACTTTCGCCTCGATCGGCGCCCTTTGGCTGTCAGGCCAGATGATTTACATGGTCGTCGCGCTCCTGGTCTGTCTGTATTCACAGATGGTCTTGATCGGCTCTCTGTCTGCCTGGCGAAAGGCAACAGATCTGATTGCCGCCAAGTCCAAGTCCGAACGACAGGAGCAGTTTATGACGCTACTCCTGCAAGACTTTGAGCGTAATGCCGGTGACGCGCTCTGGGAGACTGACAGCAGCGGCAACCTGAACCATGTATCGCCCAGGCTGACCGACGTGCTGGCCTTGCGCGAAGACGAGCATCAGTCCCAGACATTCCTGCAACTGCTTGCCAACCGGTGCCCCGACGATGTTGGCCAGCTGCAACGACTGGCCACAGCCGGGCATCCTTTTCGTGAGCTGAAATTGACCATGCGTACAGCGCATAACACCATCCATCTGATCATGACGGGTAAGTGCCTGTACTCGGTCAAAGATGAATTTTTGGGCTGGCGCGGCGTATTGACCGACGTAACCGAGCGTGTCGAAAGCGAGGTAAAGCTCCACGAGCTAGCGCACACTGACTCTTTGACCTCCCTGTCCAACCGCTTTCATCTGCGTGAGGCCCTGGGCGAGGTGATCGGTCAGGAATCGCCTTTAGCGCTGCTATGCATCGATCTCGACCGTTTCAAGGCAGTGAATGACAATTACGGCCACAGTGTGGGCGACTCCATTCTTGTAGCCATTGCCAGGCGGTTGGAGTCCTGTGTTGGTGACAAAGCATTGATAGCCCGCTTGGGCGGCGACGAGTTTGCCATTGCACTCTGGTCAGCCGAAGGCGTTGCTTCGGCCCCTGAGCTGGCACAGAGCGTGGTACAAAGCCTGTCCGAGACGATCATGATAGAGGGTCGCCAGCACCGAGTCGGTGCGAGCGTGGGCTTCACCGTGCGCAATGGGCCCAGATGCGGGTTGGACGACCTGCTGGTGGAGGCTGATATCGCTATGTACGCGGCCAAGGAGACAGGTCGCGGGAGATGGGTCGAGTATTCACCGCGCCTGGGTGAAATCAACCGCCGTCGTTTGAGCATAGAGCAAGGCTTGCGTTACGCGATTGATAACGATGAAATATCGCTGCACTGGCAGCCCCTCGTCGACCTGCGCCACTGGCAGATCACCGGCGCAGAAGCACTGATGCGCTGGCATCACCCCGAAATGGGGAGTGTCAGCCCGATGGAATTCATTCCCATTGCAGAACAATGCGGCATGATTGACCAGCTCGGTTTATGGGCTCTGAAGGAAGCCTGCCGCGCAGGCACGCATGAACTTGCCGAGTTGACCATTGCGGTGAACATATCGGCTACGCAACTGCAATCCTCTGACTTTCTTGCCTCCCTCAAAGAAGTACTCCTCTCGTCAGGTATGGCACCGGAAAGACTTGAACTCGAATTGACCGAGTCCGTGCTGATAGATGATGCGGACAAGGCGATGGGTATTCTCAACGATATTCGCAGCACCGGCGTCAGATTGGCACTGGATGACTTCGGCACAGGTTATTCCTCGCTGTCTTACCTGCGCCGCTTTCCCTTCGATACGCTGAAGATTGATCGCTCCTTTGTCACCGAACTGCTGACCAAGGTCGATGCAAGGGCCATCGTCAAGATGATTACCGATCTGGCCCGGGAGTTGGGTAAGCGGACAGTGTGTGAGGGCGTAGAGACAGCAGAACAACTCGAGCTGATCCGCGCCGCGGATTGTCACGTGGTCCAGGGTTATCTGATATCCCGACCCTGTCCGCTCGAGGATTTTCCGCGCGTACTGGACCTTGAAATGAACCCGCGATTGCCGGAGTTATGAAGCGGAGGATTCGCGTCTGGTCACACGCACATCCAGATAGTCCCGTTGAATCGCTGTTTCCAGTGCATTGGCTGCGCTTACCAGCTCATCGTAGGTTTCTCTAAACGCACGCAGAGTTTCTATTTGCTGGCTATCGGGCGCTTCGCCCTGGCAGTCTTTGGCCATCTCGGTCAGGCAACAGAGGTAGTTTTTACGTGCCTGGGCAACCATCGTCAGCATCGGGTTGAGCGCCTCAAGACTGAGTTCGGGGATGGCCGGGTTGATGATGCTGCGATTGATTTCCCGGCGCTTCTTTTCCAGCTCCAGCAGCAGCCTGTTGCTATCGATTTCCATGTTTGTACCCTGTGTAAACGAAAAACGGGGCGATTAGAGTCAACGCCGCCCAAGCACCAACCGATTTCCCTTAAAAAAACCTCAGTCGTAGTCAGCCTGGAGCTTTTCGAGAATCAACTCTGGAGGCTGCGGATAGCTGAAAAAGTAGCCCTGAAACCCGGTGCAGCCCATTTTCAGCAACAGGTCCCACTGCTCTTGCTGTTCGATCCCCTCCGCGATGACATCCAGTTTTAGTTCGTGAGCCAACAAAAGGATGACCTTTACTATAGAGCGAGTCTCCGAATTACTTAATAACGTACGTACAAAACTGATATCGATTTTAAGCTCATCGATGGGTAACTGCCGAATGTAGGACAGAGAGGAATATCCCGTGCCAAAGTCATCGAGGGAAAAGCGTACACCCATGGCCCGAATGCGGCCCATTTGCTGAATACTGACGTCGATATACTCTGCTATGACGCTCTCAGTGACTTCAAGCTTCAGGGCTGAAGCGGGCAGTCCAGATTGAGCCAGCGTCGCCGCTACTTTTTCCGGGAAGTTACTCATCGCCAGCTGACTCTGGCTGATGTTTACCGAAAGCGTCCAGTCATCCATGGCAAACTGCTCGCGCCAGAGGCTCATTTGACTGCACGCCTTCAAGAGTATCTGATCGCTTAGGGGTACTATCAGGTTCTTCTTTTCAGCCAGCCCGATAAAGCTCGCGGGATTGATTAATCCGCGCTCAGGGTGGTTCCACCTGGCAAGGGCTTCAAACCCGATAAACCGACCGTTACGATCCACTTTGGGCTGGAACCAAGGCACGATCTCATTTTCCGCCAATAGCGCTCTGTTAAGGTCTGCAGTGAGCTGGTGCTCCTCTACCAGCTCTTTCTGCATGTTTTCGTCAAAGAGACTGAAGTGATTCTTCCCTTTCCTCTTGGCATCGTACATAGCGATGTCGGCCATCCTCATCAAGTCGCTGGCGGAGGTGGAATCATCATTGAAAAGCACAAAGCCGAGGCTGGTTGATATGGGAGGGCCATGGCCCAAAGCATCCGTTGGCACGGCTGCTGCTGCCAGAAGTTGCTGAGCCATGTGACTGATCTCTTCCAGGGCGGCATTGTACTCAAGGCACGTTGTATTGATGACCACCAGAAATTCATCGCCGCCCAATCGTGAAATGGAGTGGTGATCCCCCAGAACGCTGACAAAACGCTTGGATACTTCGATCAATAGCTGGTCGCCGTCACGATGGCCTAGCGTATCGTTTATCGACTTGAAATCATCCAGATCAGTCAGCATAACTGCACCAAAATGACCAGTTTTTGCGCTCTTACGCAAACACGTATCCAATTTAGAGGCGATCAGGCTGCGGTTAGGAAGATTGGTCAACGGGTCGAAGTAAGCCAGGTGTTCAATTTTTTCCTGGTGCTTCTGCCGCTCAGTAATATCCCTGACGATAGCGATAAACCGGGCGGGCTCATCCTCCAGCTGGACGTATTGCAGAGAAATATCTACCGGCAGGTCGTAGCCGCTTTTGTGCCGATGCATCGTTTGAAAATTCAAACGGCGGACCTCCCCGTTTATCAGAGGCTCAAGCATTTTCCTGAACTCTGATTCGGTAAAGAGCGGCTTTACGTCGAAGGGATGTAACTCCAAAAGCTCGCTCTCGGTGTAGCCGAGCTGGTCGAGCGCACCCTGATTCAGGTAGAAAAACTGTAGCGTCTGCGCATCAAACATGAAAACGCAATCCAGAGTACTGTCGAGCGTCTTGCGGAAGCGATTGAGGTTTAACCTGGCCTCCTCGCTTTCTGTAATATCCTGCAGGGCAGCAACCAGCAAACGTTCAGACCCGACCCTGGCTTCGGTGATTGCGATCTGAAGCGTGAAGCGCGTGCCATCGGCTTTGAGCCCCTGAACCGAACGCAGGTTACCCATTATTTTCCCTGGCGTTTTGCCCTCGGCATAGGACTCCATGTAACCAGGATGACTGTGTGCTACTTCTGGCGGCATGAGTTTGGTAATGAACTCGCCGATCAGTTCGTTCTCCGGGTATCCAAACATTTTGACCAGTGCCGGGTTCACACTCTGGATACGACCCTGAAGATCAGTCATGAGAACCGCATCATAGAGGGTATTGAGGATAGCGCGATTGATATTGAAACTATGCTCCAGGGCCTGCTGACTCTGATCCTCCGAAGTACCTGCAGCAATAAACTGTTCGGCCAGTTGGGCAATACGAGGTAGGGTTTCTTCTTTCTGCTCGTCGTGCTGTTTTGCCGTGACGCTGAGCGCAACCAGCAAGCCCTGATGGTCTCCCCTGGCATTGAAAAGATTAACGGCCTTGAGCGTGCGAGCTGTCACGAAGGAGGATCGGGAGGTCTCACCGTTCAATACGGCGACCGTCTCCTGTAATTCAACCTTGATGAGTTCCTTGGAGCTTCTGTCAATCAGCTGTTCCGCGGCCTGCAGATAAGATCTGATTTCTGCTTTATCAGCCGGCGTGTGTATGACGGGGTCAAGCGACTCATCCAGTACCAGGGCAAGCCACTTGTTACCGCTGGTACTGGCGGCAAGCTCAAATAGATCAGCGATGGCTTGTCTGACTTTGTAATTCATGGATTCCACCCTGTCCCTGATTTTTCTTGTTTGGCGCGCTAGTGACTGGCAGTGATTTGCGATCAGTATTGCTCAAAACTTATTTCAATATAGACCATTCAGCGAGATAGTGATGCCTGAACTGAGCTACTACAACCCTAAATATTCGGCTATCAAAAACGCCTCACCGGCGCCCTCCTCCTTGCCGAAATAGCTGACCGGCTCGCGCTGGTCATCTTCCATATAGCCTACTTCACAATCTATGTCGTATCGCCGTGCGAGGCTGTTGAACAGGTTCACAGGGAAGTTGAGGTGGATGTTCTTCTTTACCGGCTGGGTGATCCCCAGTTGCCAGTCCTCACAGTCGTCGCTTGCGCATTCATTGATGAGGGTAACGTTATTGGCTTCGTTGCCATCCACATAAGCCTGCAAGGCTGCCTGCAGCCCTGGCAGGTTCTGCCTCAGCTTCTTCTCCTGTTTTTCATCAAGGCGATCACAGGCGATGAGAAGATATATGAGCATCTAGATATCCCGAATTGAATTTGGCAGGCCCAGTGTACACGTGGCTTTGCCCCAAGCAGAACTCACTTGGTGCTAGCCACCGAATCAATCAGCGCGTATTGCCTCGATAGTCTGGCCTGAACCGGAACGGAGAATCAGCCTGCCTACATTATCGATCTCAAAGTACTGAGTGTTACCCAGCAGTTCCAGGAAGCGCTGCTCCTGGTTATTGAGTGAAGGCGCGCAGGCCATCCTCGTTGAAGCTAGCGGGCCTGTGGTGAGTGTTTCACCTGTCACTTGGTACTGCCCTCGATAATTGTTGCAGCTGGCTAGACCGTAAAGTTGGCCGTCTGTCTCGAAATTAAGAGTGACACGCGAGCGGTCGATGATTCCTGCCCCGGCAATGTCTTCGACCACCCACTCGGTTCCACTAAGCAGCGACTGGGGGTTACCGCCGCAGCCCTGCAGGTTCTGTCCGTCGACCTCCACCTTGACTTGATGCGGATAAGGCATACCGGACATGGAATCACGGCAGATAGCATGAACAATATCGACAGCAACTGTGTGCTGATTATTGGTTGCAATAAAGCGTGAGCCGTTGCTCATGGGTTGCCCCAGGGGCAATGGCATGTGCACTTGCTGTTGGCCGTAATCCCACTCGAGGACTACCTCGCCGTCGGCCAGGGACAGTAGCCAGCCAGGCTCGTTACCTTGAGCCTGATAAGGCAGGGACACGCCACTTTGCGAGTGCGCATATGCCCCTGCCTGTAGCTCGGAATCCATGCTGTTCAATTCGTTTACCGCATCAATGGGCTGGTCTTTATCGGCGTCCAAAAGTACTGCCTGATCACCGATTGCAGTGCAGCCTGTAAGGCCGGCCAGCAACAATAGAGTGAGGGGTATGTTGTGAAAAGAAGGGCTTTTAGCGTCACGTTTGATGTATTGCATTGGTCTTCTGCTTTGGCAATGGACGGATAGAGCAGGCGCTCGATTTAACCTGGCTGCACAAACCTTATAGTGAAACACTCCTCAATGGGTAGCGAGAAAGTACCCGTGCCCGTCACCTGTGCATCGACCGGCTGCCCAAGGGTCTTGCCAGCTCCACCCACCCAGGGCACTATGCCCTTCACTGCTCATGACGCAGTCCCTCCTTAGCGGCATGGACGTCCTGTTTTCGATTGAGACGCTCTCTACCCTTCTGATGGCCCTGCGAGGTGCTTGGCTGCGTGTAGTCGTCGTAAGGCAAACCGGTAGTACGTGGCTTGATGTGCAGAGGTTCCTGAACGGGCATGACCGATACTATATGCATTGGTTGCCCAATCTGATCACTCGTGGCCATTAAGGAGGCTTCCTCAATGGGGTGTCTTACTACCAGAAGGCGACAACACGCCTGTGTGCTAACGCTGGTTTTCTCGGGACTGCTTTTGCTGGCCGGCTGTTCTGATCAGAGCAACCAGCAGTCGGTCGATACATCCGAACCGCCGCCTGCTCCTGTAAAGCCCCCCGCGGCGGTTCAGCAACCCACTGAAAGTTATCCGTCTTACCAAGCACAACAAGGCAGCCACTCCACCGATTACAGTGATGCCGATAATGCTCACGATCAGTTCGTTATCGAGATTGAGGCTAGCGTTGAGACGGCTGCACCACAACAAGCAAATCCTATCGAAGAGTACCGCGTGGTACTCGCGGCAGACGAGACAGTACGGATGCCGGGGATACCGGGTGAGCTTCGGGTGTGGATCGGAGGTCAGGACTATCAGCCACGTTTTGCCGATGACATGGTCGAGGATGAAACCGCTGTACCTGCGGTTGGCGAGTCCGCGAAGGTACAGCCCTTTGCACCGGCCTTCAGGATAGAGCCAGAGGAAACCCAGTGCATCCGCATACATCCCTCCGGGTCGGAGGTGCGCTTCAAACTGATTCCGGTCGAACAGGGCGAGTTTGAGGTAGGTGCCGACGTCTTTTTCTTCGACTCGCCTGACTGCAAGGGGTCACCAATCCCCAAGACCGCTGCCACCCTGAAAGTTCAGGTGGAAGTAGATCCTCAGAAAATCGTCATTGGCAAAGCGCTGCAACTGTGGGACGTGCTTTGGGAAAAGTTTGTCGAGTTCTGGGCAGCTCTGGTCGCCATATTCTTCGGCGTATTGCTGTTTCTCATCCGTGGCCGGCTGAAAAAATGGTTCGGTTACGAGGGTGAGTGAGTTGTTTTCTGGGTTACCTGGCGATGCTGTGAGCAAACAGAACATCACCTCCAACAAAAACCTTGATGGCTGGTAGATCCATGGGGAAAGCGCATCAGGCAGTTCAGCCCGATGCGCCTATGGCAGAGAGGGGGAAGAAACCTAGTCCAGCCTGACTACCACACGTCCGACCATCTTGCCGCCGAGGATGCGTTGGATCTCTGCAGGCAGATCATCCAGGCCGACTTCGTGCTCCAGGGGTTGCAGGTCGGTTTTCCACTGCACGGAGAGTCGGTCCCACATCGAGGCTTTCACCACCAGCGGCTGCTCTACCGAGTCCACGCCCAGCAGGTTCACGTTACGCAAGATGAACGGCAGCACGCTGCCCTGGAACTGGGTGCCCGCGGTCAGGCCACAGGTGACAACGCTGGCGCCATAGCGTAACGACTTGACCACGTTGAACAGGATATCGCCGCCGACCGTATCGACTGCGCCTGCCCACTGCTCCTTGAGCATGGGCTTTTCCTTGCCTGCCTCAAGCATGGTGCGGTCAATGATCTGGCTGGCCCCGAGCTTGCGCAGGAAATCGGCCTCAAGCGCCTTGCCAGTGGATGCAGCTACCTCGTAGCCCAGGCCTGACAGCATGGACACGGCGATGCTGCCTACCCCACCGGTGGCGCCGGTCACCAGCACCGGGCCTTGCTCGGGAGCGAGGCCAGCCTGCTCGAGCTTATCGATACACAGGGCTGCAGTCAGACCGGCGGTGCCCAGCAGCATGCTGTCGCGCAGCGACAAGCCTTCTGGGCGCTTGAGAACCCATGCAGCGGGAACGCGGATGTACTGGCCATAGCCACCAGCGGTGTTCATCCCGAGGTCGTAACCGGTAACGATCACTTCATCGCCGACACTGAGCTCTGGTACAGATGAGGCTTCAACTACACCGGCGGCATCGATGCCGGGCGTGTGCGGAAACTGTTTGGTTACGCCCTTGTTGCCAGATGCGGAAAGTGCATCCTTGAAGTTCAGCGAAGAGTACTTGACCCGAATCAGCACTTCCCCGGCGGGCAGGTCATCGATATGCCTGGTGGTGATACGGGATACATATTTGCCGTCTTCTTCGGTGACGACCAGAGCCTTGAATTCAGACATGTTTTTCTCCTACCAGAAACGCTGATTGTGAAAGCGTGACACCCAGGTCAGCAGCAAACGATCAACTGTTGCCGACATGCCTGCCGACAGTTTGTCCTGCAGGCGTTTACGATGCACATAATGCACTTCAAAGACGTCCGCTTCGTGGATCATGCGACTAATGTACTGGTCGCTGGTGGTAATTTCATCTGCCAGGGATTTTTCCAGGGCTTCAGTACCGAACCATATTTCCCCGGTAGCCACCTCGGCTACGTCCAGCTGCGGGCGGTACTGACCAACAAACGACTTGAACAGTCGATGAATGTTTTCCAGGTCCTCCTGGAATTTCTCGCGCCCCTTATCGGTGTTCTCGCCAAATAGCGTCAAAGTGCGCTTGTACTCACCGGCTGTCAGCATCTCGTAATCCACGTCATGCTTCTTGAGTACCCGATTGAAGTTCGGCATCTGCGCGACCACCCCGATGGAGCCCAGTATGGCAAAAGGCGCTGCCAGCACCTTGTTGCCAATACAGGCCATCATGTAGCCGCCACTGGCTGCCACCTTGTCGACACAGACCGTAAGCGGTACGCCAGCATCACGAATACGCACCAATTGCGAGGCAGCAAGACCATAGGCATGCACCATACCGCCGCCGCTCTCAAGCTTGATGACCACTTCATCTTTTTCCGTGGCCAGCTCCAGCAAGGCGGTTACCTCGTGGCGCAGGTTATCCAGGGCACTGGCCTTGATATCGCCATCAAAACCCAGCACGAATACGCGCTTGCCGGTCTCTGTTGATTTTTCACGTGCCTTGGCTTTTGCCTTGCGCGCCTTGACCAATGCCTTCAGGGCAGTCTTGTTGAGTATTGTGTGCTCAAGCTTCTCGGTCATGCGTTGCAACTGGTCGTTTAGGCGCACCACCGTCAACGCACCCTCCTCTCGCTTGCTACGCGACTTCAGCGAGGCAATCAAAGAGACAATCAAAAACACCACTACGACAAACGTAAAAGCCTTAGCAAGAAACATTGTGTACTCAGCAAGCCATTCCACAAGCGCACTCCAAACAATCAAAAATGGGTTAAAAATAATAGACAGCAAGCATACAGGATCATCCGACACTGAGGCGCGGAGGTGCCACAAGATGATTCAAACAAGCGTATGGTTTTCAGTTGACACCACCCACGTCGCCCCATACCCTCATGTCTTACTTTCAAGACAGGTGACAACGTGGGCAGTATCTATCTGATAAGGCATGGTCAGGCTTCCCTGGGTGCCGCTAACTACGACGTACTGTCCGAACTGGGCATCAAGCAGTCCAAATTACTTGGCCAGTTCGCACATTCCAACGGCCTCAGATTTGAACGTTCCTACGCAGGAGAGATGCAACGCCAGATTGATACTGGCCGCCATGCCCTGGCAGAAATGCCCGGATCGGGAACCGAGATTCTGATTGAGCCTGCATTCAATGAATACGCCGCTGACGAGGTTATGCGCACCTACCTGCCCCACCTGGAACAGAGCGAGCCAAAAGCACGGTATTTTGTTGAGAACGCAGGTCAATACCGAAAGGAATTCCAGAAAGTGTTCAGCCAGGTAATCACCATGTGGATTACCGAGAAGAATCACGTACCCGGCTGCGAGCCCTGGTCAGACTTTGTGGCTCGGGTAAAGGCTGGCCTTGCACGGGTCATGGAACAGGCTGGACGCGGTGAGAACATCGCTATCTTTACCTCGGGCGGCACCATTACCGCAGCCCTGCAACTGATCACGGATATGCCGGCTACCAGTGCTTTCGAACTGAACTGGCAAATAGTGAACACCTCTGTAAGCCGTCTACAATATGGTAGAAGCAAGATCAGTCTGGCCTCTTTCAACAGCCAGTCGCATCTTGACGTACACCAGCAGCCAGACTGGGTCACTTACAGATAACCAATGGCGTCAGGCTTCGCCTGCTACCTTTCAAGCATAGAAACAAGGACTTAGACATGAGCAACGTTGCAGAAGTTACCCAGAAGATGGAAGAGAAGTTCAACCCGTCCGCCGCTGCCGGTCTGGACCTGGTATTCCAGTTCAACATCGAAGACGACAGCAACTTCAACGTCACTATCAAGGATGGCACTTGCGCCATCGCCCAGGGCGAGGCTGCTTCGCCTAACGTTACCCTGATCATGGACAGCGACACCCTGAACGGCGTAATGAGTGGCGAGACCGATGGCATGCAGGCCTTCATGGCTGGCAAGCTGCGCGCTGAAGGCGACATGATGCTTGCTCTGAAGCTGGGCGAGTTGTTCCCGGCTTAAGCAGCAGAAGCGACACAAAAAACCGGAGCCCAAGCTCCGGTTTTTTATGCTTTTGATTTTGGACAGCCCTATCTCAGCTACGCATTGGCCGAAAGAGCGTTCCGGCTGGTCAGGGTGAAGAAAGTGTCCAAAACATGGACGTTTTGGCCAAGCCTACAAGGACGTATCCACGGCGTCTTTCGCAACCCTGCCCAGCCGGGCCGCGACCACCACCGAATTACTTTCGAGCGTAACACCAGGCTTTTCGAGCTCCGAGCATATCATCGCAGGCCGGCAGTTCACGCCGACACGCTGCAAGTACGTCCCTGTAAGCTCGACGATGGCATCCCTGCCATCGACGGTCGGCTTAGCTCCACAGCACTGCGATGATCGGCACAATGTGCTTACTGAAAGAAAACCCGAGCAAAGCCAAAATAGCCCCAACCAATCCCCCAACAACACGAACCCTGATAACCCCATTCAAACGAGCGTTTGGCTTGTTACAAACCGCGGCCTGCATTAGATTAGCTGATTGTCCTAGACCACCATCATAAGGAAAGCCATGAGCGCAACAGACCAGGCTAGCCAGATCCGCGAAGGCGAAGAGCTCGACGTACAGGCTGTAGACCAGTACCTCAAGAGTCAGATCCCGGGTCTTGAAGGCACCCCGACTATTACCCAGTTTCCCGGCGGCGCATCCAATCTGACCTATCTGGTCGCCTACCCCGATCAGGAATTCGTACTGCGTCGTCCGCCGTTTGGCAAGAAGGCCAAATCGGCCCACGACATGGGCCGCGAATACCGGATTCTCAAGCAGCTGGGCGAAGGCTTCCCCTATTGCCCCAAGGTATACGCCTACTGCACCGACGACAGCGTCATCGGCGACGAGTTCTACGTCATGGAGCGCATCGAAGGTATCATCTTGCGCTCAGAGTTACCCGATGACCTGGGCCTGGACGAGGGCAAGACGCGCGAGCTGTGCAAGAGCTTTATCGACAAGTTTGTCGACCTGCACAACCTTGATTACGAAACCTGCGGACTAGGCGACCTGGGCAAGCCCGAAGGCTATGTGAAGCGTCAGATTGAAGGCTGGATCGACCGCTATCAGAAAGCCGCCACACCAGACGCCCCAGACTGGAAAGCTGTGATGGAGTGGCTCCGCGAGAAAATGCCTGCCGATCACCACAAGCCCGGCCTGATACATAACGACTATCGATTCGACAACGTCATTCTGGATCCGAATAACCCGATGGAAATCATCGGTGTGCTGGACTGGGAAATGACCACGATTGGCGATCCGCTGATGGATCTGGGCAACACCCTTGCCTACTGGATCCAGGCCGATGATCCGCAGCCGATCCAACTAATGCGCCGCCAGCCAAGCCACGCACCCGGCATGCTGACCCGTCAGGAGTTCGCTGATTACTATGCCGAAAAAGCCGGCATCGAGATCCCGAATCTGGATTACTACTACACCTATGGCCTGTTCCGTCTGGCAGGCATCATGCAACAGATCTACTACCGCTTTTACCATGGCCAGACCAAGGACAAGCGTTTCGGCAGCTTCATCCACATGAACAAACTGCTCGAACAGACAAGTCTGGACGTGATCAACAAATCATCTCTCTAACCTTTTGAGGAGGATACTAATATGCAGAAGACTCAACTGTTTGATCTGGACGGCAAGGTAGCGCTGGTTACTGGCGCCAGCCGCGGTATTGGCGAGTCCATCGCCCGCCTGTTGGCCCAACAGGGCGCACACGTGATCGTGTCCAGCCGCAAGATCGACGGCTGCCAGGAAGTGGCCGACTCTATCGTTGCTGCCGGCGGCAAGGCCACAGCCGTTGCTTGCCACATTGGTGAAATGGGACAGATTACTGCTGCCATCGAGAAGATCCGCGCTGACTTCGGCAAGCTGGATATCCTGGTCAACAACGCTGCGACCAATCCCTACTTCGGCAACGTATTGGATACCGACCTGACGGCATTCCAGAAAACCGTAGATGTAAACATCCGCGGCTATTTCTTCATGTCTGTAGAAGCTGGCAAATTGATGCGCGAAAATGGCGGCGGAGCCATTCTCAACGTCGCCTCGGTCAATGGTATGGTGCCCGGCGATATGCAGGGGATCTATTCGATCACCAAGGCAGCCGTTATCAACATGACCAAGGTGTTTGCCAAGGAATGTGCCCAGTTTGGCATCCGTTGCAACGCCCTGCTGCCAGGCCTGACTGATACCAAGTTTGCCTCGGCACTGACCACCAACGACTCGATTCTGAAGACGGCTCTGCAACGTATCCCGCTGCGTCGCGCTGCTGATCCGAGTGAGATGGCTGGCACAGTGCTGTATCTGGTGAGCGAGGCGTCAAGCTACACCACAGGTGCAGCTATCAACGTCGACGGCGGTATGCTCGCTTAAGATGTTGACCGGTCCTGCGCCTGCAGGACCGGGCTATTGCTTACTGTGAGCGCTGCATAGCGTTCACAGCCTGCCTGTTCATGGGTACCGGGGTCAGCCCCGTCTCACCAATCTCGATTCCGAAGCGCGCACCCTCAGCCATGGGTATGAAGCGCACCACAAATGCGTCGGTTTCCAGCAACGACCCACTATCCAGGCGATCCAGCCAGTGCCATGCATCACGCCAGGCTGGCGTTTCATGCAATACACCCGACTGCTCGACGGACTCGAGTCCACGCTGCTGCTCCAGGGCCAGATAACGACCGGTTAGCCGGTGTAAACGATAACCGTCCTGTAACCCTATGGCATTGGCCAGACCGCGCCAGCGCAGAACCTGGGCGTCAAGCTGCCACATGTCACCTTCGAGAATGATCGACCTTGGCTCGGTACCGGCAGAAAACAGCAGTTCGAACTGCTGATCTCCGACCTTGCGAAACTCCAGAGTGGCAACGTTGGCGCCTGGGTCCAGGGCTTTGAACTGCTGCAGTTGCCAGGCAACAATAAGCAGCGCACCCGCCAACGCAATGCCCAGCAACAACACATTGCCCTTGAGCCACTGTAGCAACCAGCCGAGACGCCAGCCGGCACGCAGCACAGCAACAAGGATCAGCGCGACTATGACCAGTACCAAACCGGCCAGACCGTAGTACTGCATGGTAGCTCCTGTGTTTTCTCAGGCCGGGACGGGCGGGAGAGGTTGACCTTCAAGACGTGCCAGATGGCAATCAATCAGCCAGCGGGAAATAGTGCCCTGGGGTGGAATGCCCGGCAACCGGTCAACCGGCCACCAGTCCGCTTCTTCTATCTCACCAGGTTGGGGCACTATCTCACCACTGACATAGCGAGCATGGAAACCCATCATCAGCGAATTAGGGAAAGGCCAGTTTTGGCTACCCAGGTACTCAAGCTGATCGACCTTGAGGCCCACCTCCTCCATTACTTCACGGTGCAGACATTCTTCGACCGACTCACCCGGCTCGATAAAGCCAGCCAGGGTGCTGAAAAAGCCGGGTCGAAAATGCGGAGCCCTTGCCAATAGCACCTCATTGCCCCGGGTAATCAGCACGATAATGCACGGCGCAAGTTTGGGATACTGGCGCAAGTCACACTGGCTACACTCCATTGCGCGCTCTTCGCCGCGGGGCTGCATGGGAGCAGAACAGCGACCGCAGAAGCGGTGACTGTCATACCAGGCGTCCAGCTGCTGGGCCAGACCGAGCAAACGAAACAGGTCATCGTCAATCTGACCGATCAATCCGCGCAGGCCATGCCAGGTCAGCCCCGGCACCTGAGCGGGGTCGCTGATGCGCAGCAGATGACAGGGCTTCTCGTCGAGATGGCCGAGCAGCAACTGATGATCAATGTTGCCGAGAAAGCGGACGGCGTCGGGCTCAAGCAGGAAGCGGCCCTGCAGCATTCCGAATTGTTGTTCATGGAAGATTACTACCCAGTCCTGATCATCGATCCTGGCAGTCCGGGTAGCCGGCACAAAACGTTTTGTAGTCAAACCCATACCGCTCAAGCTCCTGCAACCTTGTAACCGAGCTCCGCCAGACTTTCTTCAGCCAGGGCCAGAACGTCGGTGTTGGCAACGACCGAACGCTCGGCTGATTCAAGATAGAATTCTATGCTGGTCAGGGCGTCTGCCAGGACTTCGAGCTGCTGAGCCTGCGGCGGCGCCTGCTGTTCAAGCATGTTTTCCTGAATGAACCGTGCCGACTGATGAATGATGGAGCCGGCTCGACTCATACCAAGGAAGATCAAACCGCCACGTACGGTCTCCAGGGTGGAAGGTACGTTCATCAGATGCATCAGGTCGTTGCCTGATTCCATATAAGCGGTGATGGCGCGTTTGGCCAGAGACAGCCCCGCCTGGGACTCCTCGATCAATACGATACGCGCCTCCCTAAGCTCTACCGGTTCACCGTTGGCAGTTGGTCCGCTGCCAGGCGACGGCCCCACATCACTGCCCTTTTCATCCAGGCGGTTGACTGCGGTTTCGGCACGTAACACCGCGTCGGCAACTTTTTCCAACAAGGGTAAGTCATCTGATTTCCAATCACGCAACTGCTGAGCTGCATCCTCTATACCACTTGCAACCTCATTAAGGTCGAGCATGGCGAGGGTTTTCCACAGGCGCTCCAGAGCCGCTGCCAGGGTTTCCAGGGATTGCTCGGCATCACCGGCATTACGGGCAAGAAGATCGAGCAGATCCTTGATGGCGGTGATTTCCTCACGCAATGCATCGGCAACAGAACGCATCACATCAACACCCGGGCCACGCAAACGCAGGAAAGCAGATTGCAACTCCAGCTCGGTAAAGCCGGTATCCGGGATACTCAGGAGTTGCTTGGCCTCATTGCAGCGTTCACAGGTGCCATCGGCCAGGGCTACCAGAAACAGCAGCTCACGTAATAAATCCGGATGGGATTGCAAATCGGATGCGTTGGACTGCGTGCCTCGCTCTTTGATAACGCGATCTATCTGCGCAAAGAGTTTCTTGCGTGGCGCGGTCAATTGCAGAGGTGTTTGCTCGATAGCCTCAAGCGCGGCTGCAGCGGCCCAGCACAAGGTTGCCGCCTCGCGGTCCAGCCGATTCTCCCAGCGCTGCAGCGCTCGCAGCATAAGCGGTGCAGAGCCTGCCACACCCTCGCCCCGAATAATGCCCAGAAGCCCCAATTGGTACATCTGGCGCAGGCGATTGAAAGTGCGCTTGTCCAATGGTTCTGCCGCATCACTACCGCGCAGTTTGAGAGGTAGGTCATCGGTAGACAGTGCGTAAAAAAAACTTTCAGAGTAGACAGCCGCACCTGAACGATGGGAGCGCAACTGATTGATCGCGGGTAACAGTAGCTCCGGGCGCTCGAACCCCTGATGGCGACATTGCTGCAGATACCGCTCAAGCAGAAAGAGTCCATCACACAATGCCGACAGCGGCTCGTTGCGATCCTCTCCGTCATGCTCGGGAATGTCCGTTGCAAGGGCGATCATTTCTGTCAGCAACAACGCCGCGCCGCGCAACTCGATAAGTTGCAGAGTGCCGCGCAGTTGATGCAGACCCTCAATTGCCTGTTGCAGCAGACTACCGTTGTGCCGATCCTCAAGAAACTGCTGTAGCAGATCCTCTACCTCGCCCATGCTGGCAAAGAGTTCGTCCCTGACAAGATCCAGTGATGTAGCGCCCGTTAGCATCGCGTTTTCTCCTAACTTCCCTGCCGTCAGCCTGACGCGGTATCAATCGGCGAATTCAGCTGTCTTCTTGCCCATGTGGGCTGCCATCGCCAACTTCATGTCTTCTGACTGAAGCATGGCAGCGTTCCAGGTGGCAATGTAGTTAAGACCATCCTCAACGCTGTGATCACGACTATAGCGAATCATTTCCTTGGTCCCCCGAATGGCCAGGGGCGACTTGCTGGCAATCTCGTTAGCGATCGCCATGACTGATGTCATCAATTTTTCATGGTCAGTCTGAGTGCTGTTAACGAGACCCATCCTGGCAGCTTCGTTACCATCAAAGGAGCGACCGGTGTAGGCCAACTCCCGCATCATGCCATCGCCTATCAAGTGCGGCAATCGCTGCAATGTACCTACGTCGGCGGCCATCCCCATGTCGATTTCCTTGATGGAGAAATGCGCATCGGCGGTCGAATAACGCATGTCGCAGGCGGAAATCAGATCGATAGCTCCGCCAATACAATATCCGTGGATCGCAGCGATGACCGGCTTGCGGCATTGATCGACTGCATTGAACGAGGCCTGGAGACGCAGAACATTGCGACGAATGATATCGGCATTGCGGCCGATATCGGAGGTCATCTTGTGCGACGCACCGGCGAGCATCATCAGATCGATGCCGGCGGAAAAGTGCTTGCCTGCACCGCTGATGACGACAACCCGAACGCTGTCTGTCTGATCTATCCACTCAAAGGCGGTGATGATTTCTTCCCAGAACGCGACGTTCATCGCGTTGATTTTCTCGGGACGATTGAGCTGCACATGGGCGACGGCGCCAGACTGCTCCACTAGCAACGTTTGGTATTCAGGCATCACTATCTACTCCGAAATGTCGGCTGCGGCCTTCAGGCCCGCTGATGAGTCAAGACTGTTACATAAGTCCCAATATAACAAGTATAAGGATCAATGGCATAGCTGACGCTCTTGGCTAAGCACTTTACTACCTGACCAGTCGGTCGACCTGTTGTATCATAATGCTCGTAAGCCTGTTCCAGAGCGGCGCGGCGCCCAAACATCCCTATCCCCGACGCGACGCAGTATCGAGAAACCATTGGAGGAAAACCCTGAATAGGGTTTCGGCTGACAGCCCGAGACACTATTCAGAGCTTTCTTCCCAACCTTCTCGACAGGATTTTCCCATGACCACCTCTGTGCTGCCCGCGTTGGCGCATAACTTTCTGGGGCAGGCCCCCGGTTGGTACAAGCGCACCATTGTGGCTTTTCTGGTTCTCAACCCTCTGTTGCTCTGGCTCGCCGGCCCTTACATTACCGGCTGGATTCTGGTGCTTGAGTTTATCTTTACGCTGGCCATGGCGCTTAAATGCTATCCGCTGCTGCCGGGTGGCCTGCTGGCACTGGAAGCGCTGGCCATAGGCATGACTTCCCCCGATGCCCTGTATGCAGAAGTTCTGACCAACTTTCCGGTCATTCTGCTACTGATATTCATGGTCGCCGGCATCTACTTCATGAAAGAACTGTTGCTGGTGACCTTTACCCGTCTGATTCTTGGTATCCGCTCCAAGTCATTGATGGGCCTGTCCTTTTGTCTCGTAGCTGCAGTGCTTTCTGCATTCCTGGATGCCCTGACCGTCACCGCCGTGATTATCAGCGTGGCCGTGGGCTTCTATGGCGTTTATCACAAGGTCGCTTCGGCCGGATCAGGCCAGGAGGGCACGGTCGAGTCCGAAGACGAAGAGCCGCTGCACCGCGAGCACCTGGAGGAGTTCCGAGCATTCCTGCGCAGCCTGTTGATGCACGGCGCCGTCGGCACCGCACTGGGCGGCGTATGCACCATGGTGGGAGAGCCACAAAACCTGCTGATAGCCCGCGTAGCCGGATGGGACTTTGTAGAGTTTTTCATGCTCATGGCCCCGGTCAGCATGCCCGTTCTGGCTGCGGGCCTGACAACCTGCCTACTCCTGGAAAAAACCGGCTGGTTTGGTTACGGCGCTCGTCTGCCCAGACCAGTGAGGCGCGTTCTGGAAGAGTTTGCCCGCGAGGAAAAGGCCAAGCGCAAAACACCACAAAAGGTAGCACTGGCGGTGCAGGCAGTTGCTGCCGCGCTGCTGGTCGCGGGGCTGGCACTGCATGTGGCGGAAGTCGGTTTCATTGGTCTGATGGTTATCATCCTGATTGCTTCGTTCAACGGCATCATAGATGAGCACCAGATCGGCAAGGCGTTTCAGGAAGCTTTGCCCTTCACGTCCCTGCTCGTGGTTTTTTTCGCGATTGTGGCAGTCATTCACGAACAGCATCTGTTCAGCCCGATCATCCACGCCGTGCTGGCGTTGCCCCCAGAATCCCAGCCAAGCATGTTCTTTATTGCCAATGGTCTGTTGTCAATGATCAGCGATAACGTGTTCGTTGCCACCGTTTACATTAGCGAGATAAAGCAGAGCCTGGAGAGTGGCGCTATCAGTAGCGAGCAGTTCGAGCGGCTGGCCATTGCGATCAATACCGGAACTAACCTGCCCAGCGTTGCTACTCCCAATGGCCAGGCAGCCTTCCTGTTTCTGCTTACCTCGGCAGTTGCGCCACTGGTGCGGCTATCCTATGGGCGCATGGTGTATATGGCTCTGCCCTATACGCTGGTCATGGGCGGTGTGGGCCTGCTGGCGGTGAACCTCTGGATCTGAGGTTCTAACGCCCGGTCAATCGGCTGGGCGTCCGTTCCACAGGGCAAAACCAGCGGCCTTTTCGATGGCGGCGAGACGCTCGGCATGGGCCTCCAGCTCGCCTTCACTTGCACTGACCACTCGTAACGCCGGGCGCTTCGACGGATCGATCCGGCGAATCGCGCTGACACCATTGCTGCTCTGATCCTGATCACTACCCTGTCCGGCCAAGGACAATGCTGTCTGGCCGCCGGTCATGATCAGGTAGACGTCAGCCAGGATCTCCGCATCAAGCAATGCCCCGTGCAGGTCACGCTGGGAGTTGTCGACCATGTAGCGCTTGCATAGAGCATCGAGGCTGTTGCGTTGCCCCGGATGCTTTTCCCGAGCCATCATCAGGGTGTCGAGCACGCCGCAGTGATCAGCCATGCGGCCATGGGGTGAGGACATCAACTGCAATTCGGTATCCAGAAAACCGATATCGAAAGGTGCGTTGTGAATGATCAGTCGCGCACCCGTCACAAACTGCATGAAGCCCTCGACCACATCGGCGAACAGGGGTTTGTCGGCGAGGAAGGCATCGGTTATACCGTGCACCGCCAAGGCGCCCTCCTCGACCTCGCGTTCGGGATTGATATATACATGAAAATGACGACCGGTCAGACGCCGATCGATCAATTCGACGCAACCGATTTCAATGATTCTATGCCCGCTACGGGGATCAATACCGGTCGTTTCAGTATCCAGTACGACTTCACGCATGGTTCTTGCCCTTGTTACCCAGCACTTCCTGTACGCCCAGATTAGCCAGTTCGTCGGCGATCTCGTTCTCGCGATGGCCACTGTGCCCCTTGACCCAACGCCACTCTACCTGATGCTGGTTGACCAGCTCGTCGAGTAACATCCACAGATCCGCATTTTTCACAGGTTGTTTGCTGGCGGTTTTCCAGCCCCGCTTCTTCCAGTTGGGCATCCACTCGCGAATGCCTTTCATCACGTATTCCGAATCGGTGGTCAGGGTGACGCTGGCGTTTTTCTTCAGGGCCCGCAGACCCATGATGGCAGCCATCAATTCCATGCGATTGTTGGTGGTCATCAACTCACCACCGTGCAGCGCTTTTTCATGTTCGCCAAGGCGCAGTAAAACGCCCCAGCCACCCGGCCCCGGATTACCCTTGCAGGCGCCGTCGGTAAAGATCTCAATCGTATGGGTCATTTCGTATTCCGTTTATGCGTGCGTCTGGTACCCGCGACCAGCGGCGGCAAGGTCAATGCAGGGAAAGCTCTGGCGGGCTGTTTGCGCGGCATGGCGCCGAGCATCTGACGTCGGGCTATCAGGCAGTAGAATCCGCCACAAGGCAATGTGTGGCGAGAGGCCCACTGTTCAACCGAGCTTAAGCGATCCAGCATGCGCTGCGATTTAAGCGGCGGAAGATAGCATCCATCGATGCGTTTCTCTACCGCAAAACCGAGGACTTCAAGCCAGTCCGAAAGGCGTGCCGGACTCACAAACCCCGCCTCACTGAGCCAGCTCCGACCGGCAAAATGGTTCCAGCCCCAGCTGCTCCAGGGATTGAAGCCGAAAATCAGCATATGGCCGCCCGCGCGCACCGCCTGACCGGCTTCCCGTAACAGCGTGCGTGGCGCCAGACAGAAATCCAGCCCGTGGTGCAGCAACACGACATCGACGGACTGCGGAGCGAAGGGCCACTGGCTTTCTTCCAGCGGCATGGATGGAGGCTCACCGATCAAATCGAAATGCCAGCGATTGCGTAGCGTTGATTGCTGACCGTCCATCATCTCAGGCGCCAGGCCATACTGGATCATGTGTTGGCCGAAACAGCGCTCCAGGCTTTCCTGGGCGACTTGCCGCTGTTGATCCAGAAGCATCTTGCCACCGGGTGTTTCCAGCCATTGCCGCGCCTCGCGCAGCAAGCGCATGAGGTCAGCCTGGCTAATTGATCCCGCTTCGTGGTCAGTTCGCATGGTTCACCAGTGAATGATCGGTTGATCCTTTATCAACCGCTCCTTTATACATGTGCCCGCTGTCCTATAAGATAAAGCTTCATTCTCTTGAAGGCATTAGCGACATGCTCGAATTTCTGGCATTACCCGCTTTTCAGGACAATTACATCTGGTTGATCCTTGATCACAAGCGTCAGGAAGCTGCGGTGGTCGATCCCGGCGACGCGGTTCCGGTTATCACCTGGTTGGGCCGGCACCCGGAATACCAACTGCGACATGTACTTGTGACACACCATCACCGCGATCACACCGGCGGCCTGGCGACTCTCAAGGCGGCCACTGACTGCCGCATCTGGGGCCCTGCAGCAGAAGCCATCAGCAGTCTGGATCGCCGGCTCGATGACGGGGACAAGATCAACATACTTGGCCAGACACTACAGGTCTGCGCCGTACCGGGCCATACCCTGGGCCACATTGCCTTTTACTGCGACGACCCTGACGGGCCTTGGCTACTCAGCGGCGATACACTGTTCGCTGGAGGCTGCGGCCGTCTTTTCGAGGGTACTCCGCAGCAGATGCACGATTCACTTGAGCGCCTCGCCGCTCTGCCAGACAACACCAGCATCTACTGTGCCCATGAGTACACCCAGGCCAACCTGCGCTTCGCCCATGCGGTCGAACCCGCCAATGATGACATCCGGGTGCGCCTTGAAGTCGTCAATGATCTGCGCCTGGCGGGCAGAATGACCCTGCCAACCACGGTAGCACTGGAGAAGCGTACGAATCCCTTTCTGCGTTCCAACGAGCCCGCTGTTATTACCGCCGCAGAGCAGCAACAGGGCCAGCGGATTGCCGCCGGGGCGGACACCTTTGCCGCCATACGCGCATGGAAGGATCGATTCTGACACAGCGCCCATTGTTTCCTTGACCCTCCCGAGTTGAGTTTCTAAACTCGGGCAAATTTTTCCGGACCTGCCAATGCCTTTTTCTGTATCGACTTCGCGTTTTTTCTCCAGAGCCTTGCTGCTGATTGCAAGTCTCGCAATCCTCGCAGGCTGCCAGACCTCCCCGTCTCAGCAGGCCCAGAGAGGTGACTCTGGAGCAAAGAGCGTGCCGAAGCAGACTACCTACGAACGCAACCGCGGCATCATACTGCTGAAAAATGCTAAAGGTTCACGCTCTGAAGTTGAAACGATCACCGCTCGCACATTGTGGGGGCGGATCCGCCAGGGCTTCATGCTCGATCCGACGGCAATTGACAACCCCCGCATTGATCGTCAGCGACTGGCATATGCCAGCGAGCCTCGTTATTTCGAATTGACCAGCAAGCGCTCCGAACGTTACCTGCACTACGTAGTGGAGCAGCTTGACGAGCGCGGCATGCCCCTTGAGTTGGCGTTGCTTCCCTTTGTCGAAAGTGGCTATAACCCCATGGCGTTGTCACGTTCCCAGGCAGCGGGTATCTGGCAGTTCATTCCCTCGACCGGCAAAGTATTTTCCCTGCGCCAAGACTCGTGGTACGACGGTCGCCGGGATATCACCGCTTCCACCCAGGCGGCGCTGGACTATCTCAGCAAGCTAAACGAGATGTTCGACGGTGACTGGCTGCTAGCCATGGCAGCTTACAACTGCGGCGAAGGCTGCGTGGGTCGAGCGGTTGAAGCAAACCGCGCCAAGGGCCTGCCTACAGACTACTGGAGCCTGGATCTGCCCTACGAAACGATGAACTACGTGCCCAAGCTACTGGCTTTGTCGCAGATCATCGAGCGGCCTGAGCTCCACGGCACCGTCCTGCCGGAACTCGCCGACTCACCCTACTTCGCTGCGGTCACCATTGAACGCCAGCTCGACCTGCACAAGGCTGCAGAGTTGGCCGATATCCCACCGGAGGATTTCATCAAGTTGAACCCGGCCTTCAAGCAACGGGTTACGGCTCCTGGCGCCTACCAGTTATTGGTGCCTATTGATCGGCTCGAGCAGTTCAGCACTGCGCTTGCAGAGCTACCCGAGGACGAGCATGTAAACTACCAACGCTACAGTGTGCGCGCCGGAGACAATCTCTCGCAAATTGCCAGCCGTTATAACGTCAAGGTTTCTGCGCTGCGCGACGTCAATCAGCTCGACAGTAATCTTTTGCGTGTGGGCCAGGTATTGATGCTACCCCTCTCGGCCCAGAGCCTGTCTGCCCAGGCGGCCTCAAGTCAGAACCAGAGCCAGACATCTAGCGCTTTGTCCTCTGCGCCGAACGCTACAACTACACGTTATCAAGTCAGGGCCGGCGACAACCTTTGGGAAATTGCTCGCAAACACGGCATCAGCGTAGCCTCCCTGAAGCAGCAGAACCTGCTTGATACTACGGCTCTGCGGGTCGGGCAGACTCTTACTATTCCGGGGCAGAAAAACGCCTCCCAAAACACACAGAACGCACGCAAACCCGTTATATACACGGTCAAGCCAGGCGATTCACTTTTTAGTATTGCCCGTCAGTTCAACATCGCCATTGACCGGATACGCGAGCAAAATGACCTGGGCAGGCACCTTCAGCCAGGTCAGCAGCTGACTCTCAACCTTCACTGAAACCGGCTCCAGCTCAGCCAACTTCATCCGTGTCTGCGTACCGCCCAAGGCGGTGCGCAAGGGTAGCCATGAAACAGATTATGCGTTCTGCCACATTGCTGGCCCTGTTGCTCACCTGTGTTGATGTCAATGCCGGTGTGTATCGCCAGCATGGCTATTCCCTGTATGGCCTTCCCCATTATGCGGAGGACTTCGAGCACCTGGATTACGTTAATCCCGATGCGCCCAAGGGCGGCACCCTCAGGGTCATGGGCTCCGGTACCTTTGACACAGTGAACCCCTATACGTTGAAGGGCACCAGTCCGGTCAATACCGGCAATTTCCCCCACTACGGCATCACCGAACTGAATGAGCCGCTGATGGTCGGTACCGGCCTTTACGACCCCTCCGGTGACGAGCCCTATTCCGCCTACGGACTTATCGCTGAAAGTATCGAATTCGCCGACAACCGCAGCTGGGTTGTATTCAACCTGCATAAGCAGGCGCGTTTTCATGATGGTCATCCGGTTACCGCAGAAGATGTCGCCTTCAGCTTCAATACTCTGAGCGAGCAAGGGCACCCCAATTACCGGTCCATGCTCCAGGATGTATCCCGCGTGGATATTCTAAGCGAAAAGCGCATTCGCTTTGTGTTCAGCCGCAGCGACAGTCCGCTGCTGATCCTGCGCCTTGGGGAGTTGCCCGTACTACCCAAGCATTACTGGGAGGGTCGCGAATTCGGCCAGACCACCTTTGAGCCAGGCCTCAACAGTGGCCCCTACAGGGTAACGTCGGTAGAACCGGGTCGGCGCCTGGCATTTGAGCGTGTCAAGGACTACTGGGGGCAGGATCTGCCCATCAATCGCGGCAAATACAACTTCGACCGGATGGAGGTCGAGTTCTATCGGGACAACAACGTCGCTTTCGAGGCATTCAAGGCAGGCGAATTCGATATCTATTTCGATCACAAGGCCAGCAACTGGGCCAATGCCTATAACTTTCCCGCCGTGCGCAACGGTGACGTTCTGCGCCGCGCTATTCCACACGCCATACCCAGCGCTACCCAGGCGTTGTTTTTTAACAGCCGTCGATCCCCGTTCAATGAACGTAATGTGCGCCAGGCACTGGGTATGATGTTCGATTTCCAGTGGTCCAACCGAGTGCTGTTCTACGATGCCTATCAGCGGTCATTAAGCTATTACCCCAATAGCCCGTTCAGTGCGGCCGGATTGCCAGCCGGACAGGAATTTCTGTATCTGGAGCCGCACAGGGACCAGCTTCCCCAAAAACTCTTTGTCGAGCCCTTCAACCTGCCTGAAACCAGTGGTCAGGGTGTGCCCCGCAAGACGCTGCGTCAGGCAGTAAGATTGCTGGACGAGGCCGGCTGGACACTGCGCAACGGGCGTCTGGAAAACCAGGATGGTAATCAGTTGGTCTTTGAAGTACTGCTGGTCAACCCGAGCCTGGAGCGCATTCTTCAGCCTTATCGCTCCAACCTCGCACGACTAGGCATCGACATGCGTATTCGTACCGTTGACCGGGCTCAGTACAAGGCGCGGCTGGATCAGTTCGACTACGACATGATTCTCGCCACCTTGCCCCAGGGGCTATCTCCGGGTCTCGAGCAGCATGGCTATTTCCATTCCAGCCAGCGGGATGTCAAGGGCAGCCGTAACTACGCCGGCATCGCCAATCCCGTGGTAGATGAGCTACTGGAACATCTGCTGGGCGCCAAGACCCGTGACCAGCAGATCGCCGCGGCCAAGGCAATGGATCGTGTGCTACTTTGGGAACACTATATAATTCCGAACTGGTATATTGACTATCATCGCATAGCCCATCGTGCCTGGCTGAAGTCGTCCGAGACCCCACCCTATTCGCTTGCTATACGCAGCTGGTGGATGGATCCAGACTTGCAATAGACACCGTGCAATAGAACAACAAGGTCACCTGATGTCTTTAACCAACAAGCTGTTTTGTGGATTAACGCTGCTCGTTCAGACTGTAGTGGCCATTGCCGCGCCTGCTGGCGATCACGCCCTTACCCTTTATGGTGAGCCTCCGGCCTATCCCGCAGACTTCAGCCACTTTGCCTACGTCAACCCCGAGGCGCCCAAGGGCGGCACCATGCGGCTATCCGGCTTTGGCAGTTTCGATTCACTGAATGGATTCATCAGCCGCGGTGCAAGCGCTGATCAGTTAAGCCTGATCTATAACACCCTGACCTTTCACGCAATGGATGAACCCTTTACCGAATACGGTCTGATAGCGGAGCGTATAGAACGGGCGGAAGATAACACCTGGGTACGCTTTCATCTGCGCCCCGAAGCGCGCTTTCATGATGGCGAACCCGTTACTGCTGCGGACGTTGTATTTACCTTCAATACATTGATTGAGCAGGGGGCACCCTTCTACAAGTCCTACTACGCGGGCGTGAAGGAAGTAGTCGCCGACTCGGACCTGAGTGTCACCTTTCATTTTCATAATGGCGAGAATCGGGAATTACCTCTGGTTCTCGGACAATTACCTGTCTTGCCTGCGCATTATTGGGCCGAACGCGATTTCTCCAAGACAACACTCGAACCACCCCTGGGTAGCGGCCCCTATCGCATCAGTAACGTGAGCGGTGGTCGTAATATCACCTACGAACGCGTAGCCGATTACTGGGCCGCTGATCTGCCTGTGCAGAAGGGTTTTTATAACTTTGATCGCGTCATTGTCGATTATTATCGCGACACCGGTGTGGCATTGGAGGCATTCAAGGCTGGTCAGTTCGACCTCAATCAGGAGGTCAGCGCCAAAAACTGGGCCACTGGCTACGACAGCCCGGCGTTGCGCGAGGGCACCATCATCAAGGAAGAGATCCCCAACCTGAATGTGCAGGGCATGCAGGGCTTTGTATTCAATATACGCCGTTCCATATTCGAGGACGCCCGGGTCCGTGAAGCAATCAGCCTGCTGTTCGACTTCGAATGGTCCAATAGCGCCCTGTTCCACAATGCCTACACGCGCACTGACAGCTTTTTTGATAACTCGGAGCTGGGCGCCAATGGTCTGCCAGGACCAGGAGAACTCGCTCTGCTAGAACCCTGGCGGGAGCATCTGCCTGCCTCCGCCTTTGGCGAGGCCTATAGTCCACCCAAGACCGACGGTAGCGGAATAATCCGGGAACAGATGCGCGAAGCCTACCGCCTGCTTCAGGACGCTGGCTGGAAAATTGTCGATGATCGTCTGGTCAACGAAGCAGGAGAACACCTGAGTTTCGAATTCCTGATTGTCCAGGCCGACTTCGAGCGAGTATTGCTTCCCTTCAAACGTAACCTGGCGTCCCTGGGTATCGAGCTGACCCTACGCAGAGTGGATGTTTCCCAGTACATCAACCGCCTGCGTTCGCGGGAGTTCGATATGGTCGTTACCGGATTCGGCCAGTCCAACTCCCCGGGCAATGAGCAACTGGATTACTGGCATTCATCGAGTGCCGATAACCCGGGTAGCCGCAACCTGATGGGCCTTCAGGATCCGGCAGTAGATGCACTGGTAGAAGGTCTCATTCGAGCTGACTCCCGTGAATCGCTGGTCAACCACACCCGCGCTCTGGATCGTGTGCTAATAGCCGGGCATTACGTGGTGCCCAATTTCCATACAACGGTGTATCGCGTTGCCCATTGGGACAAGTTCGCTCACCCGAAGACATCGCCTCGTTACGATCTAGGGCTCTTCACCTGGTGGGTGGACGCCGACAAAGCTGCCGCACTGAAAGGCAAGCCCACCCCCGTCATCGTTCAGGAAGACTGAGCATGCTGGCTTACATTGTTCGTCGACTGTTACTGATCATTCCAACGCTGTTCGGTATTCTGCTGATCAATTTTTTGATCATCCAGGCCGCGCCTGGCGGACCGGTAGAGCAGATGATCGCAAACCTGGAAGGGTTTGAAGGCGCTACCAGTCGTATCTCGGGCAGCATGCAGGGTGAGGTGGCCAGTGGCAGCACCTATCGCGGTGCACAGGGTCTGGACCCGGATATCATTGCCGAGATCGAACGCATGTACGGCTTTGACAAGCCAGCCCATGAGCGTTTCTGGTTGATGATCAAGGGTTACATGACCTTTGACTTTGGTGACAGCTTCTTCCGCGATGCCAGCGTCATAGATCTGATTGTCGAGAAGATGCCGGTATCCATCTCTCTCGGCCTCTGGACAACCCTGATTACCTATCTGATCTCGATTCCCATGGGCATACGCAAGGCGGTGCGCCACGGCTCGACCTTCGACATATGGACGAGCTCACTGATTATTGTCGGCTACGCTATTCCGGGATTCCTCCTGGCGATCATGCTGATTGTGGTCTTTGCCGGCGGTAGTTACCTGGACTGGTTCCCTCTGCGTGGTCTGACATCGAATAATTTCGAGGAGCTGAGTACCTGGGAGCAGGTCAAGGACTACGCCTGGCACCTGGTGCTGCCGATCACCGCGATGGTGATTGGTAGCTTCGCTACGCTGACCATGCTGACCAAGAACTGCTTTCTTGATGAAATCGGCAAGCAGTACGTAGTGACCGCCAAGGCCAAGGGCCTTTCTGCCGGCCGCGTGCTTTACGGGCACGTCTTTCGTAACGCCATGCTGTTGATCATCGCCGGTTTTCCCTCGGCGTTGATCAGCGTGTTCTTCACTGGCGCTCTGTTGATCGAGGTGATCTTTTCCCTGGATGGTCTCGGCCTGCTGGGCTTTGAGGCCGCAATCAACCGGGACTATCCGGTGATGTTTGGCACCCTGTTCATATTTACCCTGCTGGGGCTGGTCGTGAAGTTGATCGGTGATATCACCTATACCCTGGTTGATCCGCGCATCGACTTCGAAAGCAGGGAGGGTTGAGAATGAGTACCCGATTTTCGCTCTCACCACTCAATCGACGCCGTTTTGGGCTGTTCAAGGCCAATCGGCGTGGCTGGTGGTCACTGCACATATTCATGGTGCTGTTTATTCTGAGCCTGGGGGCCGAGTTTGTTGCCAATGATGAGCCACTCGTAGTCAGTTACCAGGACGCGCTGTATTTCCCGGTCGTCAAGCGCTACGCCGAAACCGAGTTCGGTGGTGAGTTTCCGATTACCGCCGATTATCGCAGCCCCTATATTCGCAACCTGATCGAAGAGGAAGGAGACGGCTGGATGCTCTGGCCACCAATTCCCTTCAGCTATGACACTATCAATTACGACCTTCAGGTGCCCGCGCCTGCTCCGCCCTCGGGGGATAACTGGCTGGGTACCGATGACCAGGCTCGCGATGTCGCCGCTCGGGTAATCTACGGCTTCAGGATATCGGTACTTTTTGCGCTGACCCTGACTATCCTCAGTTCCATTATCGGCGTCATTATCGGGGCGGTTCAGGGTTTCTATGGTGGCCGTATTGATCTGTTTGGTCAGCGCTTTATCGAAGTCTGGTCGGGTTTACCCGTCCTCTATCTGCTGATCATTCTGGCCAGCTTCGTACAACCGAACTTCTGGTGGCTGCTGGGTATCATGCTGCTGTTCTCCTGGATGGCACTGGTGGATGTGGTCCGTGCCGAATTCCTGCGCGGCCGCAACCTGGAATACGTGCGGGCAGCTCGTGCTCTGGGTGCCAGCAACCGCATCATCATGTTCCGGCATATTTTGCCCAACGCCATGGTTGCGACCCTGACATTCTTTCCCTTCATTCTCACCGGCGGCGTTATCACCCTCACCTCGCTGGACTTTCTCGGCTTCGGCCTGCCTGCTGGCTCCCCCTCACTGGGCGAGCTGATTGCCCAGGGCAAAGCCAACCTGCAGGCACCCTGGCTGGGCATTACCGCTTTCGTAGTGCTGTCTCTGATGCTCAGCTTGCTGGTGTTTATCGGCGAGGCCCTGCGCGATGCCTTCGACCCCAGGAAATGACATGTCAGATCAGCCATTGATTCGGATCGAAAACCTCAGCGTGGCGTTTGCCAGCGAACATGAAGAAGTCATGGCCGTGCGCGATGTCAGCTTCGATATACGCCCAGGCGAAACCCTGGCGCTGGTAGGCGAAAGCGGCTCAGGCAAGTCAGTCACTGCGCACTCGATACTACGCCTGCTGCCCTACCCCCAGGCACGTCATCCCAGCGGACGCATTCTCTACAAGGACGAAGACCTGCTGCAGGCCGGGGAAAAACGACTACGCCAGGTTCGTGGCAATCGTATTTCGATGATTTTTCAGGAGCCAATGAGCTCGCTCAACCCCCTGCATACCGTCGAGCGTCAGATCAATGAAGTACTGGTACTGCACAAGGGGCTGAACAAGGCAGCTGCGCGTGAGCGAACCCTGGAATTGCTGGATCTAGTCGGCATCCCCGATCCAGCCAGCCGGCTAGGCTCTTATCCACACGAACTCTCAGGCGGCCAACGCCAACGGGTAATGATCGCAATGGCGCTGGCCAACGAGCCTGAGCTGCTGATTGCCGATGAGCCAACCACGGCGCTGGACGTGACCGTGCAGCTAAAAATTCTCGAACTGCTCAAATCGTTGCAGCAAAAACTGGGTATGGCATTGTTGCTGATCAGCCATGACCTGAACCTGGTACGCAGAATTGCCCATCGGGTATGTGTCATGTACCAGGGTTGCGTCGTCGAAGAAAATGAATGCGCGAAACTCTTTGCCGATCCGCAGCATGAATACACCCAGCGGCTGATCGCGGCTGACCCGACCGGTGATCCGGTAAAAGTGAACGCAGATGCACCGGTGATACTGCGGGCTGAGCAGCTTCGGGTATGGTTCCCGATTCGCAAGGGCGTTTTGCGACGCACCGTGGATCATGTCAAGGCAGTAACTGACGCCTCCTTTACGCTCAAGGCAGGTCATACGCTGGGTATTGTGGGCGAAAGCGGTTCAGGCAAGACAACCCTGGGTCTGGCTCTGTTAAGGCTCGTGGAAAGCCAGGGCCTGATCGAATGTAACGGCATGCGGTTGGATGGTTTGAGTCAGAATGCCGTCAGACCAATGCGCCGGCAGTTTCAGGTGGTCTTTCAGGATCCTTTTGGCAGCCTGAGTCCACGTATGTCGATTGCACAGATCATCAGTGAAGGGTTAGAGATTCACGGCATTGGTACAGTAGAAGAAAGGGAGAAAATGGTAATCCAGGCGCTGCAGGAAGTCGGCCTGGAACCTGCCAGCCGCCACCGCTACCCCCACGAGTTTTCGGGCGGACAGCGGCAGCGAGTGGCTATTGCCCGTGCTCTGGTTCTCAAACCGTCGTTGATCCTGCTGGATGAGCCCACCTCAGCCCTCGATCGCACGGTACAGGGCCAGGTGGTTGAGTTGCTCCGCGACCTCCAGCACAGGCACAATCTGAGTTACTTGTTCATCAGCCATGACCTGGCAGTGGTCAGAGCCCTCAGTCACGAGCTGATGGTGATACGCCAGGGAGAAATCGTCGAACAGGGTTCGGCCAAGGATATATTTGCCTCACCGCAGCATGAATATACGCATCAATTGCTCGAGGCCGCCTTCGCCAGACCCGTATCCGTCAACACGGCCAAAGACACACAGGCCAAGTAGAAAAACAGGAAACAAGCATGGGATTTTTAAGCGGTAAACGCGTACTCATCGTTGGCGTAGCCAGCAAATTGTCTATCGCCTCGGGTATAGCTTCGGCAATGCACCGCGAGGGCGCGGAGCTGGCGTTCACCTACCAGAATGACAAGCTCAAGGATCGCGTCGAGAAGTTTGCAGCGGAATGGGGCTCAGGGCCGGAGCTGTGCTTCCCCTGCGATGTGGCCGATGATTCCCAGATCGAAGAGGCATTTGCCCAACTGGCAAAGAAGTGGGATGGCCTGGATTGCATAGTGCATTCGGTCGGCTTTGCCCCTGGTGATCAACTCGATGGCGACTTTACCGATGTGACTACCCGCGAAGGTTTCCGCATTGCTCACGATATCAGCGCCTACAGCTTCGTGGCCCTGGCCAAGGCCGGTCGTGAACTGATGAAGGGTCGCAATGGCAGCCTGCTGACCCTGTCCTACCTGGGCGCTGAGCGCACAATGCCGAACTACAACGTGATGGGCATGGCCAAGGCCAGCCTCGAAGCCGGCGTTCGTTATCTGGCTACCAGCCTGGGGCCGGAAGGCACGCGCGTTAATGCTATTTCTGCGGGTCCGATCCGAACGTTGGCTGCTTCCGGCATCAAGAGCTTCCGCAAAATGCTCTCGCACAACGAGAAGCAGACCCCGATGCGCCGCAACGTCACCATCGACGAAGTAGGCAACGCCGGTGCGTTCCTGTGCTCGGATCTGGCATCTGGGGTGTCAGGCGAGATCATGTATGTCGACGGCGGCTTCAACATCACCGCCATGGGTAATCTGGAAGACTGAAACCTGAGACCCGACAGCCTGCGAAGGCTGCGCACAAAAAAGCCACTCCCAAGGGAGTGGCTTTTTTGGGGCTGGCGATCGCTACCGACCGCCGATCACATCAGATCAGAAACGCTCGACGTCAGCCCGCTCTTCGAGGCTTTCCTGTAGGGCAGTGAAATCCTGCTGACCTGTCTGTCCGGCAATGTAACGCTTGTAGAGATCACTCTCAGCCGAAGCTTGCAGTGATTCAGGCGTAGCTACACCGCGCAACTCAACGATCCACTGACTACCATCAGCCTGGCGTGCATGGCCATATACGGACTCCCCTTCGGAAGGACGAGGCATCGCAAACACATTACGCAGGAGCACCTGAGACAGCTCGTTGTTGGACCGATTGATAGCCTCATGGTTTTCCCAGGAAGCATTCAGTTCCACGGCCACTTGCTCAGGCGCAGTGCTGTCTGACTCCAAAGCCTCGACCAGCTCTGAAGCCTTATCACGCGTCTGCTCGACCGCCTTCTGGAAGCTCAATGTATCGGCAATTTCCGCAGACACTTCGTCGAGGGGACGCTGTTTGGCGCGCATGTGCTCTTTAACCCGAACCACTACGGAGGTATCAGCATCAAGCTCAAGGAGCTGGCTATTGAGACCATCCTGCAGTACTTCCGCTTCAAAGGCAGCAGCCATAACCCGTGGATTAGCTGCCAAGCCTTCGCCGCCCTCGCGATTCACCGGACCAATGGTTTCAATCTCGAGACCTAACGCACGAGCTGGTTCGTCAAGATCGGGAGACTCGTAGGCCAGGTTGGCCAGTTCGCGTGAAGCCTCGACATAGCGACGCTCTACCTGCTCCGCCTTCAATTCCGCCACAAGCCCTTCACGCATGGATTCCAGGCTGGGCATCTCCGGTGCGGCAACGCCGGTAAGCTTGATCAGGTGATAACCAAAGCTGGTACGGACCGGATCCGAAACTTCACCCTCCTGGAGGGCAAAGAGCGCTTCGTCAAACTCAGGATCGAAGCTGCCACGAACGGTATAACCCAGGTCCCCACCGCTGGAGGTAGTACCAATATCGTCGGACACTTCTTCAACCAACTTGGCAAAATCCTCTCCGGCATCCAGACGTTCCCGAGCAGCTTGTGCTTGCTCCAGAGCCTGCTCCTCACTTACCTCATCAGTGACCTCGATAAGGATATGTGAGGCTCGACGCTGTTCTGTCAGGTTACCAATTTCCCGCTCATATAAAGCCTGAAGTGCCTGCTCGTCGACCTCGACCTGATCGAAAAAATCGTCCCTGGACAACTCCAGGACTTCCAACACAACCTGCTCTTCAGTCATGAACTGTTGGGCATTGGCGGTGTAATAAGTCTCGACTTCGTCTTCCGAAACATCGATTTCATCACGCAGGATAGGCAGCTCTATAACAGCGAAATCGCGTGTTTGCTCTTCTAGCTTAGCCAGCTGCAGGCGCTCTGTCTGAGTGGCAAAGGCTGTGGCTTCAAAGGCATTACGCAGTTGCGCAAGAAGGAGCTCCTGACGGACGAGATCGCGGAATGCCAGGCGCGAACCCAATCCCATATTGCGAATGACAATATCGAAACGATTGGCGTCAAATTCGCCATCCACCTGGAAATCAGGGGTCGATAGAATCAACTGATCGATCATGGCTTCGGAAATACGCAAATCGAAATTCCGGGCACCCTCGACCAGCACTGCCCGCTCGATCAGACCGTCGAGCACCGATTGGCGTAGTAACGCATCGTCAATCATATTGGGGTCGAAGTTGTCATTAAGCTGCTGCAATTGCTGCACCAGTTGGCGACGCTGCAGTGAGACGGCCTGTTCCAGCTCGAACTTGGTAATTTCTGTTCCGTTGACCGCGGCAGCGTTCTGATCGTTGCTCCCGAAGCGGCTGATGGACTCCCAGCCAGTCAAAGCGAAAATCAGCACAATGACGCCTACGATCACCTTAGCGACCCAGCTTTGCGCATTGTCCCTCATTTTTTGCAGCATCTTGCCCCCGAAATCCTAGTCATCTTCAGCCGCCCTTCGGGGCTGCCAGTACCACCGATCATTGATCGCTGGCCTATTATTCTGTTCTAAACGAAAAAGGCGCATCAGGGATGATGCGCCTTTTTTGAAACTGACCGAACCACATGAGTGGAAACTTGCCTCAACAGCAATTGTGGCTGCGCCTGGCTATGGTTCGAAGTAGATACCAGGGCTCGCACCCCGACACAGACAATCAGTAACTGGACGCGCTTAGTTCACAGCGTCCTTCAGTGCCTTACCAGCTTTGAAGCCCGGAATCTTGGCGGCGCTGATTTCAATCGGCTTACCAGTTTGCGGGTTACGGCCGGTGCGGGCAGCGCGATCTTTCACAGCGAAGGTACCAAAACCAACCAGAACTACCGAATCACCGGCTTTCAGTGCGTCGGTAATGGACTCGATGACGGCGTCAAGAGCACGGCCGGCAGCAGCTTTAGGAATATCGGCGGAAGCGGCAATGGCATCAATCAATTCAGACTTGTTCACTCTAAGTCCCCTTATTAGTTTCAAATGAGTTGTTAGTCGTTATGTAAGCTTGTGGTCTTAGCAAAGCTGTGGCCAGTCAGCATACCTGCGTAGGTCGAAGCACGCTTTATATCAAGCGGTCAAAAACCGTGTCAAGGAATGCCTGTGGTACCCCCGGTCCGTTCGCGAACAGATCACCCTGTTGGATACCTGTTCGGGAGCGGACCGCTGCTACCTCAGTGGGTACTGATACGCTTCTTTGTATCGGTAGCCTGATTGTCATCCTTTGCAACCATCTCTTCAACCCCTTCTTGCAAGGGCTCCGGCACGTATTGCAGCGCAATCTGCAACACTTCGTCAATCCATTTCACCGGCTTTATCTCAATATCCTCCTTGATGTTGTCGGGGATCTCCTTGAGATCACGAATATTATCGTAGGGAATGATCACTGTCTTGATTCCGCCCCGGTGCGCGGCCAACAGTTTTTCCTTGAGCCCACCGATTTGCAGAACCTGCCCACGCAGGGTGATTTCACCAGTCATGGCAACGTCCGCCCGAACCGGAATCCGGGTCAGAGCCGATACCAGCGCCGTGCACATGCCTACGCCGGCACTCGGGCCGTCCTTGGGCGTAGCACCCTCTGGGACGTGGATGTGAATATCATGCTTTTCATGAAAATCACCTCCCAGCCCCAGACTGTTTGCGCGGCTACGAACCACGGTAAGCGCCGCACTGATGGATTCCTGCATGACATCACCCAGAGAGCCAGTCTTGATCTGGCGGCCCTTACCGGGCACCACAGCGGCTTCCAGGCTGAGAAGCTCGCCACCAACCTGGGTCCACGCCAGACCCGTCACCTGGCCGATCTGGTCGGCCTCCTCGGCTAATCCGTACTTGAACTTGCGGACCCCGAGCAGCTCTTCAAGCAAATCACCGTCGACCACAACCTTGTTCTTGGCCTTGCTACCTACCTGGGTTCTGACTACCTTGCGGCAGAGTTTAGCAATCTGACGTTCGAGGCCGCGCACCCCGGCTTCGCGGGTGTAATAACGAATAATGTCACGCAGGGATTCGCGGGTGAACGTCAGCTCATCTTTCTTCAAGCCGTTGTTCTTGATCTGCTTGGCAACCAGATAACGCTCGGCGATGTTGATCTTTTCGTCCTCGGTATACCCGGGAATACGAATGACCTCCATGCGGTCAAGCAGTGGCGCAGGAATGTTCATCGAGTTGGCAGTACAGATGAACATCACGTCCGACAGATCATAATCGACCTCAAGATAGTGGTCGTTGAAGTTGTGATTCTGTTCCGGATCGAGCACCTCAAGCAGCGCCGAGGAAGGATCACCGCGCATATCGGTGCCCATTTTATCGATCTCATCGAGCAGAAACAGGGGGTTCTTGACGCCCGCCTTGGACATTTTCTGAATAACTTTACCCGGCAGCGAGCCTATGTAGGTACGACGATGGCCACGAATTTCGGCTTCATCGCGCACACCACCCAGTGCCATGCGGACGAACTTGCGGTTGGTTGCCCTTGCCAGGGACTCACCCAAGGATGTCTTGCCCACGCCCGGAGGGCCCACCAGACAGAGCACAGGGCCTTTCAACTTGCGTACACGCTTCTGTACAGCCAGATACTCGAGAATCCGCTCCTTGACCTCCTCAAGGCCGTAGTGGTCAGCATCCAGCACTGCCTCGGCTCGCTCGGGATCATTACGGACCTTACTGGCTTTTTTCCAGGGTACATTGGCCAGCCACTCAATGTAGGAACGCACGACCGTCGCCTCGGCGGACATGGGCGACATCATCTTCAACTTGTTCAGCTCCGTTGTCGCCTTGGCGAGCGCTTCCTTGCTCATGCCAGCAGCATCCACCTTTGCCTTGAGTTCATCGAATTCGTTGTTGCCATCCTCGCCGCTGCCCATCTCCTTCTGAATAGCCTTCATCTGCTCGTTCAGATAGTACTCACGCTGGCTGCGTTCCATCTGTTTCTTGACACGACCGCGAATACGTTTTTCCACCTGGAGTAGATCGATCTCGCTATCCAGTACACCCAGTACGTGCTCTACGCGATCGCGCAGGGGCAAGATCTCGAGTATTTCCTGCTTCTGATCCAGCTTGAGGGTCAGATGCGCGGCCATGGTGTCTACCAGCCGTCCGGGTTCTTCAATACTGGACAGGGATGAGAGAACTTCAGCAGGGACCTTCTTGCCCAACTGGACAAACTGCTCGAACTGACTCATCAAACTGCGAATCAGCACTTCGGCCTCACGGGCATCCAGCTCGCTTTCATTCAGGGGAACCGCGTGGGCGACCTGATAGGTGCCCAACTCGTCCACCTGCTCGATTCGAGCACGTTGCTCGCCCTCGACCAGAACCTTGACGGTGCCGTCGGGCAGCTTGAGGAGTTGCAGGATGGTCGCAACGGTGCCAAGGCTATAGATGCCGTCCTGACCCGGATCATCCTCGCTAGGATCGCGCTGAGCTACCAGCAAAACCTGTTTGTCGCCGGCCATCGCTGCTTCAAGCGCTTCAATGGATTTGTCGCGTCCCACGAAAAGCGGGATGACCATGTGGGGGTACACCACTACATCGCGTAGGGGCAGGAGCGGAAATTCGCTAGGTGTCGTCATGGCTGAGACTCGCTTGCTGGGGGGCGCAATAATCGACCGCACCCGTAATAAAAGTGTCCATGAATTCAAAGATGGGGGCAGTGCACGAAAAAAACAAGCCGCTGAACATACTGCGATACAAGAGAGCATCACTCACAGGCTTGCAAAAAAAACGCCCGGCTCCTTTTCAGGAACCGGGCGTCATAGGCCAAGGGACATTATTCGTCCGGCATGGCCTTGGGCGGATTTTCGCTGGAATCGTAGATCAGCAGCGGCTTGGCATCGCCACCAATCACGTTTTCATCGATTACTACCTTGCTGACATGCTCCGCTGAGGGAATATCATACATGGTGTCGAGCAGCACATTTTCCAGAATCGAACGAAGACCGCGGGCACCGGTTTTACGCTCCAGAGCCTTGTTCGCGATAGCTTTGAGGGCATCAGTACGGAACTCTAGATCAACACCTTCCATCTCGAACAAACGCGCGTACTGCTTGGTCAACGCATTTTTCGGTTCGGTAAGGATCTGGATCAGAGCGGCCTCATCGAGTTCGTCGAGGGTTGCGATAACAGGCAAGCGACCGACAAACTCGGGAATCAGACCGAAGCGAACCAGATCTTCGGGCTCAACACCCTTGAGAGTCTGACCAACTTTCTTGCCGACGTCCTGGCTTCGTACCTTGGCACTGAAACCAATCCCGCTCTTCTCAGAGCGATCACGAATCACCTTTTCCAGACCCGAGAAGGCGCCGCCGCAGATAAACAGAATATTACGCGTGTCTACCTGCAGGAACTCCTGCTGGGGGTGCTTGCGCCCACCCTGGGGAGGCACGGAAGCCACAGTACCTTCGATCAGCTTGAGCAGTGCCTGCTGGACGCCTTCACCTGATACGTCGCGGGTGATGGAGGGATTGTCAGACTTGCGGGAAATCTTGTCGATTTCGTCGATGTAGACAATACCCATCTGGGCTTTTTCGACGTCGTAGTCACACTTCTGCAACAGCTTCTGGATGATGTTCTCGACATCCTCGCCCACATAGCCTGCTTCAGTCAGCGTGGTCGCATCAGCAATGGTAAAGGGTACATTCAACAACCGAGCCAGTGTTTCGGCCAGGAGTGTCTTGCCCGAGCCGGTCGGCCCGATCATCAGAATGTTACTCTTGCCGAGCTCGACGTCATCCTTGCCCTCGCGCTGATTAAGACGCTTGTAGTGGTTGTACACCGCTACGGAAAGCACCTTCTTCGCGCGCTCCTGACCGATCACGTACTGATCGAGGATGCCACAGATCTCCTTCGGCGAAGGCAGCTTGGCGCCAGCGCTTTCAGCCTGACTTTCCTGTACTTCCTCACGGATTATGTCGTTACACAGATCCACGCACTCATCACAGATGAATACGGAGGGGCCGGCAATCAGCTTGCGCACTTCATGCTGGCTTTTGCCGCAGAAGGAGCAATACAGCAGCTTGCCGTTGTCGTCACCCTTCCCAGTCATATCGGTCATCTAAAACCCCTGCTTACGTTCACTCTTGTCCACAAAGATGGGGGCATTGCCACCACTTTGCAAGTGCAACTCTGTCAAAACGGACCCGCACCGGCTATGGAATAACAGTTCAGACGACCCTCTTGTCCCTACGCTGAAGACAAATGAGCCGCCATTAACGCCCGTGTTATTCAGCCATTTCGCGACGATCCATGACCTTGTCGATCAGGCCATAGGTAGCGGCTTCTTCGCCACTCATGAAACGGTCACGGTCGGTATCACGCTCGATCACATCCAGCGGCTGGCCGGTGTGGTGCGACAATATACTGTTCAACTTGTCGCGGATTTTGAGGATCTCCTTGGCATGGATTTCAAAATCCGATGCCTGCCCCTGAAAACCGCCCAGTGGCTGGTGGATCATCATCCGCGAATTGGGTAGCGCAAAACGCTTGCCTGGTTCGCCGCCAGCCAGCAGAAAGGCGCCCATGCTGGCCGCCTGACCGATGCACAGGGTGCTCACGTTGGGCTTGATGAACTGCATGGTGTCATAGATCGCCATACCGGCTGTTACAGAGCCGCCGGGCGAATTGATGTACAGATGGATATCCTTGTCGGGATTCTCTGACTCCAGGAACAGCAACTGCGCCACGACCAGGTTGGCCATGTAATCCTCTACCTGCCCCACCAGAAAAATCACCCGCTCCTTCAGAAGACGAGAATAGATGTCGTAGGAGCGCTCGCCCCGTGCTGACTGTTCGACAACCATGGGCACCAGACCGCCCGCTGCCTGAATATCCGGTGGAAACTGATTGAAGCTGTTATGCGTCATGGATTGAAATTACTCCGGTTTGGACCTGTCGCGAAAAAACGAAAGCCAGCCCTAAGGCTGGCTCGCGCATTGCTTGAGTTGTTGACGATTTTACTCGTCGGCGCCGGCTTCGGCCTCGTCAGCTTCAAGGTCCTTGGCTGACTGGGCTGGCTTCACGGCATCTTCGTAGGGGACCTGCTTAGTGGCCACCTGAGCCTTCTGCAAAACAGTATCCACCACTTGCTCTTCGAGCACAACCGACTGAATCTCTGCTAATTGTTGCTCGTTCTGGTAGTACCAGTTCACCACTTGTTCGGGTTCCTGGTAGGCAGACGCCAGCTCTTCGACCATGGCACGTACACGATCGTTTTCTGGCTTGATGTCGTTCTGCTTGACCACTTCAGACACCACCAGACCTAACGAAACGCGACGCTTGGCCTGCTCTTCGAACAGCTCTGCGGGCAACTGCTCGGGGCTGATGTTGGCGCCGCCAAACTGCTGCACGGCCTGCTGGCGCAAACGGTCAATCTCGCTGCTGACCAGTGCCTTGGGAACATCAACACTATTGGTGGCGAGCAAGCCGTCCATAACCTGAGTCTTGACCTTGGTCTTGATGGCCTGGCGCAGCTCACGATCCATATTCTTGCGAACTTCGGAGCGGAAGGCATCGATGCCGCCCTCTTCAACGCCAAACTTGGCGAAGAACTCATCGTTCAGCTCCGGCAGAGCCGGCGCTGCAACTGCATGCACAACCACGTCGAATTCAGCAGGCTTGCCGGCCAACTCGAGGTTCTGGTACTCCTCGGGGAAAGTCACCTCGAGGGTAACGGTATCACCAGCCTTTGCACCTACAAGACCATCCTCAAAACCGGGGATCATACGGCCGGAGCCCAGTACGATTTCGGTGTTGTTGGCTGTACCACCCTGGAAGGGCTCGCCATCGACACGGCCGACAAAGTCGACCTTGAGTTGGTCGCCATTTTCAGCAGCGCGCTCGACCGTTTCAAACTGTGTATTCTGCTTGCGCAAAATCTCGAGCATGTTTTCCAGGTCTTCGTCACGCACTTCGGATTCGATGCGTTCAACCTTGATATCGCCAAAATCGCCCAGGGTGATCTCCGGGTAAACTTCAAATGTAGCGACGTACTCAAAATCCTTGCCTTCGTCCAGCTCTTTGGGCTCGACACTTGGTGCGCCTGCGGGATTGAGCTTTTCCTGCATGATTGCTTCGTAAAAAGAAGACTGGATGACTTCACCCATGACTTCCTGGCGAGCAGAGCCGCCAAAACGTTTGCGAATGACGCTCATCGGCACCTTGCCAGGACGAAACCCATCGACTTTGGCGCGGCTGGCTGTCTGCTGCAGACGCTTGTTGACCTCGGATTCGATGCGGTCAGCCGGAATGCCGACAGTCATGCGGCGCTCAAGGCCGGAGGTGGTTTCAACCGAAACTTGCATGGAGAGTCCTCGTGAACGAACAGATTAATTGGTGATTTCGTAAAAGCCGAACAGTCTAATCGCTAACGCACCGGAAGTCATCATCAGGCGCCACGGCCATCACAAATAGGGCCCCCTGACTGAGAAGTGACCATGCAGCTAGCTGTCAACAGTATTCATACCGGCTTGGTCAGTTAATAGCTGGGCAAAGTCGGCCAAGGGCATCGGACGATAAAAATAATACCCTTGGTAGACTTCGCAGCCTTTTTCGAAGAGCCAGTCCAACTCCGCCCGGGTTTCGACCCCCTCGGCAATACATTTGAGACCCAACTGCCTGGAAAGCTGCAGAATCACTTCAACGATTGCCGCATCCCGGGAAGAGCGGGTGATATCACGGACGAAGCTCTGGTCAATCTTGAGCTTGTCGATTGGCATGCTCTTCAGGTACGCGAGTGAACAGTATCCGGTGCCAAAATCGTCAATTGCCAGGCGAACGCCGAAGGTGCCAAGATCATTAAGAACCTGCCTCGCATGCTCCAGGTTGTCGATCAAGGCTCCCTCTGTAATCTCCAACTCGATACGGTCAGGTGACAGGCTGAAACGGTCAAGAGTCCCCTTGATCAGTTCCAGAAATCCTGGATTCTGGAACTGGGCGCCAGAAATATTTACCGCCAGGCGTACCGGCTCTATTCCCGCATCAAGCCACTGCCGAATCTGCCGACACGTCGCCTCAAGAACCCAGGCATCAATGTCCGCTATAAGCAACGACTCCTCAGCTATCGGAATGAAGACTCCCGGAGGGACAAAACCACGCTCAGGATGATTCCAGCGCAGAAGCACTTCTGCACTTTGAACCTGATCCGAACCGCGGTTTATCTGAGGCTGGAAGTAAAGGAGGAACTGGTTGTTTTCCAAGGCTCGACGTATGTCACTTTCAAGCCCCATCCGATGCTGGGCAACCGCTTGCATCTCGTGCGCGTAGAAGCGAAAGCTGTCTCCACCATTGCGTTTGGCCTGATACATCGCGGTATCCGCCTGCTTCATAAGCTCATCGGTCGTTTGACCATCATCGGGAAAGACCGATGCACCTATACTCAGGGTACTGCGCAGCTCATGCAACCCCACATGCACCGGCTTTGGAATAGCCTCCAGAAGACGAGTCACAACCGTCATGACCTCGATTGCAAAATCTGCATCTGCCGGAATATCAGTGATGACCACGGTGAACTCATCGCCACCCAGACGCGAAACCGCATCCTCGCTACGAATGCAGCCCCGAATACGCTCTGCAACAACCTGCAAGTAAAGATCGCCTGCAGCATGACCAATTGAATCATTGATGAGCTTGAATCGGTCCAGATCGATAAACAGTAGTGCCAGTCGAGTTCCATGCCGGCGGGAATGCTCAATGGCTTGACTCAGAGTGGCTTTGAAAGCGGAACGGTTAGGCAGGCCGGTAAGATCGTCAAAATTGGCTCGGCGATAAAGATCGGTTTGCCAGCGCACACGTGTCAGCGCAATGGACAACCGGCCGACCACCTGCAGTGCCCACCCGGCATCGGCACTAGCTGCATTGAGCGAATGTCGCGTCCCCAGCAAAACGAAACCACTCAACACACCTGACACACGCAGGGGGTAAAGTAACCACGCGGTGCACACTCCCGTCCCCGACAGGTCCGGAAGCCAGCCTGGCAACTGGCTTAAGATGACAGCTTCTTCATCGCTTCCAAGCTCCGATAGCGTTTGCGCATATTGCTTTCGAGCCGATATCTGATGGTCCTCTATACGATTTGACCCATTGCCCGCGGCTTTGAGTCTGACCCCGTGCTCGTCCTGCACGACAAAGAGCAGGTACTCACATTCCGGAAAGGCCTGCGCCTGAACCAGGACTTCATTTACAACATTACCTGAATCCTCACTGGAAAGAATGAGGCGGTCAATGTCCATAAGTGCCTCGCGCTGATCAAACTGCATCGCTAGCTTTTCGGTCATGCTGTTGAAAGACCGCGCAAGTTCCTCGAACTCGTCACCGCTAGCCAAGATCACTTGTTTGTTCAGATCACCTTCTGCCACCTGCCGGGTTGCCGTACGCAAGGCCTGAAGCGGCTGGAGCACCCTGCGCAGGTGTCCAATACTGAACATCAGTGCCATCATAATGGATGCCAGAACAATCAAAATCAGTGTGGCCTGGAATTGTCTGGTGGTAGCGAAAAGCTCCTGCTCCGGCTGGCTGAGTACTACAGTCCAGTTCCTGTCCATGCCAATCCCGTGCAAAAATATTTCCCAGTACACCGCTCGCATAGTTGCTCCACCTTCCTGCCATTCAAAGGCGCCGACGGCAGATTCTGCACGCGCCAAGGCAAAGGCTTTCACAAGCTGGACGGGGGGATCGACACTACAAAAAATCACTGTATCGGTCCCAGCGAGAACACATGAAAGTTTGTCGTGGGATAACTGTTCAGGGTCCCAGAAGAACTCCGGTTGCAACCTGGCTGCCAGATAGTTGCCTGGTGCCATCCTGAGACTGACGAATAGAGTAGAGGGCTCTGACTCGAACTGATGAATACGCATAGCACGGTCCTCCGCCTCAAAGTCCAGACCAGCTAGCTGCGTATACAGACTTGCGTAAAGCGCTGGATCAGCGTAACCCGGGTGTAACCAGACAGGATCTCCGGGGCGGATACCTCTGACCAGGCCTAGTGAGATACCAGTCTCCGTCGGGGCGGCCGAATCAATTCTGAGGGACTGCGGGGAGCGGGTTGCTGCGACACGCGGCAGCTCAGTCCCGACGCGCTGCAGTCGCTCAAACAGATTCATACCTATGTATTTGGCGTCACTCTGCAGCTCCTTGCGGTGCTGTTCAGCCATATAATCGGATAACTGAAAAAACGTGATTAAGGTCAGAACAAGTACTGGAAGAGTGACCGCAAGAAAGAAAAAGAGGAATAACCGCCGGGCTATTGGGCTACTGAAGGTGCGGAGGTCAATGGCCATGGGTTGCTATGTCAGTAGTCAGCTGCCAGACCGACAAACCCACCGTCGTTCGCGCGCACTACATCATCCCTTGAAGGTTTGGCGGTAAAGGGACCTACGGATCGCCCGTCCTTTCCCATACTGTAGAGGTCATAGTCCGTATTGACCGGCACCAGGTTCTTGTCCTTGCGCATCTGGCCCTGACCATTCAACCCTTCAAAACTCAGGTACTGATAAGGATTCTCCCAGGGGTCCAGCGCAGGTACGCCTTGCAATTGCGCCAGGCTGGCTGGCAAGTCGCCATTGTTGGCCGTGCGAAAGCGCTCGATCTTTACACCCATGTCAATTATGTCAGTGACCGCTGTGGTTATTTTCATGCGTTCGACGTACTTGCTGTAACTTGGAAAGGCAACGGCAGACAGAATACCTACGACCGCGACCGCGAGCAGCAGTTCCGCAAGGGTAAAACCCTTTTTTCGCTTGAGCAGCTTTTTGAAATGAACCATGTTGGACGCCATCACTGAACACCACAGACCTGTAGTAGCATGCTGCCACCGTCACCTGACAATAGCTAACAATTCCACTCCAACCGAACGCGGCGAGCGTCAAGCGGTCCCATTAATCGATGGGCGGTCGCAATTAAAGCGGGTTTTATAACAACCAAAGCCGAGCCCAGATAATAAAACAGCCAGGCTGGAATACAACAAGACTTGATTAAAGATGGTGCGGGCGGGGAGACTCGAACTCCCACACCTTGCGGCGCCAGAACCTAAATCTGGTGTGTCTACCAATTCCACCACGCCCGCTAAACAGGGGTATCAAACAACAACGCCAGGCTGAAGCCTGGCGCTTGGAAAATGGGGTGGACGATGGGTTTCGAACCCACGACACCAGGAGTCACAATCCTGTGCTCTACCAACTGAGCTACGCCCACCATTACTGCTTACTGCTCGCTTCACCATTCAGGCCGCATTGCGATGGTGCACCCGGCAGGACTCGAACCTGCGACCATCCGCTTAGAAGGCGGATGCTCTATCCAACTGAGCTACGGGCGCCTTGCGCACTGCCAGAATCCCTAGGGTATCCTGTAATGCCCGCCATGACAGCTCTGGACTGTAAAAGCGGTGGAGCCAGATCGCCTTCCAAACCGGTCATGCGGTGTTTGTGAAGCGGGGCGAATAATACTCAGCCACCTTTGCCACGTCAACGCTTGTGTCCCGATTTTTTTAATTATTTGAGTGAGTTAAAGAAGCTTCGACAGTTTAGCAAGCGATACCCCGCATCAGCCTTTTGCCCGTCGCCCTACCGTGCGACAATTACCGCCTTCTATTGTTCGTGCCGGGAACTCAATGAACGCCAAACTTATCGACGGCAAGCAAATTGCCGCCAATATTCGTCAGGACATCGCCACAAAGGTCACAGCACGCCGCGAACGGGGGCTGCGCGCTCCCGGCCTTGCGGTCATTCTTGTTGGGCTTGATCCGGCCTCTCAAGTATACGTAAGCCACAAGCGCAAGGACTGTGAGGAAGTGGGGTTTGTGTCCCGCTCCCATGATTTGCCGGCCGAAACCTCACAGGAGGAGCTGCTCGCTCTGGTCGATAGTCTGAACGTGGACCCCGAGGTAGACGGGATTCTGGTGCAACTACCCTTGCCCGCTCATCTGGATGCTTCGCAACTGCTGGAGCGGATTCGTCCCGACAAGGATGTAGATGGCTTTCACCCGTTCAATATCGGACGGCTCGCTCAACGCATGCCGATGCTGCGTCCCTGCACGCCCTTTGGCATCATTCGCCTTCTGCAAAGCACAGGTGTGGATCTATATGGCCTCAACGCCGTCGTTGTTGGCGCCTCCAATATAGTCGGTCGCCCCATGGCACTGGAATTATTGCTGGCGGGCTGCACAACAACGGTTACCCATCGATTTACCAAGGATCTTGCCGAACACGTAGGTCGCGCCGATCTACTGGTGGTGGCTGTTGGCAAGCCAGGAATCGTCAAGGGAGAGTGGGTGAAACCAGGAGCGATCGTAATCGACGTTGGCATCAACCGCACCGATGATGGTCGGCTGACAGGTGACGTGGAGTTTGAAATCGCGGCGCAGCGTGCCAGCTGGATTACCCCTGTGCCAGGCGGAGTTGGCCCCATGACCCGGGCCTGCCTGCTGGAAAACACCCTGCACGCGGCAGAACACCTGCACCCCTGAAACCTGACTTGTGTCCGCTGCCCGGCGCACCTCGCGCCGGGTTAACGGATCTGCGCCGGTTCTAGAGGCTGGCCGTACTGCCCCCATCAACGGGCAAGTTGACGCCGTTGATAAAAGCCGCAGCAGGAGAGGCCAGAAAGCCGACTGCATTGGCAAACTCTTCAGGGTCACCAAAGCGCCTGACCGGAATCCCCGCGCGCATTGTCTCGGACACTTGCTCTGTGGTTCGCCCACTGGACTGCGCCACATGACCGATCAGACTATCAAGGCGTGCAGTCTGAGTCAGACCAGGCAGCACATTGTTGACGGTAATACCGTCACAACCAAGCTCCCCGGCCAGGGTCTTGGCCCAATTCGCCATCGCAGCGCGGATACTGTTGGACACACCCAGATTTGGAATGGGTGTTTTCACCGACGTTGAAAGCACGTTGAGAATACGCCCGTACCCGTCGGCGCGCATACCCGGCAGAAGCAGCTGTAATAGCGTCTGGGCACTTATCAGGTGCTGACCAAAAGCCGCGGCATAGGCCGCAGGATCCGCCTGATGGGCTGGCCCGGGAGCAGGCCCCCCGGTATTGTTGACCCATATGTGCAGCGGCCCTTTATGCAGCTCCGCAGCGACAGCAGCCGACAGCGCCGCAGTATCGCCCGCATCCACTGCGATATAGCCGTGGGTCTGTCCCGGCTTTATGGCGAGGCTGCTACATACCGCTTCCAGTTTTGTCTGCGTCCTGGCCAGCACCACGACATCCGCGCCCTGCTCCGCCAACTGCCGTGCACAGGCTTCACCCAAACCCTGACTCGCACCACACACCAGAGCGCGTTTTCCCGATAGATCCAGATTCATAAAGCGCCTCCTGGTACCCGCACCCAACCTTCCATCAATATCCTCGCACTGCGACTCATGATGGCCTTCTTTACCGTCCACTCGCCATTTATCTGCGCAGCCTCGGCGCCCACGCGCAGCGTGCCTGACGGGTGACCAAAGACAACCGCAGTGCGTTCACCGCCCCCAGCAGCCAGATTAACCAGGGTTCCGGGAATCGCAGCGGCAGTACCTATGGCTACCGCTGCCGTGCCCATCATTGCATGGTGCATCTTGCCCATGGACAGCGCTCGCACCAGTAGATCTACATCACTTGCGGCAATCTGCTTGCCACTGGATGCCACGTAGTCTGCCGGCGCCGCAACAAAGGCGACCTTAGGCGTATGCTGGCGATCGGCGGCTTCGTCGACATGCTTGATCAATCCCATGCGCACCGCACCATGGGCGCGGATTTTCTCGAACATGACCAGCGCATCGGGGTTGCCGTTGATAGCGTCCTGCAATTCCGTACCGTTATAGCCAATGTCAGCGGCATTGATAAAAATAGTGGGAATACCGGCATCAATCATGGTGGCCTTGAGCTTGCCAACACCGGGTACATCAAGCTCATCCACCAGGTTACCAGTAGGGAACATCGAGCCGCCCCCGCCCTCCTCATCCGCTGCAGGATCCATGAACTCGATCTGCACCTCGGCCGCAGGAAAAGTCACACCATCCAGCTCAAAGCCCCCGGTCTCCTGCACCTCTCCATCGGTGATGGGTATGTGGGCAATAATTGTTTTACTGATATTGGCCTGCCAGATCCGCACCACAGCCGTCCCGTTGTTGGGGATGCGTGAGGCGTCAACCAGACCGGAGCTGATCGCAAAGGCTCCGACGGCAGCCGACAGATTCCCGCAGTTACCGCTCCAGTCAACGAACGCTTTATCAATTGAGACCTGGCCAAACATGTAATCGACGTCATGCTCGGGCTGGGTACTGGGTGACAGAATCACTGTCTTGCTGGTACTCGACGTTGCACCGCCCATACCATCGGTCTGTTTGCCATAGGGATCGGGGCTGCCGATCACTCGCAACAACAGGTTGTCCCGAGCCTTACCGGGGACCTGGGCCGCTTCGGGTAAATCCTGCAAACGGAAGAAAACGCCTTTACTGGTACCGCCACGCATATAGATGGCGGGGATTTTGATCTGGGGCTTGTGAGCCATTCAACTGCTCCTTCAACATGAGCGGATAAACAAAAATCTCTGAATCACTGATTGACGCACTCGATCATCAGCGGCGTTGCCAACACGGTGGGCCGGACCGTCGATGCCCAGGGACGGGCATCGTCGAGCTTACAGGGACGTATTTACAGCGTGTCCGGCCCGCCGTGTTGGCAACATAGCTCACACTAATCCATCACAATCAGTGCCTCGCAAATGCTGCCGATAACGCATAACGATTTGCGCATTCTGGGAGCGCTTAAACTCAAACTGCCCCTTCGGCCTCCAGAAAATCCTGCGCAAAACGTTGCAGCACGCCGCCGGCATCAAAGATCGACACCTCTTCCTGGGTGTCCAGACGGCAGGTCACCGGTACTTCTACCCGCTCGCCATTCTTGCGGTTGATGACCAGAGTCATGGTGCTGCGCGGCTTGATTTCGCCGGTCACATCAAAGGTCTCGGTGCCGTCGATCGCCAGGGTTGTGCGCGTAGTGCCTGCCTCAAATTCCAGAGGTAATACGCCCATACCCAGCAGGTTGGTACGGTGGATACGCTCGAAGCCTTCAGCAGCAATCGCCTCAACACCTGCAAGACGCACGCCCTTGGCCGCCCAGTCACGGGACGAGCCCTGACCGTAATCAGCGCCGGCAATGATAATCAGGGGCTGCTTGCGCTCCATGTAGGTCTCGATCGCCTCCCACATGCGCGTTACCGTGCCTTCCGGCTCCAGACGCGCCAATGAGCCCTGCTTCACCTTGCCGTTTTCCTGAACCATTTCATTCAGCAGCTTGGGGTTGGCAAAGGTCGCGCGCTGGGCGGTCAGGTGATCGCCCCTATGTGTCGCGTAGGAGTTGAAGTCAACTTCCGGCACGCCCATCTTGTGCAGGTAGGCACCGGCGGCGCTATCGAGCATGATCGCATTGGATGGCGACAGGTGATCGGTGGTGATGTTATCGCCCAGCACGGCGAGAGGACGCATGCCAGTGAGCGAACGCTCTCCGGCCAGCGCACCTTCCCAATAGGGCGGACGACGGATATAGGTGCTCATTGGGCGCCAGTCATACAGCGGATTGACGTTCTGAGCCTCGCGCGTGATATCAAACATCGGAATGTAGACATCACGATACTGCTGGGGCTTCACGCTCTGCTTGACGATAGCGTCGATTTCCTCATCGCTTGGCCAGATGTCCTTGAGCGTGACCTCGTTACCGTCCTTGTCGATCCCCAGCACATCCTTTTCAATATCGAAGCGGATGGTGCCAGCGATCGCATAAGCCACCACCAGCGGTGGAGAAGCCAGAAAAGCCTGCTTGGCAAACGGATGGATACGGCCATCGAAATTACGGTTACCCGACAAAACTGCGGTGGCATAAAGGTCGCGCTCGATCACTTCCTTCTGAATAACCGGATCGAGAGCACCACTCATGCCGTTGCAGGTGGTGCAGGCAAAAGCCACTACGCCAAAGCCCAACTGCTCCAGCTCACCTAACAGGTCAGCTTCTTCCAGATACATCTTGACCGTCTTGGAACCCGGAGCCAGGGAGGTTTTCACCCAGGGCTTGCGCAATAACCCGAGCTTGTTGGCATTACGTGCGATCAGGCCTGCTGCGATCATATTGCGCGGGTTGCTGGTATTGGTACAGCTGGTAATTGCAGCAATGATGACTGCGCCATCGGGCATCTTGCCCTCTTCGTTCTCAACCACACCGCTGATACCGCGGGAGGCCAGCTCGGAGGTAGGTAGCAGGGCATGGGGGTTGGACGGGCCCGCCATGGTACGAGCGACGCTGGACAGATCAAAGGTCAGCACGCGCTCGTATTCGGCCGCCTTCAGGCTGTCGGCCCACAGGCCTGTTTCCTTCGCGTACTGCTCGACCAGCTTAACCTGATCGTCTTCACGTCCGGTCAGCTTTAAATAGTCGATGGTCTGCTCATCTATATAGAACATCGCCGCGGTAGCGCCGTACTCGGGGGTCATGTTCGAGATGGTCGCGCGATCTCCAATGGTCAGGCGGCTTGCACCTTCACCGAAGAACTCAAGATAGGCGCCCACTACCCGCTCCTTACGCAGGAACGAGGTCAGGGCCAGCACCAGGTCCGTACTGGTAATGCCGGGCTTTAGCTTGCCGGTCAACTCCACACCGATGATATCGGGCAGACGCATCCAGGAGGCGCGGCCAAGCATCACGCTTTCAGCTTCAAGACCGCCGACACCAACAGATATAACACCCAACGCATCGACCATCGGCGTGTGACTGTCGGTACCCACGCAGGTATCGGGGAAAGCTACACCGTCAGCTACCTGAACCACCGGAGACATCTTCTCAAGATTGATCTGGTGCATGATGCCGTTGCCGGGCGGGATCACGTCCACGTTCTTGAACGCGGTCTTGGTCCAGTTGATAAAGTGAAAACGGTCATCATTGCGACGATCTTCGATGGCACGGTTCTTCTCGAAGGCGTCTTCTTCGAAGCCGGCATGCTCTACCGCCAGGGAATGGTCGACAATCAACTGCGTGGGCACCACCGGATTGACCTTGGCCGGGTCACCCCCCTTCTCGGCTATCGCATCGCGCAAGCCGGCCAGATCCACCAGCGCAGTCTGGCCGAGAATGTCGTGGCAGACCACACGGGCCGGAAACCAGGGAAAATCCAGATCACTCCGACGCTCAATAAACTGCTTCAGCGATTCGGTGAGCATGGCAGGATCACAACGGCGCACCAGGTTTTCAGCATGGATGCGCGAGGTATAGGGCAATTTGGCATATGCACCGGGCTGGATAGCATCGACCGCTTCGCGGGTATCGAAGTAATCCAGGTCGGTGCCGGGTAGAGACTTGCGGTATTCGGTATTCATGGCATCAGGACTCATCAGGAATCTTGGGTAGAGCACGTTGGCGGTATATCGCCCCGCTCCCTTGAACGTTTGAATGCTGCAGACTGCACAAGACTAATTGCGAAATTGACGACCGCCTGTTCTGGACCGTCGATGCCCAGGGATGGGCATCGTCGAGCGTACAGGGATGTATTTACAGCGTGTCCAGAACAGGCGGTCGTCAATGCAGCCGCCACACAATCTCAAACAATCGCTTTTCAGCGTTTATCTATAGCTTTCACGGTACGCGGCTCGACGCCAACATAATCGGCACTCGGCCGAATAATACGGTTATCTGCACGTTGCTCCATCACGTGGGCAGCCCAGCCGGTAAGGCGGCTCATCACGAATATCGGCGTAAACAGCTTGGTCGGGATACCCATGAAATGATAGGCCGAAGCGTGGAAGAAGTCGGCGTTGCAGAACAGCTTCTTCTCGCGCCACATAACCTCTTCACAGCGCACGGATACCGGATAAAGCACGGTATCGCCCACATCCTTGGACAACTTCTCGGACCACTGCTTGATGATTTCGTTACGCGGATCGGACGTGCTGTAAATCGCGTGACCAAAGCCCATGATCTTTTCCTTGCGCTCGAGCATGCCAAGCATTTCTTTCTCGGCGTTATCGGCACTGGTGAAGCCCTCGATCATCTCCATAGCGGCTTCGTTGGCACCGCCATGCAGTGGGCCACGCAGCGAGCCGATCGCGGCGGTCACGCAGCTGTGCATGTCCGACAGCGTCGAGGCGCAAACGCGAGCGGTAAAGGTAGATGCATTGAACTCGTGCTCTGCGTAGAGAATCAGCGACACGTTCATGGTCTGCTCGTGCAACGCATTGGGCTTTTCACCGCGCAGCATGTGCAGGAAGTGTGCGCCTACCGAGTCGTCATCGGTATTCTCGTCGATGCGCACGCCGTCATGAGTGAAGCGATACCAGTAGCAGATGATTGACGGGAATGCGGCCAGCAGACGGTCGGTCACGTCCTGTTGCTGGTTGAAGTCAGCCTCGCCTTCAAGATTACCCAACATCGAACAGCCGGTACGCATCACATCCATAGGATGCGCGTCCTTGGGGATACGCTCGAGCACTTCCTTCAGCGCCTGGGGCAAGCCGCGCATACCCTTCAACCTGGATTTATATGCATCCAGCTCTGCCTGATTGGGCAGCTCACCCTTGAGGATCAGGTGCGCCACTTCCTCGAACTCGCAGTTGGCTGCCAGATCCTTCACATCATAACCACGATAGGTCAGACCCGAGCCTGTTTGTCCGACCGTGGACAAAGCTGTCTTGCCCGCTACCTGGCCACGCAGGCCTGCACCACTGAGTTTCTTTGCTTCAGCCATATTAGTTCTCCTTCTTGTCTTTTTGCCCTGCCTGCAGTGCAGACGGTTCAGGATTTTTTCTGTGCGAAGAGCGCGTCGAGTTTCTGCTCGAAGTCGTGGTAGTTGATTCGCTCGTACAGCTCCATACGGGTCTGCATGGTGTCGATGACATTTTGCTGCGTACCGTCATTACGGATCGCGTTGTAGACATTTTCCGCGGCCTTGTTCATCGCACGGAAGGCCGACAGTGGGTAGAGCACCAGCGACACATCAGCGCCGGCCAGCTCGTCAGTAGTGAACAGCGGTGTAGCGCCAAACTCGGTGATGTTGGCCAGAATCGGTGCATTTACCTTCGAGGCAAACAGCTTGTACATATCCAGCTCGGTAATGGCCTCCGGGAATACCATATCCGCACCGGCTTCAACGCAGGCTGCAGCGCGATCCAGTGCGGACTCAAGGCCTTCAACTGCAAGGGCATCGGTACGCGCCATGATCACAAAGCTGTCGTCGGTACGCGCATCTACTGCCGCCTTGATGCGATCGACCATCTCCTGCTGAGTGACAATTTCCTTGTTCGGACGGTGGCCACAACGCTTGGCACCGACCTGATCCTCAATATGAATAGCCGCAGCGCCAAACTTGATCATCGACTTGACGGTACGAGCAACGTTGAACGCGCTTGAACCAAAACCGGTATCCACATCCACCAGTAACGGCAAATCGCATACGTCGGTGATGCGCCGCACGTCAGTGAGCACATCATCCAGGCCGGTAATGCCCAGATCCGGCAGACCCAGCGAGCCTGCGGCTACACCACCGCCAGAGAGGTAGATGGCCTTGAAGCCGGCGCGCTTGGCCAGCAATGCATGATTGGCGTTGATCGCACCAACCACCTGCAATGGATGTTCTTCAGCAACCGCATCGCGAAAACGTTGACCTGGGGTTTTGGACATCAGACTGATTCTCCTGGGGAAGTGACGACGCTGCCCTGCTCGTGCATGCGGCGCTCGATATTGCGGCGTGAGGCGCTGATATGACGGCGCATCAGCATTTCCGCGAGTTCACCATCGCGATCGGCAATGGCTTCAATGATTCGGTGGTGTTCGGCGAACGCCTGCTGTGGTCGCTTGGGCGTTGAGGAATAGCGATACCGGTACATGCGCACCAAGTGATAAAGGTCGCCCAGAAGCATGTCGCTCAAGGCCTTGTTCTTACTGCCCCGGATAATCACGTAATGAAGATCCAGATCCCCTTCCTGCTGGTAATAGGACTGGTTGGCCTGCAAGCCACTGTGCTTTTCATGGGTCGCAAGCACATCACGCAGGCTAGCTATTTCGTCGTCGCTCATATGCTCGGCGGCCAATCTGCAAGCCATGCCCTCAAGGGCTTCGCGCACATGATAAAGCTCGATGAGCTCCTCGTAGCTCAGAGACACCACACGAACGCCAGCATGGGGAATCCGGACCACCAGCCGGCGGCCCTCCAGCCGACGAATAGCCTCGCGGAGTGGCCCTCTGCCTATACCGAAAGTGGTTGATAGATACTGTTCGCTAATGCGCGTGCCCGGAGGGATCTCACCCTTCACTATCGCTGTCTGAATTCGCTGAAAGGCGCCATCGGACAGCGTTAATGTAGGCGACTCAGTCTCTATATCCGTCATAACAGCAACCTTGTAGACAATAGCCTGTTTTACAGGCCGCTTTAGGGTAAATTGTGCGCCTCGATAGATGGTATTGTCAACAATCCCCACCGTAGACCTTAGTCGTCAACTCAAAACTGATTCAAAGCCACGCCTGGTAGCAACACAATGCCCACTACGAGCTGACTGAGGGTCATGGTAAGATGCCGATCGTCGGTTGCGTCCTGCCAGGAAAAAGCGCGCCGCGCTCCAATCTTGCTGCTGAGAACACTATGCAATCGATCAATACGCACTTAAAAATTCTGATCGCCATCCTGGTCAGCCTGGGTATTGCCATTACCGGCTATCAGATCTACGTCATGGAAATCCCTCTCACCGAAGACGAGACAGACTCCATCTGGAGTCTGGACGCGAAGCTCGAATTCGAGGCTATCAAGGGTTTGCCGGTCAAGGCGCAGATGTTTATCCCTCCGCTGGCTCAGGATTACGTGAGTCTCAATGAAAGTTTCATATCCAATAATTACGGCGTCAGCATCAACCAGCAAAACGGTAACCGCCTAGTTACCTGGTCGGCACGTCGTGCTACCGGAACCCAGGCTCTCTATTACCGCCTGGTGTTGACCCAGCGCTACAGCAGCGAGCCTCCGGCCGCATCTACACCTCCTCTACGCGATCCAATAGTGCTCGAAGGCGCCGAACAGGTAGCCGTCAACGCGCTGATCAATCCGATCAGGCAGCACTCTGCCGACATCGAGACCTTCATCAGCGAAGCAATCAGCCGCGTAAACGACATCACCGACGATAACGTCAAGCTGCTATTGGGCGGCGATACGTCCCCCATCGCCAAGGCCCGCGTCATCGACATACTCCTGGCGCAGGCACGAATCCCCCTGGAGCTGGTGCATACGATACGCCTTGAAAATCTGCCAAATCAGCAGCCCGAGCTCTGGCTGAGAAGTCACAACGGCGAGCGCTGGTTGTATTTTCATCCGGAAACAGCCCAGCAAGGTATTCCCGACAATCGGCTGGTCTGGTGGACGGGTACCGAGCCCCTGTTCGATCTCGATGGTGGCCGCCGGGGACAGTTGACCGTTACCGTCACTAACAGCGAAATGAACGCATTGCGCCTGGCTGAAATGACCAGCAACAGCGGTTCATCGCAGTTGCTCGAATATTCCCTGTACGGCTTGCCCTTGCACGCCCAGCAGGTTTACCGCGTAATGATCATGATTCCGATCGGTGTTCTGGTTATTCTGCTGCTGCGCAACATCATCGGCATCCAGACACTGGGCACCTTTACCCCCGTGCTGATATCCCTCGCGTTTCGGGAAACCCAGGTCGGCTGGGGCATCGTGCTCTTCACCCTTATCACCGCACTTGGTCTGTCCCTGCGCTCCTACCTGGAGCATCTGAAGCTTCAGATGCTGCCTCGCCTGTCGATCGTGCTGACCTTCGTCGTCATCATCATTGCCATCATCAGTTTGTTCAGTCACAAGCTGGGCATAGAGCGCGCGCTCGCCGTATCGTTGTTCCCGATGGTGATTCTGACGATGACCATCGAACGTCTTTCGATCAATTGGGAAGAACGCGGTGGCGGGCATTCCTTCAAGGTCGCGCTTGGCACCCTCGTGGCCGCTACTCTTGCGCATTTGTTGATGACTATTCCAGAGCTGGCGTATTTCTTCTTCACCTTCCCGGCCACACTGTTGATTCTGGTTGCATTCATGCTTGCCATGGGACGCTACCGCGGATACAGGCTGACCGAACTGATGCGCTTCAAGGCGCTGACCAAACAGGGCTGAGGAAAAACCATGTTCTTCTGGAAAACCTGGAAAACACTGCAAGCCAATGGCGTCATGGGCATCAATCGGCGTAACGCGGATTACGTGCTCAAGTACAACAAGCGGCACCTCTACCCGGTCGTGGATGACAAGATCCTGACCAAGGAGCGGGCGATCGCCGTTGGCATCAATGTGCCTAAAATGTATGGCGTTATCGAGACCGAGAAGGATATTGACCGGTTCGATGAGATCATCAAGGACTATCGGGATTTCGTTATCAAGCCTGCCCAGGGCGCCGGTGGCGATGGCATTATCGTGATCGCAGACCGGTTTGAGGGGATGTTCAAAACGGTCTCCGGGAAAATCATCAGTCGTGATGATATTGGTCACCATATCTCCAGTATTCTTTCCGGTCTCTACTCGCTGGGCGGCCACCGCGACCGAGTGCTGATCGAATATCGCGTCAGCCCCGATCCGCTCTTCAAAAGCATCAGTTATGAAGGGGTTCCGGACATCCGTATCATTTTGCTGATGGGCTATCCGGTCATGGGTATGGTTCGCCTGCCCACTCGCCAGTCGGGCGGCAAAGCCAATCTCCATCAGGGGGCAATCGGTGTCGGTGTCGATCTCGCGTCGGGCATGACTCTGAAAGGCACCTGGCTGAATAACAAGATCAGTAAACATCCGGATACCACCAATCCCGTGGATGGCGTCCAGCTGCCTGACTGGGACGGATTCATGAATCTGGCAGCCTCCTGTTACGAGCTTTCCGGGCTGGGCTATATCGGCGTTGACCTGGTGCTGGATGAGGAAAAAGGACCACTGATTCTTGAGCTTAACGCACGGCCGGGGCTGAATATCCAGATCGCCAACGATGCGGGACTTACCCACCGCTGCCACATGGTCGAGCGGCATCTGGCTGCTCTGAAGAAAACTGGCCGCACCGAAACCGTTAGCGACCGTGTTGCCTATGCTCAGCGGCATTTCGGCCCACCCGCCTCCATTGCTGCCACCTCCGACAAGGAGACTGGCACTCCGGCATGACAGTTCAAAAGCCGAACTGCTATTTGCTGACGGAACTGCCGTATCAGGATGATCCGATACCTCGGCTGAATGCGCTGCGGGTATTGGGTCAGCCCGTACTCTTGGATTCAGCGGCCGGCATCGAGCGGTTTGCCCGCTACAGTATTCTCTCAGCCGGTCCCCAACGGATTATCTCTCCCTCCCCCGGCGAGACTGGCAAATCTACCCTCGCCCGTTTGCGCGAGGCGCTCGCTGAGCTTCCGCCGGCCAGCTGGCCGGAAGACGTCAACCTGCCTTTCGGAGCTGGAGCGCTGGGGTTTATAAGCTACGATTTCGGTCGTTTGCTGGAAGTCCTGCCCACCCGGGCATCTGCCGATATTCACCTGCCGCTTCTGGAAATGGGCATCTATTGCTGGAGCGTGATCAGCGATCACTCAACCCGACGTTGCTGGCTCGTCTGTCACCCCGACTTGCCCGACGCAGAGCGCATGCGCGCGCTGAATCTGCTTGAAACAACGCCGGCAGATCCAGGCCCGTTCCGCCTGCACGCCCCCTTCCAGCCAGAGCAGAGCAGCGAGGCATACCAGCATTCTTTCAGACGCATAAAGGATTACATTCACTCAGGCGACTGCTACCAGATAAACCTGGCTCAGCGGTTTCGCGCCGATTGCAGTGGTGACGCCCTGCAGGCCTATAGACGCCTGCGCATGGCATGCCCGGTTCCCTTCGCGGCCTACATTGAAAGCGCGGAACATACCCTGCTGTGCCTGTCACCCGAGCGTTTTCTCAGCGTCCATGATGGCGCAGTGGAAACCCGCCCGATCAAGGGCACGCGGGGTCGCGGACAGACACCAGAAGAGGACTTGGTCCTCGCCCTTGATCTTCAGGGGTGCCTGAAGGATCGGGCCGAGAACCTTATGATTGTTGACCTTTTGCGCAATGATTTGAGCCGGACCTGCGCTCTGGGCAGTGTTCGAGTCCCCGAACTATTCAAGCTGGAAAGCTACCCCAATGTGCACCACCTGGTAAGCAGCGTGACCGGTACACTGGATGCGGATCAAGACGCTATCGATTTGCTGGCCGCCTCGTTTCCCGGCGGTTCGATAACCGGCGCTCCCAAGATCCGCGCGATGCAGATCATCGAGGAACTCGAACCGGTCAGGCGCAGCCTGTACTGCGGCAGCATTGGCTACATCGGCTGTGAAGGTCAGATGGACTTGAACATCGCGATTCGCAGCCTGGTTCATCAGGATGACCGGCTGTATTGCTGGGGCGGTGGCGGAATCGTTGCGGACTCGGAGGGCGAGGCCGAGTATCAGGAAACCCTGACCAAGGTCCGGGTGCTGATGAAGGCGCTGGAATAGAAACGATCTTGTCTTGTGGGTGCGCACCAACTCGGCCCCAAACGCTAAACGTTGTAATGCCTAGCTCGAAGCATCTGAGCTCCCAGCCTGGCGGGATTACGAAAGACGCCGTGAATCCATCCCTGGAGGCTTGACGATAACATCCCTGTTATCGACACTTTCTCCACCCCGCCAGGCTATGCGCTCAGCCGGCAACACGGTGTTGCAGGGTTTGCTGTCCAAGGTCAAAAGCAAAAGATGTGCGTCCCAACCTCCTGCTATTCCGGCAGCTCAAATCTCGTCATTCCAGCGACGGCAGGAATCCATTTTGACTTTCGCATAGGCCAGAGCAAACCAGCCAATCAGAGGCTGAGAGGCCGGTTCGATGCCTTGATGAACTCTTTCTTCAGCTCTTCGAAAGTGTGAACCGCCGGGAATTGCGGGAACTCGGCGATAACGTTATCCGGTGCGTGAAACAGGATGCCGGCATGAGCCTCTGACAGCATGGTAGTGTCGTTGTAGGAATCACCTGCAGCAATCACCCGGTAGTACAGACTTTTGAATGCCAATACCGACTGACGCTTGGGATCTTTCTGACGTAGCTGATAATCCACGACGCGGTCGTTTTCGTCGGTTATCAAGCGGTGACACAGTAGCGTTGGAAAACCAAGCTGACGCATCAGTGGCTGGGAAAACTCGTAGAAGGTATCGGACAGAATCACCACCTGGAAGCGTTCGCGTAGCCAGTCGACAAACTCCGGTGCACCATCCAGCGGCTTCAGGGTTCCGATTACCTCCTGAATGTCGCCCAACTTGAGACCATGTTCATCGAGAATACGCAGACGTTGCTTCATCAACACGTCGTAATCAGGAATATCCCGGGTTGTTGCGCGCAGTTCGGCAATACCGGTTTTTTCAGCGAAAGCGATCCAGATTTCTGGAACCAGAACACCTTCGAGATCTAAGCAGGCAATTTCCACAGGTTACTCCGTGTCGGCAAGAAGAAAATGAGCAGTCGAGTTGGCGCAACAATCTACCTTTTGTCCCACCCGCGCGCAATGGCGACTGACCAGAAGGCCCATTCTTCATAGCTATAAAGCATAAAACTATAACTAAATAAAAGAGGATGGACTAAGGCGGCTTTGTTAGACTTCATCCCATAACGGCCGCCAGCAAAGACCGGCGCCCTGCCCCGGAGAGCCCGATGTCCCAAGAACACTTCAATGTTGAACAATTGGCCGCAGATTACGACGGCAAATCCCCCCAGCAAATACTGCAGCTAGCCCTCGAGCATTTTGACGACCTCTGGCTGTCATTCAGCGGCGCCGACGATATCGTCGTGCTGGATATGGCCTGGAAGATCAACCCGGATATTCGCGTCTTTACCCTGGATACCGGACGGCTGCACCCGGAGACTTACCGCTTCCTCGAACAGGTACGTAAGCACTACGGCATACAGATCGAAGTACTCTCCCCTGACAACCAGGCTCTGGAAGCCTATGTCACGAAAAAAGGCCTGTTCGATTTCTATGAAAATGGACATGGTGAGTGCTGTGGAATCCGCAAGATCGCACCGCTGCGTCGCAAGCTGTCAGGCGTCGACGCCTGGATCACCGGCCAGCGCAAGGATCAGAGCCCAACGCGAACCAATGTCCCTGTCATTGAATTGGATAGCGCATTTAGCACGCCGGAACGCTCGCTGATCAAATTCAATCCCCTGGCCAACTTCACCAGCGAGGATGTGTGGAATTACATCCGCATGCTGGAGATCCCCTACAACAGCCTGCATGAACGCGGCTTTATCAGTATTGGCTGCGAACCGTGCACCCGCCCGGTATTACCCAATCAGCACGAGCGCGAAGGCCGCTGGTGGTGGGAAGAAGCCACGCAGAAAGAATGTGGGTTGCACGGCGGGAATCTCATAGCCAAATCATAACGGCAACGATCTAGCTACAAGCCGCAGGCTTCAATGCTCCGGCAACTCCACATCGGCAAACAGATCATCAAGTTCCTGCTTGCCGTGGCACAGCAGCGCCTGATCCACCCGTTCACGGGTCAGATGAGGTGCGAAAGCTTCAACAAAGGAGTACATGAAGCCGCGTAGAAAGGTACCGCGGCGAAAGCCAATCTTGGTCACACTGGCCTCGAACAGATGGCTGGCGTCGAGGACGACCAGATCCTCGTCTACCTGGGAGTCAACCGCCATCTTGGCGACAATTCCCACGCCTAATCCCAGGCGAACGTAGGTTTTGAGAACGTCTGCATCTGCTGCAGTGAATACCACCTTGGGGCTCAGGCCGCGGTTGCTGAAGGCTTCATCAAGCTTTGAGCGGCCAGTGAACCCAAACACATAGGTCACCAGCGGAAACTCCGCCAGTGCTTCGAGCGTCAGGGGGCCCACCCTGGTCAGCGGATGCCCCTTGGGCACAATTACGCAGCGGTTCCAGCGGTAGCACGGCATCATCACCATGTCCGAAAACAGCTCCAGCGCCTCAGTCGCGATGGCAAAATCGGCCGTGCCGTTGACCGTCATCTCGCAGATCTGAATCGGCGTGCCCTGATGCATGTGCAGTGAGACGTCGGGATAACTCTTGATGAATCGACTGATAATGGGCGGCAGCGCATAACGGGCCTGGGTGTGGGTAGTGGCAATCGTCAGGTTGCCGCGTCGCTCGTTGCTGAATTCCTGGGCTATCTGCTTGATGCTGTCGACCTTGCGCAGAATCTCGCCCGCAGTCTGGATAATACGTTCGCCGGCCGGTGTTATACGCGTCAGGTGTTTACCACTCCGGGAAAAAACCTCAACACCCAGCTCGTCCTCCAGAAGCCTGATCTGCTTGCTGATACCTGGCTGTGATGTGTAGAGACTTTGCGCTGTGGCGGATACGTTGAGGTCGTGATGGGCCACTTCCCAGATATAGCGAAGTTGCTGCAGCTTCATTGGTGCCTTCCCCTGTCGAATCCGCCTGTTCTGTAAAACACCGGCTTTTTATAAATAACAACCGCTCATATAACCATAATAGCTTGTTGTTAGCTCAGGTTAGACCATTCAATGCGAAAAAGGCGGCACGGTTTGCAAAAAAATACTCGCCTTGAGTCAGGCACCGGGCTTGGGTGTACGATTGCTCACACCGTGGGGTACGTGCCCTGTAGGCACCACGCCAACCGCACTCAGGCAATGACCTTCCTGATCATCAAAAAACAGATCCGCTCCAAAGGCGCGCAGAAACTCGGATTTATCCAGACCACCGAGAAAGAGTGACTCGTCCAGCCGGACATCCCACTCCCGCAGGGTACGAATAACGCGTTCATGGGCTGGTGCACTGCGAGCGGTAAACAAAGCCGTACGAATGGGACAATCGCTGTTGGAAAACTCGCGCTGAATACGACTCAACGCAGCGAGAAATCCCTTGAAAGGACCACCTCCAAGCGCCTCTTTTGCAGCAGCCTGCTCACTGGCCTGAAAAGCCTCGAGACCATCGCGCTGGAAGATCTGCTCCGATTCATCCGAGAAGAGCACCGCATCCCCATCGAAGGCAATTCGCAGCTCATCTCTCTCCGCGCGGCGGTGCTTGGAAGGCAAGATGGTAGCCGCTGCGAATCCTGCCTCGAGCGTACTACGAACATCCTCGGCATGGGTCGATAAAAACAGCTGGCTACCGAAAGCGGGAATGTAGGCAAACGGACTGCGTCCGCCAGCAAAGGCCGCGCGGGTAATGCTCAGCCCGTAATGCTGGATCGAATTGAACACACGCAGCCCTGTATCAGCACTGTTGCGCGACAAGAGGACGACCTCCACGCGACTCTCGCCCTCAAGCAGATTATTGATGTGCAGAAGCTTCTGTACCAGTACGAAAGCCTCCCCCTGCTCGAGGGGAATGTCTTCGCGTTCGATCTGGTATTGCCGGTAGGCTTCAAGCCCCTCTTGCTCATACACCTGGTGACTGTCATCCAGGTCAAACAGAGCCCTTGAAGAAATGGCTATCACCAGCTTTTCGCCCAGTTTGACCGGCATGCCCTGCCCCTATTCGGTTTGCATGTAGCTATCCTGCACGAACTGCAGCATGTTCAACAAGGCCGAGATTCTGGGCATGCTGAATCCTGCCGCAGTGCCAAGCCTCAAGGCTTCTCCGTAGAGGCTGTCGAGCTCCATCGGACGCTTGTGCAACCAGTCGTGATACATGCTCGGATAGTAATCGGGCATATGCCGGGTAACCTTGAGGAGCTTGGCTGCATAGTCTTCGGGCATGGTGTGGCCGCATGCCTCGGCCGCGCCTACCACCTCTTCCATCAGATCACCGATCAACTGGCGGCTGGCCGGGTTTTTCAGCAGCGCATCAGTACCTGCATCCAGCAGCACCGAAACGCCATTGAACGACGCATTCCAAACCAGTTTCTGCCAGCGGGCCAGGTCGATGTTAGCCATCTCTCGGGCTTCGATACCCGAAGTGCGAAACATTTCTGCGGCCTGCGCAATAATGCCGGCGGCTTCTTCCTCGTTTGCAGATCCGGAGTGATAGCCCAGATCGATCAAGCCGTTGGCCTGATGTTTGACCAGGCCGGGGCCCTCGCGGAATAGACAGACATAGCAAAGCCCACCGATCAGATGAATATGCTCTGGCAAAAGTGGCCGAAGGTGCTCCTCATTATTCAAACCGTTCTGGAAAAGAATAACCTTGGCGCCCTTGGCCGCGGCAGCTGCAATGATCGGAGCCAGATCCGCGTTGCCGGTGGCCTTGGTACCCACCAGGAGCCAGTCGCACGGAGGCATATCGGCTACATCCTGATAGGCCTGGACCGGATTGAGCGTCAGATTGCCGTGAACCATGCTATCGACCGTTATGCCGCGTTCACTGACCGCCGCATATTCACTGCGCAGCAGAAAATGAACATCGTGCCCGGCCCTGGCCAGCATCAAACCATAAAAGCCTCCGATAGCTCCTGTACCAATAACCCCGATGCGTGGTTGTGCATCTTGCATGGCGACCTCTCTTGTTCGACTTATTGAATTCTAGCCCGTCATGGTAATAGCCCCGCAACTATAAAGACAGTCAGCTATGCGACAAACACCCATTAGCTGGCTCAATCGGGGCAATATGCATTGATGGGGTAGCCTGTTCCGCTCTTGTTGATTAAGCTGTCGGCCTACTGATAAAGGCGGCCCGACCGGCAGCCTATATGACCGCTGGAATAGATATGGCCGACTTACCAATTGATGACCTTAACGTTGCCTCCAACGAGGTATTGATCACCCCTGCCCAGCTCAAGGCGAAGATTCCGATGGCGGCCGCATCCGAAGCCACCGTGACCAGCAGCCGGCAGGTAATTCGCGATATTCTCGACGGCAAGGATCACCGGATTTTCATCGTGATCGGCCCCTGCTCGATCCACGACCTGGAAGCAGCCAAGGATTATGCAGAACGCCTCAAGCAACTGGCGGAAGAAGTTGGCGACACCCTGTATCTGGTCATGCGTGTGTATTTTGAAAAGCCCCGTACCACTGTGGGCTGGAAGGGTCTGATCAACGATCCCTACCTCGACGATTCCTTCAAGATCGAGGATGGCTTGCACATTGGGCGACAGCTGTTAAGCGATCTGACGGCCATGGGCTTGCCAACGGCAACCGAAGCACTTGATCCAATATCGCCCCAGTACCTGCAGGACCTGATTTCCTGGTCGGCAATCGGCGCGCGGACGACCGAGTCCCAGACCCACCGCGAAATGTCTTCAGGCCTGTCATCGGCTGTGGGCTTCAAGAACGGCACCGATGGCAGCCTGACGGTGGCCATCAATGCGCTGCAGTCCGTCTCCAGCCCGCACCGCTTCCTGGGCATCAATCAGGACGGTCAGGTGTCGATCGTGACCACCAAGGGCAACCAGTACGGCCACGTCGTATTGCGCGGCGGCAATGGTAAGCCCAACTATGACTCGGTCAGCGTGTCACTGTGCGAGAAGGAGCTTGAAAAAGCAGGAATCGTACCGAACATCATGGTCGACTGCAGTCACGCCAACTCCAACAAGGATCCAGGCCTGCAGCCACTGGTGATGGATAACGTTGCCAATCAGATCCTGGAGGGCAATACCTCCATTATCGGGCTGATGGTCGAGAGCCATATTGGCTGGGGTAACCAATCCATTCCAAAGGATCTCAAGGACCTGCAATACGGTGTTTCCGTCACCGACGCCTGCATTGACTGGGATACCACGGTAGAAAGCGTTCGCAGCATGCATGCCAAGCTGAAAAACATTCTGCCAGGTCGTCAGCGCGGCGCAGAGTAATTATCTGGCTGGATCAGCGAGGCTCGGATGTGCCGCATGGCACTCCGGGCTTAGTTTAAAGCTCGGCCGAGAACAGTCATTGCCAACGTGCCAGACAGGTACACGGGGGCGCGGTATGATTGCCTCTAGACCTTTCAGCCCTGGCGGCTACTAATCTTTTCCTGGCGCTGCATATAACGCTCGACATAGGAGCAGGAGGGAATCACCTGATAGCCTTCTTCCTTGGCAAATTGTAGAGCACGCTCGGTGAGCATGGCGGCAAGACCTTTACCGCGAAGTGCATTGGGTACGTAGGTGCGATAAATATCCAGCGTCTTTCTGCCCAGATCCATATAGGCGAGATAGGCTCGACTACCGTCGATAGTTATGTAGAACTGCTTGTCGCCCTGATCGTGCTGGATCGTTATTTCCTGGTCCATTGTTGTTCTCCCCGGCAGTAAAATAACTGCAAACCTTATTGACCCGCGGCAGCGTTATAAATTCACTGCCGTGGTCAATTCGTTTCACGCGGGTGGCGTTACTCCCACCCCGAGCGCCATCAGCAACGCGATGGACGCCAGACAGGCTATCACTGGTATTGCTACCGTGACCATGAACATATCCTTGTACGCCTCACGGTGCGTCAGACCCATGATCATGAAGGTTGCGATAACCGCACCACAGTGTGGCAGTGAATCCAGACCGCCCGATGCAATCGCGGCAATACGGTGAAGGATTTCCGGTTCAATACCCATTTCCAGGTACTGCGGCGCCAGAGTTTGCATGAATATCTGCAAACCACCGGAAGACGATCCAACAATGGCCGATACTACACTCGCCGAAGCAAATACCGATAACAGCGGTGGCAGGTCGGCGTTGAGGATCCATTGGGCAAATTGGCTGAAGCCGGCTGTCTGGGTAACCACACCACCAAAGCCAATCACGGCAGCAGTATTGATCAGCGGCATGATGGAGTCCTCTGCACCCTGACCAAACACCTCAACCATCTTGCGGCGCATGGAGGGAAAAAGGACCACGCAGGTGAGAGAGCCAAGAATCAGCGCCATACTTGGCCAGATGATCGGCTGAGCCTGACTGAAGACCAGCAGGGACGCCAGAGCACTGTCACTTTGCGACCAGTCGGCCAGGGAAATAATCAGACGTGGCAGCATGATTGTGCCGAGCACTACCGCCATCGGCACCAAAGACATTTTCCATGAAGGAACGTTATCCAGATCGCCAGCCAACTGCTCCATCCGGCGGTCCTGAGCATTCTCGACAAACCCTTCGCCATTGGCACGGGCCAGGCGCCAGCCGCGTTCTACATACCACATGCCCAGACCACCCATGATCAATGCAGCAAACAGACCGATCCAGCCCCCTGCGAACAGGTCAGTGCCCAACGAGCTGGCAGAGATGACGTTGTGAATGGAAGGCGTACCCGGTAACGCAGTCATGGTAAAGGTACCAGCACCAACAGACGTTGCCGCGGCCCAAAGACGTTTTGGCAAGTTGGCTTCACGCATCAAGGTGATGCCCAGCGGATACATGGTAAAGACCACGACAAAAACCACCACGCCACCATATGTCAGCAGAGCGCAGACAATCATGCCCACCAGAAGAGTGTGTTTAACACCAAGGCTTCGGGTTATGGCCAAGGAGATACTCTTGGCCGCCTGGCTGGTTGCCATGGCCTTACCGAAGATTGCTCCACAAAGAAACAGCAGGAAAAAACGCCCGGCAAAGCTGAACGCACCCAATGAGCCAGACGGATAGTATTCAAGCAAGGTACGGGGTATCAGCAAACCATTGGTAACTGCCACCACCAGTGCGCAGACCAAAGACGCGATAAAGATATTGATTCCACGCATGGCCATGTAAATCAGTAGCGCAAGGCCGGCCAGCAGTCCCAGATTTCCCAGCATAGGAAGCGTTCCTTTGTAGTTATAGATTGGCTCGCGACACAATACCGTAGCTACCGGACATTACAACTGTGCGCATGCACTCTTCCATGCGCTGAATAACAGACCTGTCAGGTGGTTTATGGCGCTGGAGTTTCGTTTTCCATGGTTGCTGCTAGACTCAAAACCGCCACAAGGCAGAATTTTTTACCGGTCTAGATTACCAAGGGGATATTTATGAAAAACATATTGAAAGTATCAGCCATTTCACTAGCTGCATTGCTGGCAGTCGGTTGCAGCACCAACGAACATCAGCACCAGCAAATGGAATCACGGGTTGCAGCCGCTGAGTCGTCGGTTGCACGCGCCCAGGCACGCGCTAACGAGGCTTATAGCATGGCAGAAGAAGCCATGGCTGCAGCACAGCGCGCTGATCGCAAGGCCGAAGAAGCCAACGAGCGCGCCCGCCGCATGCTCGAACGCGCCAGCCGCAAGTAAGCCCGTTCTGTCCAATCCAGGTATTCCGGCGCTCGGTCGCCGGAATGCTTTGATTCACGCCATCGCAACGCACGCCGACTAGTAATTCCTGCTGTTTCACTGGGTGGTAATCACCAGTAACTTTGAACCTGATCGACCTCTGGCTGATACTGCATCGCTGTTCCAATCAGAACGGGGATACCCGCCTCCGCGAATACTGCATCCCTGATCGCCTGCCAGTCCAGACGCACCCCTGCAGTAACATCGCTTCGCTGCGCGAGCAATTGCTGTATCGCTGCCTGGCGATCCAGAGTTGAGGGCAACCCGTGCTCATCCAGGGGCGTATGAGCTTCAAGATACAGATCACCCCTGCCGTCGAGTCCCAGCTTGAACGGCTGATTGACGATGCGCACGGACGTATTCAGCGGGATCTGCGGAAACAGCTGGGTAATGTCCTCATTGCGCATGCGAAAACAGCCATGGCTTACCCGCATGCCGATACCGAACTTTCTGTTGGTGCCGTGAATGACATATCCGCTCATGGCCAGATTCATCTTGAAGGGCCCCATCGGATTATCCGGACCCGGCGGCACTACCGCAGGAAGTATGTCGCCCTCGGCGGCATGCTCATCCCGGATGGACTGAGGTGGGTACCACGACGGATTGGCCTCCTTGCGCAAAACCCGAGTTTCGCCAATGGGTGAGGACCAACCCTCCCGGCCTATACCAACAGGAAAAGTCAGGACCTTACCGCCCTCGGGAGGGAAATAGTACAGCCGGTACTCCGGCAGGTTGATCACAATACCGGTGCGCGGTACGACAGGGAGTACGTGCAAGCCGGGCATCCGTATTTCTGCCCCTTCACCCGGCAGCCAGGGGTCGAGTGAAGGATTTGCCGCGATCATTTCAAGATAACCAAAGCCATGCTCGCCACCCAGACTCGCAAAGGTGTCCTCATAACTGGCTGTGACGGTGTAAACCTCGCCTACCAATTCCTGACTCTCACCTTGCAGGGGGTATTCAAAGGCCGCCAGGGGCCCTGCGCTACAGGCGAGCGACGCCAATACACCGCAGCTTACCTGCCTGATACGGGAAAACAGAGCGCTACGCATGTCAGTCTCCCTGGACAACGTTCAGATCTATTTGACGAAACTGGTCAGCAGTGTCGCCCGATCCGGGGTTTGCTGCTCGCCCGGAGCCTGCTCTAGCAATACGCTGCGAGCGAGCATGGGCAAGGCATTCGGGGCACAGTTGCGGCACAAGAGCGCGCACCAACTCGGAAAAAACCGGTCTAGCGGGCAGCAAGTCCCCGCAAAGAGTTCGTTCTATCGGAATATCCAGACGTAGATTGATATCCACCAGGTGGGTATGCCAGGGATCGCCAATGAACAGATCATGTTGTTCCTCGCGTTCGACTACGCACCATCTTCTGGCCATCCAGCTTGCTGTCAAAACCTGTCTCCTGCAGTACTAAATGGCTTCGGTGCCGCCGCTTGGCGACAGCGTAATTAACGTGCATCCAACCAGGCTTCGATCGGGGGCCATGCATTATCCAGAATACGCTCCTGCGCCTTAGCCGTTGGATGGATCCCATCAGCCTGCATCAATGTCCTGTCAGGTTCACCAGCAATCCCGACGAGCAAAAAAGGAACCAGTGGGACATCGTGCTTCTCACTCACATCGACGAAGACCTGCGCGAACGCCTGGGTAAAGCGCAAACCGTAGTTCGGCGGCAATTGCATGCCCAACAGGAGGACATCCGCACCGGAGGTCTGAGCCTGTTCGACCATCACCGAAAGATTCTGTTGCATATTGGCCGGCCGCATTCCGCGGAGCCCATCGTTGCCACCCAATTCTATCACTACCAGATCAGGCTCATGGCGCTCCAACAGGCGTGGCAGGCGGGCCAGCCCCCCTGCTGTAGTATCACCACTCACGGACGCATTTATCACCGGGAGAGACTCTCCCCTGGCCTCCATACGCTGTTCAAGCAGAGATACCCAGCCATCGCTGATTTCCAGACCGAAAGCGGCGCTGATACTATCCCCGACTATCAATATCCCCTCAGCACTCACAGGCCAAGCCAGAGAGCTCAAAAGCACGATTGCCAGGTATTTTCTAATGACCCTAATCAAAAGGCAGATCCCATGTCAGACAGCGTGATCGTTGCTAGCCACCTTAGCAAAGTCGTCAGTAGTCAGGAAGCGACATTGACCATCCTCGACAATGTAAGCCTGGCAATTGCCAAGGGCAGCAGCGTAGCCATTGTGGGTGCTTCAGGGTCCGGCAAGTCCACCTTGTTGAGTCTTCTTGCAGGGTTGGACCTACCCAGCAGTGGCGAGGTGCATCTGGCAGGCAAGAACCTGAGTGAACTCGACGAAGACCAGCGGGCAGAACTGCGCGCGGACCACGTCGGCTTTGTGTTTCAGTCGTTCCAGTTGCTCGATAGCCTGACCGCCCTTGAGAACGTCATGCTGCCCCTGGAGCTGCATGGTCGCCGCGATGCCCGCCAGCGCGCTGCCGACTTACTCGAACGCGTAGGGCTTGGCGCACGACTGACACACTATCCGCGTCAGCTCTCCGGTGGCGAACAGCAACGGGTAGCCATCGCCAGAGCCTTTGCCAGCGAACCGGACATCCTGTTTGCCGACGAACCGACCGGCAACCTGGACGCCGTGACTGGTCAACATATCACCGACCTGCTGTTCGACCTCAACCGCGAGCAGCACACCACACTGGTCATGGTTACCCATGATCAGCGTCTCGCTGAGCGCTGCCAGAGCGCATTGCAACTGGAAGCCGGACGCTTGCTGGAGCCCACGCAATGAAAAACGGCACCTGGTCCCTGGCCACGCGCCTGCTGGCCCGTGAATGGCGCGCAGGGGAGCTGCGCGTGCTGGTCATGGCGTTGATTATTGCCGTACTGGTGAGCACCGCGATCAGCTTCTTCACTGACCGATTGCAACGGGGCATGGTCAGCCGGGCCGCCGAATTTCTGGGCGCCGATATGGTGGTGTCCTCCCGTGCACCGCTACCCGAAGCCTTTTTGCAAAGGGCTCTGGATGATGGCCTGTCCCATGTGGACGTGGTCGAATTCAACAGCATGATGAGCGGTGCGGTGGAGATCCAGCTCTCCAGCGTCAAGGCTGTAGGCACAGGCTATCCATTGAAGGGCCAGGTACGGGTAGCTGATGAAATGTTCGGTGCCGAACGCGTCGTCAATACCATTCCAGCTCCCGGCGAAGTCTGGATCGAACCCCGGCTTGCCGCCCAGCTCGCCCTCAAGACCGGCGACAGGCTGGATGTGGGTATGGCCAGCATGAGCATCAGTGCGATGCTGACCTACGAGCCCGACAGGGCCGGAGATTTCTACAGCCTGACGCCGCGTGTGCTGATGAATCTGGCTGATCTTGAGGAAACCGCCGTAGTCCAGCCGGGTAGTCGCGTGCGTTACCGCCTGCTCCTGAGCGGTCCCGAGGGAGCACTGCAAGGCTACGCCGACTGGTTGCGGCCGCAGCTTGAAGACAACCAACAACTGACCACTGTGGCTGATGATAACCAGCAGATCGGCAGCGCCCTGGATCGGGCTGCGCAGTTTCTGGGTCTGGCAAGCATTGCTGCCGTTGTACTGTCCGGTGTTGCTGTAGCCCTGTCTGCCAGTCGATTCGCCACGCGCCATTTCGATACCAGTGCGTTGCTGCGTTGCCTGGGCGCGAGCCGACGCCGGGTGATGTCGATCTTTCTGATACAGCTGGCCTGCCTTGGCCTGGTTGCCACGCTCATCGGGCTCGCTCTGGGCTGGGTCATGCAATGGGGACTGGTGCAGCTATTGCGCGAACTACTACCGCCGGATCTACCGGGCGTGGGCCTGAAACCTCTACTGGTCGGCGGCGCTACCGGTCTGATCGCACTGGCTGGCTTTGCCCTGCCCCCTCTTATACGACTGGGCCAGGTAGCACCGCTGCGGGTGCTGCGTCGCGATCTGGCGCCACTTCCGAGCAGTGGCTGGCTGATCTACGGCCTGGCACTAGGCGGATTGAGCCTGCTGATGTGGCAGTTCACCGGGAATCTGCGCATAACCCTCGCGGTAGTCTTCGGCGGCGCTCTTGCCGCGCTATTGCTGGGTCTGGTGGCCTGGGCGCTGCTGCGCGTATCCGGCAACCGGCTGCGTAATGCCGGCCTTGCCTGGCGCCTGGGCAGTGGCCAGCTTCTCAAGCAGCCTATTGCTGCCGCCGGCCAGATACTTGCGTTCGGTCTTATATTGATGTCGATGGTGGTGGTTCTGATCCTGCGCACTGAATTGCTCGATACCTGGCAACAGCAACTACCCGAGGACACCCCCAACCACTTCGCGCTGAATATCATGCCAGCCGAGCAGGCCGAATTCACCGCGGCTCTGGAACGTATCGGTGCGATTAGCGCCCCGCTATACCCGGTAACTCCGGGGCGTTTGACCGAAATCAATGGTCAGCCAGTTCGTGAGCTGGTGACCAAGGAAAGCCAGGGCGAGCGTGCTATCAGCCGGGACCTGAGCCTAACCTGGTCAGCCACCATGGCCGCAGACAACAACCTTCTGGCCGGCGAATGGTGGCCGGAGCCGCTGCCCGAGGATGAGTCGTTGATCTCAATTGAATCGGGTCTGGCCGACAGCCTTGGCGTAGAAGTGGGTGATGTGCTGAGCTTCGTGATTGCGGGTCAGGTGCTGGATGCCCGCGTGCGGAATATTCGGGAAGTAAACTGGGACAACTTTACCCCCAACTTCTACGTTATCTTCTCACCCGGCAGCCTGGACTCTATGCCAGCAACCTTGCTCACCAGCTTCAGTCTGCCAACGGAAAAACGCGCAGAGCTGCGCGATCTGGCAAGGGCCTTCCCGGCCATGACCTTGCTGGAAGTCGAGGCGCTGCTCAAACAGATTCGCGATATTCTCGCCCAGGTCACGCTGGCGGTGGAGTACGTCATGGTATTTGTCCTGCTGGCAGGCTTTACGGTGTTGTTCGCCGCGCTTCAATCGACCCTGGATAGTCGTCTTTATGAGGGAGCTCTGCTACGCACGCTGGGGGCACGCAAGGGGCTGCTGCGACAGGCCAACCGCCTGGAGTTCGCCCTGCTGGGTTCCCTGGCCGGCATTATGGCGATTGTCGCTGCGGAGCTGATTACCTGGCTACTATATCGCTTCGCGCTGAATCTGGACTGGTCACCGCATTATCTGTTCTGGGTGTTGGTGCCCTTGAGCGGTGCAGTTCTTATCGGTGTCGCAGGTGCACTGGGAACCCGGGCTGTGGTGCGGGAAAGTCCGATGCGCCTGATCAACCGCGGGAGCTAGGCGGTGTAGTCGATCGCATTGATAACCCAACCCATCTCGCCCTCGGGGGTGACCACCACCACTTCATCCCCGACCGACTTGCCCAGTAAGGCGCGCGCCATGGGCGAGTCGATCGAGATGTAATCCTTGCGGCCGAAGATTTCATCGTAGCCCACTACGCGAAAGCGCCTCGCATCCCCATCATCGCTTTCAACCTCCACCCAGGCACCGAAGAAAACCCGTCCGTCCTGCTCGGCCCTGTGCTCGACAACCTTCAGGTCCTCGATACGCTTGCGTAAATAACGCACCCGTCGGTCGATTTCGCGGAGCAACTTCTTGTTGTACTGGTAATCCGCATTTTCACTGCGATCACCGAGCGAAGCTGCCCAGGTTACCTTGCGTGTGGTGTCCGGCCTCTTCTCTCGCCAAAGGTAATCCAGCTCTTCCTTCAAGCGCGCATAGCCTTCAACCGTTATCAGACGTGTTGTCAATGGGTCCGCCTCTGTTCTGCCGGTGATCCGCAACCGCGATCGCACCAAAAAAGGGAATTGCTTCGCCCTGCGCACCTTGATGGACCAGGCATCCGCTTCATCCAACCAGTCACAGCCCTGCACTCATATCCATTGTCCGGAGCGACCGCGCAGTCGCTTGATTCTCCCGGAGGCCTGCTATGCCTCGCCCTGAGAGATGTACAGGACAGAGTCGTCATTCGCGATTGCCGACAGAAAAGTCAAATGGCACACAACTTGCTCGTGATGAGATATTCCTGGCCGACTATCCGGCCAGACTCACCCGGCGGTCAATGGCGGCCTTCACCGGGATGGTGAACCTGGCAGCGTAGTCAGACCCTCACTCACTGTAAACAACCCATGAATATCAGGCAAAGGCGCCTGGAGCTGATCAGCAGCTTCAGGCGCTTTTTTTTGTTTTGGGCCTTTGCCAACGGCAACGGCTCCGACGGAGGAAAAGCTATGAGCTCCAGCAAACAGTCAGCCAGCAAGGAGACCCTGGTCATCATCGGCAACGGCATGGTCGGTCACCACTGTGTCGAGCAGTTGATCGAGCGCGGCGCTCTCGACCGCTACGAACTGCACGTGTTTGGCGAGGAACATCATCGTGCCTACGACCGGGTCCATCTGTCCGAGTATTTTGGTGGACGTGACGCCGAATCCCTGGCCCTGTGTGACTCCAAACTCTATGCAACCCATGGTGTGGAGCTGCACCTTGGCGTTCAGGTGGTGGATATCGACCGCGAGCACAAGGAAGTGATCACTGGTAATGGACGTCAGACCTATGATCGTTTGATCCTCGCAACCGGCTCCTACCCCTTCGTCCCCCCCATTACTGGCGCCGAGGGCAACTCTCGTCTGGTATATCGCACTCTGGAAGACCTCGACGGGATCCGCGCAGCCGCTGCCGGTGCGCGTCGGGGTGTTGTGGTCGGAGGCGGCTTACTGGGTCTTGAGGCGGGTAATGCGCTCAAGTCCCTTGGGCTGGAAGCCCATGTGGTCGAGTTTGCGCCACGTCTGATGCCGGTGCAGCTGGATGACCAGGGAGGCGCTGCACTCCGGGCGCAGATCGAATCCCTGGGCGTCGGTGTTCACCTGGGCTGCGCTACTGAAGAAATCGTCAATGGCGATGAGTACCGTTACCGTATGAACTTCAAGGGTGGCGAGTTTCTGGAAACCGACCTGATCGTTTTCTCCGCGGGCATTCGCCCACAGGACACGCTGGGGCGCAACGCCGGCCTTGAGCTTGGTCCGCGTGGCGGCATTGCAATCGACAACGATTACCGCACCAGTGATCATGCGATATTTGCCATCGGCGAATGCGCGGCCTGGAACGGCACCTGTTTCGGCCTGGTCGCGCCAGGCTACAGCATGGCGCGCAATCTTGCCCTGCAACTGACAGATGAGCCCCATGAATCCTTTGCCGGCGCAGACATGTCAACCAAGCTCAAGTTGCTAGGCGTTGATGTCGGCTCGATTGGCGATGCCCACGCGGCTACAGAAGGCGCAAAGAGCTACCGCTTCATCGACGAAGCCAACTCAAGCTACCGTCGACTGGTGGTTTCCGCAGATGGCAAGAAGGTGTTGGGCGCCGTGCTGGTCGGTGACAATAGCTACTACGACACCCTGCTGCAGTACTGTCAGAACGGCATAGATCTACCCAAGGACCCAGCCAGCCTGATTCTGCCGCAAGGCGATGGTGCACCCACATTGGGTGCCGACGCGCTGCCCGACACCGCAACCATCTGCTCCTGCCACAACGTCAGCAAGGGTGCAATCTGCTGCTCGATAGATGCCGGCTGCACCGATCTCGGTGAACTGAAGGCAACCACCAAGGCCGGCACCGGTTGCGGCGGTTGCAGCGCCCTGCTCAAGCAGGTGTTTGAACATGAACTCAGTGCCCGTGGTGTCGAGGTGGACAAAAGCCTGTGCGAGCATTTTGCCCATACACGACAGGAGCTTTACGGGATTGTCCGAGTCGAGGGCATTACTCGCTTCGATGATCTCCTTACCAGGTACGGTCGCGGCCACACTGGATGCGATATCTGCAAGCCGGCTGTGGCATCCATACTCGCCTCCTGCTGGAACGAACCGATCACCGACCCATTGCTGATACCCCTGCAGGATACCAACGACACTTTCATGGCCAACATGCAGAAGAACGGCACCTATTCTGTAGTCCCCCGTGTGGCTGGTGGTGAGATTACCCCCGACAAGTTGATTGCCCTCGGCGCGGTAGCGAAGAAATACGACCTCTATACCAAAATCACCGGTGGCCAACGCATCGACCTGTTCGGCGCACAATTACACGAGCTGCCGGAGATCTGGTCCGAGCTGATCGATGCCGGATTCGAAACCGGCCATGCCTACGGCAAGTCACTGCGCACGGTAAAATCCTGCGTCGGCAGCACCTGGTGCCGCTACGGTGTGCAGGACAGCGTCGGCATGGCTATTGTTCTGGAGGACCGCTACAAGGGGCTGCGTTCCCCGCACAAGATCAAGTTCGGCGTGTCCGGCTGTACCCGCGAATGCGCCGAGGCACAGAGCAAGGATATTGGCGTTATCGCCACGGAAAACGGCTGGAACCTTTATGTGTCGGGCAACGGCGGCATGCGTCCGCGCCACGCGGAGTTGTTCGCCACCGATCTGGATGACGCGACCCTGATTCGCTATATCGATCGCTACCTGATGTTCTACGCGCGTACCGCCGACCGCCTGCAACGCACCTCCGTGTGGCGCGAAAGTCTGGAGGGCGGGCTCGACTATCTCAAGGATGTGATCATTGAAGACAGCCTGGGCCTGGCCACAGAGCTCGAGACGCAGATGCAACTGGTGATCGACCGCTATGAATGCGAATGGGCCAACGCCCTGAAAGATCCAGAGAAGCTCAAGCGCTTTCGTACCTTCGTCAACGATGAGCGCGGCGATCCAGATATCCACTTCGTCAAGGAACGCGGTCAGAACAGACCAGCCATGGCCTCCGAACTGCACCTGATACCCGTCACCGAGGAGGTTATCTGATGACACAAACCAGCAGCATTAAAACAGCATCTTACGCAGGCCAATGGCTGGCCGTGTGCAGCCGAACCGATCTGGTCGCCAACTCGGGGGTCGTCGCCTGGCTGGACGGTAACCAGATCGCCCTTTTTTATCTGCCGCGCACCGATCAGGGTGAGCAGGTATTTGCGCTGGAAAATTGTGACCCCAAGTCAGGCGCCAATGTGATTGGCCGGGGTATCGTCGGCCATCTCAATGGCGCGCTGGTAATCGCCTCCCCCCTGTACAAGCAGCATTTTCGTCTGGAAGACGGCGCTTGCCTGGAGTATCCGGAACAGCAACTAAGAGTGTGGCCGGCTCGAATCAGCAGTGACACCGTCGAGATTCAGATCACGCCCTGACAGGCCCTCCCTCAGCTGGATCCCCAAGCGCTCAAGCGCTATCGAGAAGAACTCGAGCTCGCCTACGACCTGGGCCAACCTGCCCAGGCGTTCTTCGCTGCCCTGCAACCAATTTTCCGGCCCCTGCGTATCGCCAACCACCCTCCAATAATTCACCGAAGCGGAACCGTCGCACATATGTTGAAGGCGGTGGTTATCATTTGCCCAGAAAAGGATTAGCATCGCCTGACTTGCTGTCGAGACACATACGTCATCGACCATGCAAAAAAAAAACAATAAGAATGGGACACATCAATGGACATTGCCCCACCTGACAGTGGCCCCGACCACACCCCCGGCAAAGATGCCTCAGGCGCCGGCACCCGTGCTGATCAGACTCTGCGTAAACGCCGACTGGGTATGTCATTCACCACATACCTGGCTACATTCCTCGTGGTTCTGCTGTTTGCCTACCAGGGTCTGGTTCCGTTAGAGATCGCCATTCACTTTCTGCTGTTCAGTCTGGTGGTCAACGGCCTGATCTGGATCGTCATTCATCTGAATCTCAATCTGAAACTTCGTGATCCGAGCATGACCATGTTGCAGATCACCCTCAGCCAATGGCCTGCGCTCTGGCTGATGTTCTTCCTGGAAGCCGGTCAGGCCCGGGCGATTTTCCTGCTTATCACGGTAGTCCCGTTGCTCTACGGAATTCTGGCTCTCAAGGTCAGGGATTTTGTCTGGGTGAGTGTTATTTTCTTTGTCCAGTATTGCTTTCTGCATCTGGCCTTGTGGCAGTGGCGACCCCAGGTCCTGGAGCCCAGTCTGGAGCTGGTACAGATATTCGTCTTTGTTATGGTGCTAGCCGAGGTAGCTCTGATCGGCGGCTTCATCAGCGGCCTGCGCGACAAGGTAAGACAGCGTAACCATGAACTCAAAGAGGCCATGGAGCGTATTCAGCAACTGGTCAATATTGACGAGCTGACCGGTGTCTACAATCGTCGGCGTATCGTTCAGGCGCTCTCGGACGAGTCCAACCGATGTCGTCGCAGCCCTGCAGCCTTCAGCCTGGGCATCATGGACGTTGATCACTTTAAGGAGGTCAACGACACCTACGGACACCAGGCCGGTGACGAAATCCTCCGTGAGCTAGCCAAAGCAGTCGTCGGCGAGCTGCGAGCCATCGACAGTTTCGGGCGCTATGGCGGAGAGGAGTTTCTGCTGGTTCTGCCACAAACCGCCCTGACCGGAGCACGCATAAAGTCGGAGAGACTCTGCCAAGCAATTAAAGAGTTACGTTTCAAAGGGCTACCCAGCGACTTCAGCATAAGCGTATCTATCGGCGTGGCGGAGGCATTCCCCGAGGAAAGTACCGACGAAACGCTGGCGCGGGCGGACCGCGCTCTTTATGCAGCCAAGGGAAACGGCAGGAACCAGGTGGTCTGCTGCAGCGCTATCAATCCAGCAGATATGGCAAGTCCGCCTAATCTTGAGGACTGAGTACAGCTGCCCATGAACTGCGCTAGTATTGTTTCATCAATACAGCAAGGTACCCGCCATGAGCACCAGCAAGACGTCACCTGCCACTGCCCGTCTGGACAAAATACTGGCCGATGCAAAGCAGAGTCGCGAAAGTGGTTATCGTGAAAAAGCGCTGAAGATGTATCCCTGGATATGTGGTCGCTGCGCCCGTGAGTTCAGTGGTAAACGGGTCAGCGAGCTGACCGTACACCACCGTGATCACAATCACGACAACAACCCTCAGGATGGTTCCAACTGGGAACTGTTATGTCTTTATTGTCACGACAATGAGCATGCGCGCTACACCGACCAGCAGTACTTCAGCGAAGGCTCCACCGCCAGCCAGCAAGGCCCCCAGTCAAGTCACAAGGCATTTGCCGGCCTGGCAGATCTGCTCAAGAACAAATCCTGACATCTGTTCAGTTGCGACCGTGGGGGAGCGTCAGATCCAGGCCATCGCCAATCGGTACGATGCGCGTGGGGTTGATAGTGTCGTGACTGTAATAGTAATGCTGCTTGATCTGTTCGATGTCTACGGTTTCGGCTACACCCGGGACCTGATATAGCTCACGCAGGTATCCGGTAATGCTCGGATAATCCTCAATACGCCGAATATTGCACTTGAAGTGGCCGTGATACACAGGATCGAAGCGCACCAGCGTGGTAAACAACCGCCAATCAGCTTCGGTGATTCGATCTCCCGCCAGATAGCGGTGCTTACCGAGCACAGCTTCAACCCAGTCGAGCGCGCCGAACAGGGTCACACATTCGTCTTCGTAAACGGACTGACTGGTGGCAAAACCTGTCTTGTAGACCCCATTATTGATCTGGTCATAGACCCGACCGTTGACGCTGTCGATCTCTTCGCGCAGGTTCCGGGGATAAAAATCCTCGGTATTGCCGGTCAGGTCGTCGAAGGCACTGTTGAAGATCCGGATGATATCCGACGACTCGTTATTCACGATCGTTTCTTCCCGCGTGTCCCACAAAACCGGGACCGTTACTCTTCCTGTGAAGTCGGGTCGCGCCCGGGTATACAGCTGGTGGTGGCACTCGTAACCGTAAAGCGGCTCCGGCGGATCATAGGTCCAGCCCTTTTCGAGCATGTGGGGGTGCACCACGCTGACGGGTATATGTTCCTCCAGCTCCTTGAGCTTGCGCATGATCAGCGCCCGGTGTGCCCAAGGGCAAGCCATCGACACATACAGATGATAGCGACCGGACTCCGGCGCGAACCGCCCTTGCGGTTCGATCCAGTCACGAAAGCCCGCATCTTCGCGCACAAACTTGCCGCCGGTACTCTCGGTGTCATACCACTCGTCGTGCCAGATACCCTCAACCAACCTGCCCATACCAGGAACTCCCGTAATTATTGATGCGCAGAGCTTGGCAGCACTATCGACTCCTGACCAGTTACCGAAAAACCTTGCGGCAATTATTCAGGGAAGCGCGTATACTACTCGATCTATTTATTCCCCAAGGTTCACTTCAAGTATGTCCGATACCGCTCCGGCGGCACCTCAGTTCGCCGACTTAGGCCTGCCTGCACCACTCCTCGAGGCGATTACCAGCCTCGGATACGAAACACCCTCCGCCATTCAGGCCGAGGCAATCCCCACACTACTGGCTGGCGAGGACCTGCTCGGCCTGGCACAGACCGGTACTGGCAAGACCGCCGCCTTCGCGCTGCCGGTCCTGGCAGGCATCGACGTCAGCGTGCGCGCTACCCAGGCTCTGATCCTGACGCCCACGCGTGAGCTGGCCCTGCAGGTTGCAGAAGCATTCCAGCGCTATGCCCAGAACATGCGCGGCTTTTCCGTGCTTGCTCTGTACGGCGGCTCGGCCTTTGCACCCCAGTTCAAAGCGCTTGAGCGCGGCGCCCATGTTGTCGTAGCAACACCAGGCCGCCTTACCGACCATATGCGTCGTGGCAGCATCAAGTTCGAGAACATGCGATTCCTGGTGCTCGATGAAGCGGACGAAATGCTCAAGATGGGCTTCGCCGACGATCTCGACGCAGTATTTGAGAAGGTGCCAGAGAAGACCCAGAAGGCGCTCTTTTCAGCGACAATGCCAGCAGGCGTGCGTACCGTTGCCCGCAAGCACATGCGCGAGCCGAAGGAAATCCGCCTGCACAGTGGCGTTAGCAGCAGCCTGGACACTATTACCCAGATCGTCTGGGAAGTATCCAATCATCACAAACTGGATGCGATGACGCGCCTGCTCGAAGTAGAACCTGTAGAAGCAATGATCGTTTTTGTGCGCACCAAGACCGCCAGCATGGAAATTGCCGAGCGTCTTGAAGCCAGGGGTTTTGCCGCTGCCGCATTGAATGGCGACCTCAGCCAGCAACTGCGTGAGCAGGTGGTTGATCGTCTCAAGCGTGGTCTGCTGGACATCGTGGTAGCCACCGATGTGGCCGCACGAGGTCTCGACGTTGAGCGTATTTCCCACGTACTCAACTACGACGTACCCCACGACAGCGAATCCTACGTTCACCGCATCGGCCGTACCGGCCGCGCTGGACGCTCGGGTACCGCCATCCTGTTTGCCACGCCCCGTGAGCGTCGCTTGCTGCACCTGCTGGAAAAGGCCACCGGTCAGAAAATCCAGAGCCAGGCATTGCCCAGCGCCGACGCCGTACGCAGCGGTCGCCTGACCAAGCTCGCTACGCGCATCAATACCGCGCGCGAACAGACCGGCGCGCTGCATGAGAAACTGGTAGCAGACCTGCTCGAGCTGACCAACCTGGAACCGGAAGAGTTGGCAGCGACCCTGCTGGCCATCATGCCCAGTGCCAAAACACTGGTCGAACCCGTCAAGGACCTGCCAACCTCGGCACCTGCCAGCCAGAACGACGGCTACGCCGACCGCGACAGCGGACTGGTGCGCTACAAGGTAAAAGGCGGCCGCTCCAATGGCCTCATGCCCAAACCTCTGGTTGATGCTCTTTGGCGTCACGGCGGGCTGCAGCGCCAGCAGATTGGTCATATCAAGCTGTTCAACGAGCACAGTGGTGTGTATCTGCCTGAACTCAGCGAAGCCACACTGGCTAAATTGACTTCAGTCGAGATCAATGGGGTTGCCCTGCAGATCCGTGCCTGGCCCTTGCCGCCTGGCGAATCCGAGCCGCCGACGCGCCCGCGTCCACGCAAGGATTTCGCTGGCAAGCCACGCAGTGCAAAACCCCGCCCGACCAAGTAAGCGTCGTGCAGGACTGGATTGACATCGGCGTCAACCTGACCGACTCCGCCTTCGATAATGATCGTGAGGCGGTCCTCGATCGGGCCTGGCAGGCCGGTGTCAGCCAGATGGTCCTGACCGCCACATCGCTGGCGGTCAGTCACCAGGTACAAGCCCTCTGTAATAAAGACCCCCTGCGTCTATTCTGTACAGCCGGTGTGCACCCACATCAAGCCAGTCAGTGGAATGTCGAGCTGGCTGCAGAGATCCGCACGCTGGCCGCATCCGATTGCGTGCGCGCTATCGGTGAATGTGGGCTCGATTACAACCGGGATTTCTCTCCCCGCACACAGCAAATCAAAGCCCTGGAAGCCCAACTGGAGCTTGCCGCAGACCTTCAGTTGCCAGTGTTTCTGCACGAGCGCGACGCCAGCACGGTTCTAATCGATATGCTCCGGGATTATCGAGACAGAATTCCCGCAGCCGTGGTGCACTGCTTTACCGCAGATCGCGAGGCGCTTTACCCTTATCTTGATCTGGATTTGCATATCGGCATTACCGGCTGGATTTGCGATGAAAGGCGCGGTAGTCATCTTCATTCACTGGTAGGCAGCATTCCCGCGGGCAGATTGATGATCGAGACTGATGCGCCCTGGCTAGTGCCACGCACCCTGCGTCCCAAGCCGAAAAAGGGTCGCAACGAGCCAGCTTTCATTACCGAAGTAGCCATCACTCTGGCGAACTGTCGTAATGAATCCATCGAGCATCTTTCAGCGCATACCACCGCTACTGCAAGACACTTCTTCGGCTTGCCCACCCCTGGAAATAATCCACCCACCGGGATTTGATACATTCCATCGGCTGTTTGTGGATATTCAAGCATGCCCCTTGGCGGCTGCGCGCTAATGAGCCATGATGACTGAAGACATAACAAAGCCAGACGCGGCCCTCGTTCACCGAATGTGCCCGCCGACCTCGGAGTACTCAGCAGATCATGCGTTTTTTCCTTCGCCAGCTTCTTGTTTCTACCACTGCCGTGCTCACCGTAGCCACAGCCGCCTGGGCGGCCGACTCAGGCACATTGCCCTCCACAGTCAAGCAATCCCTTACCGCCGCCAACCTGCCTGCCGACGCCATGTCGATGGCAGCCATACCCCTGGAAGGTCAGGGCATGGCTCAGTTCGTCAACGCCGACAAGATCGTCAATCCAGCTTCGACCATGAAGCTGGTTACTACTTATGCTGCCCTTGAATTACTCGGCCCTACGTACAGCTGGCGCAGCGAGTTACTTGGAACGGGGCCTATCAATAATGGCGTGCTAGAGGGCGATCTGATCTTCCGCGCCAGCGGTGACCCGAAAATGACTATCGAGCGTATGTGGACCCTCTTGCGGGATCTGCGCGCGGCGGGTGTCCGTGAAATTGCTGGTGACCTGGTACTGCAACCCGCTGATATAAGGCTGCCAGCGGATGCAACACCTTTCCCGGATGATGGCAACGACCCGAGCAAGCCTTTTCTGGTTGAACCTGATCCCTTACTGACCAACCTGAAGCTTCTGGTGCTGAGCAGTTATGGCGAGAGCAATGGCGTACGCATCCATATGGAGCCCGCCCTGCCCGAGGTAACGATCAGTAACCAGCTGAGGCTACTGCCGCCTGTCAACTCATGCCCATGGCCCAACGTGACCTACGGTATTGAGGATAACGGTACGAACGCGACCATCACGCTGGTCGGCGCACTGCACGAAGGCTGCTCCGTTCAGCGCTATATGTCCGCATTGAATGCACCTACCTACACCGGCAGCATGTTGCGCAGCCTGTGGCGGGATATGGGTGGAGCTGTCCGTGGGACGACCCGGGTCGGTCAGGCTCCCAGCAATGCACGCCAGCTGTCCTTCAGCGACTCACCCGATCTGGTGACTGTGATCAGGGACATCAATAAATTCAGCAATAACACCATGGCCCGCCAGCTTTTTCTGGCCATTGGCCGTGAAATGCGCCTGCCAGGGGATCTGGATGATCAACGCTCAGCTGTGCGCAGCATCAACCAATGGCTGGGCAGCAAGGGGATTCAGCCAACAGCGCTGGTTATGGAGAACGGCTCTGGTCTGTCGAGAATCGAGCGTCTGACAGCAAGGGATATGGCCATGCTGCTGCAAGAGGCCTGGAAAAGCCCCTACTCAGCCGAATTCATTGCCTCTCTACCGCTGGCTGCAATGGATGGCACAATGCGTCGGCGTCTGCGTAATACGTCGGTAGCCGGACAGGCCCATATCAAGACTGGCTCACTGCGAAGCGTTCGTGCGATTGCCGGGATTACCCGTGACGCCAATGGTCAGAGCTGGGCCGTTGCAGCCATCGTCAACCATCCTGCAGCCGGTGCCAGCCGCGAAGCACTGGACCGGGTTCTGACGGATGTATATCGGCGCGCGCCTACCAACATTGCTACCAACCGGTAAGCCGCCTCAGGCGCGGCGCGCTATACACCAGGTACGGTGAATCCGCGTATTGCGCTGGAAATCCTTGTCCAGCGTTTGCGCGGAAATGTCACTGACCTGATATTTCTCCTCAAGCTCCCGATCGAACCGGAACCGTCGGAAATTGTTGGAAAAATACGCGGTGCCACCCGGGGCCAGCCGCGCCATGGCCAACTCGATCAGACGCACATGATCACGCTGCACATCAAAGACATCTTCCAGCCGCTTGGAGTTAGAGAAAGTCGGCGGATCGATAAAGATCAGATCGTATTCGCCCCGGTCATCTTCCAGCCACTGCATTACATCAGCGTGCACCAATTGGTGCAGATCCGACAAGCCGTTCAGAGACAGATTGCGCCGCGCCCAGTCCAGATAGGTTTTTGATAGATCCACACTGGTCGTGCTACGGGCGCCGCCCACAGCCGCATGAACCGTAGCACTGGCGGTATAGCAAAACAGGTTAAGAAAGCGCTTGCCCCGGGCTTCAGCAGCCAGTTTGAGGCGCAGGGGTCTGTGGTCGAGGAAGACCCCGGTGTCCAGGTAATCGGTCAGATTGACCAGCAGTTTGACCTGCCCCTCACGCACGGTGAGAAACTCACCCTTGCGATCCATCCGCTGATATTGCTTGCTACCACTCTGACGCAGGCGCTGCTTGAGTACCACATGGCTGGCAGGAATACCCAATACATCGGGCAAGGCGACCAGCACATCCTGCAAACGACTGCGCGCCTTGTCTTCGCTGATACTTTCTGGCGCCTGGTATTCCTGCACATGGGCCCAATCGTCGTAGAGGTCAATTGCCACGGCGAATTCAGGCATGTCGGCATCGTAGACCCGATAACAGGTAATGCCCTGCTGACGTGCCCACTTACCCAGATTCTTCAGGTTTTTCTTCAGACGGTTGGCAAACATCTGGGCCGACTCGCTTAAACGAGCGGCACTGGGCTGCTCGGTCACCGTCGGATTGCTCGTCTCATGGGACTGTACGCGGGCTGCCTGCTCAACACCTGCCTCCGGCCGCTTGGTCGCGCCAGCTCCGGTGACATAGCGCTCGGGTTGCAGCTCCATCATCAGCAACTTGCAAGGCAAGGCGCCATTGAACAGCGAGTACTGCTTGTGGCTGCGGATGCCCATCCGCTTGCCCAGATCCGGATTACCAGTGAAGATCGCCGCCTGCCAGCCGATACACTGCTCTCGCAGCACCTCTCCGAGTTTCTGGTAAAGGTAGACCAGGCTGGCCTCCTCCCCCAGACGCTCACCGTAGGGCGGATTGCACACGATCAGACCCGTCTGCCCCCTGTCGGGGTGTGGCTCGAAAGTGGCCAGCTCACCCTGGTAAACCTTGACCCAGCCGGTCAGACCCGCGCGCTGTATATTGTTTCGCACCGGCTGCAGCAGACGTGGATCCGCTTCGTAACCGCGAATCCACAGAGGCTCGCCAGCCAGGCCAACCTCAGCCCGCTGATGCGCCTGGGCAATCAGTGATTCCCAAATGTGCGGTTGATGCTGCAGCCAGCGACTGAAACCGAATTGTTCACGTTGCAGGTTGGGCGCCATATCGGTAGCCATCATCGCTGCCTCGACCAGGAAGGTCCCGGAACCACACATGGGATCGGCTAGTGCGCTGCCTGAGGCCGCCAGCTGCGGCCAACCCGCGCGAATCAATATCGCCGCTGCGAGGTTCTCCTTGAGCGGCGCAGCGCCCTGCTGCAGGCGATAGCCACGCTGGTGCAAGCTGTGACCAGACAAGTCGATGGCCAACTGGGCCTCACCACTGCGGCAGTGCACATTGATGCGCAAGTCCGGATTCTGACGATCCACACCCGGACGCGTCCCGTCCGGCTGACGCAGCCGATCAACAATTGCGTCCTTGACCTTCAGCGCACCGAAATGGGTGTTATCAACACCCGGCAAGATGCCGACAAAATCCACGCTCAGGGTTGCTTCAACCTGCATGTGCGCCGCCCAGTCCACCGCAGCGACGCCGTCATACAGGGCCTGGGCATCGCTCACACTGAATCGATTGAGTACCAGCAATACGCGGTTGGCCAGTCGTGACCACAAACAGATGCGATAGCCCAGCTCCAGGTTACCGCTGATGCTTACACCCGCAACCGTTTCCCGGGCATTTTCCGCACCCAGGGCATTCAGTTCGTCGAGCAGCAATCCTTCAAGGCCTTTCGGGCATGTGACAAAAAATTCAAGGCTATCGTGCATCTGTTTGATTTCCACTGCTTTGTGATTTTTACATTAGCGGTGTTAGTGCGCTGGCCGCTAAAGGATTACCCGTCTATTACAAATCGGTCTTTGGGTGTCCCTTACCGATAGGTTACAACAGGACAGGACTCGAGAACGGGCAAACCTCTCGGGAAGCCGGATCAAAGGATCGACTTCCCCCGTCATGACAGGAACCTCCCTGCCATGCCACCTCCGACACTGCGAATTGCAGGCCGGTTTGTTCTACCAAATGAGGGCTCTACTGTATGAGAAGACTCAAGCGTGATCAGATGGAACGAGCATTTCTACGCGGTTATCAGAACGGGGTTCATGGCAAGTCCCAGGACTCATGTCCGTTCAACAGTCCGACCACTCGCCAGAACTGGATCAATGGCTGGCGTGAAGGCCGAGCCGATCACTGGGCCGGCTACACCGGCATTTCCGGCGTGCATCGCCTCAACGAAATGCATGCTGTAGGTTGAATTCCCAGAGTACCCTTTTTCCCATGGCGCTTCCCTAAAGCGCCGGGCCTTTCGGGGCCCCACCGGCCTTCGCTACGCGAAGGCCGGATCCCCCGGGAAATTTAGCCTCCACTCATCTTGATCAACGCGGCAACGCGGCAATCGCGTCCACGCACTCTCTGACCAGCTCCGGACCACGGTAAATGAAGCCGCTGTAGAGCTGAACTAGACTGGCGCCCGCCTGCATTTTCTCTGCCGCATCAGCTCCATTCATGATGCCGCCAACACCGATAATAGGCATACGGCCCTGCAGCTGCGCAGCAAGGAGACGAATCACCTCGGTTGACACGTCGGTAAGGGGGCCTCCTGATAAGCCACCCGTCTCCTCTGCGTGCTCCAGCCCTACGACAGCAGTTCGTTCCAGAGTGGTATTGGTAGCAATAACAGCGTCCATTCCCTCATCGAGCAGCACACCGGCGATTAACGCCAGGTCTTCGGGAAGTACATCTGGCGCAATTTTGATGGCTATCGGCACATACTGACCGTGCTGCTCGGTAAGCTCCCCTTGGCACTGCTTGATACTTTCGAGCAGTCGCTTGAGTGTGTCGCCATACTGCAAGGTGCGCAGACCCGGCGTGTTCGGGGATGACAGATTCACGGTGATGTAGCTCGCCCGGCTATAGACCTTGCGCAGGCAGTACAGATAATCGTCTACCGCACGCTCGACCGGGGTGACGGCATTCTTGCCGATGTTCACACCCAGCACGCCGCTGTAGCGCACCGAGTCCAGACGCTGCAAAAGGGCATCGACGCCCAGATTGTTGAAGCCCATCCGATTGATGATCGCTTCCTGCTCCGGCAAACGGAACATTCGCGGTTTTGGATTGCCCGGCTGCGGTCTCGGGGTTACCGTGCCCACTTCCAGAAAACCGAAGCCCAGTGCAGCCAGACCGTCTACAGCCAGTGCGTTCTTGTCCAGACCTGCTGCCAGCCCTACCGGGTTATCAAAGGTCAGGCCCATGACCTGCACCGGCTGAGATACCCTCGGTCTGGCCAGTTTGTCCGCAAGACCAAGCCGCCCGGCTGCGCCAAGCAAATCCAGCGTCAGATCATGTGACGTTTCGGCGGGCAGACGGAAGAGCATTGAGCGCAGCATCGAATACATGGATCGGAGCCTCGTGGGTGACTTTTCAACCACACAGTATACCTGTTCGGCGCGACCTTGAGGTATGCAGGCTATCGATTAAAGGATGCGCTGCAGGGATACAAGTTTCCCGTCCCCCGTGAAGCGCATGACAAAGCTGCCATATACGCCTTCATGGGTAAGGAAGGGTCGCAAATGATGCGCGGGCAGGCTCACCCTACGGCCATCACGGCTATGCATCAGCACGCGACTCGCATGACCGCGATACCAGGCAAGATAGCGCTCGGCAGGGAGCGCTATATCGACAACCAACTGCTGCTCTGCGGTCAACCAGATACCCTCTGCAAATCAGCTCGCTGCAAGCTCAATTCACAGTATGTCGGGAAGCCTGAGCCAGATCCAGCAGCTCTCGCATCGCCACCGCAATCATCGGGTAATCTCCTCCACCGGCATTCTTCAGATCCGAGAGCATCGTCCTCCAGCGCTTGACCATCAAAGGGTTGCGAGCGACCCATTCCTTGACCAGCACGTCCGGGCTCAGACTCTGGTCACAATCGTGCATGACCGAAACCGTCATTGAACGCGCCTGGGCATCAAGGTCATCCCGATAACTCTCGCGCGCCAGCGCCTGCCAGTGATTGTCCACTGACAGCCCATTGATTTGCTGGCCGAACCACGGCAACCGGAGCTCGCTACCCAGTGCAAAGAACACCTGGGCTACCCGTTGTTCGGGCTGGCCAGTGGTATCAGCCGCCTCGATAATCCCCAACAGCGTAAAGAAGTTAGTGGTGCCTGCAACCAGGCGTGCAATGGGCTCCGGTACACCCGCCTTGGAATAGGCTTCGAACCGCGCTTCCCACTGAGCCCGGACTGGCCCTTCGAGCAGACTGTCGAACTGCTCGGCGAGCGCCTCGACCCTGGGAGCAAAATGCGCGATCTCGCGCTCGGGATCCAGATCACGACGTCGGTTTCGCACGAACCAGCGTGTTGCCCGGCGACCCAGGCGCATCAGATCGTCCATCAGCTCCAGCTGCACTTCAGCAGGTACCTGATAGTCGAGGGCCTCAATCGACGCAAAATGGGACTTGAGCTTGAAAACATCGCGCGCAACCACATAGCCACGAGCCAGGTCGCTGGGAGGCGAACCTGTCGACTGCTGCAGGCGGCGCAGGAAAGTGATGCCCATATGATTGACCAAGTCGTTAGCCAACTGGGTGGAGATAATCTCCCGGCGCAACCGGTGACTGCTTAGTGCAGCCGGATACTTTTTCTCCAGTACCCCAGGAAACGCCGTACCCAACTCGCGGGCCAGATAACTGTCCTCGGGCACATCCGAATCAACCAGGCTTTCCTTGAGGTCGGCCTTGGAGTAGGAAATCAGGATAGACAGCTCGGGCCTGGTCAGGCCCTGACCACGCGCCGTTCGCTCGGCCAACTGGTCATCCTCGGGGATGAATTCCAGTGATCGACTGAGTTTGCCGCTGCTTTCCATCTGGGTGATGTAGCGCCGGTACTCGGTCATGGCTTTGACTGCCTGGCGCTGGGCCAGACTGATCGCCTGGGTCTGCTTGTAATTGTTGGCCAGTACCAGTGAAGAAACATCCTTGGTCATGCTTGCGAGCAGTTTATCCCGCTGTTTGCCGGTCATGTCTCCCGCTTCAACTACCTCGTTGAGCAGAATCTTGATATTGACCTCATGGTCGGAGCAATCCACGCCCCCGGCATTATCGATAAAGTCGGTATTCACCGCCCCGCCATTTAGGCAGAACTCGACGCGTCCCAACTGGGTCATGCCCAGATTGCCACCCTCGCCTATTACCCTGCAGCGCAGGTCTCGTCCATCCACCCGCAGTATATCGTTAGCCTTGTCGCCGACGTCGATATGCGTTTCTGACGAGCTTTTCACATAGGTACCAATGCCACCGTTCCATATGAGGTCAACCGGTGCCTTGAGCAGATTGTGAATCAACTCATTGGGTGTCAACTTCTCGGCCTTGATGGCAAACAGCTCCCGCATCTGCGGTGTCAGCGTGATCTGTTTAAGGCTACGTTCGAAAATACCGCCGCCGGCAGAGATCAGTTTGGTGTCGTAGTCGCTCCAGCTCGAACGCGGCAGATCAAAAAGACGCTGACGCTCTTCAAAGCTCGTCTCGGGATCCGGATCGGGATCAATGAAGATATGTTGATGATTGAATGCCGCTACCATTTTCAGGCTGCGTGACAATAGAAGACCGTTGCCAAAGACATCCCCCGCCATGTCACCAATGCCCAGTACGCTGACCGGATCAGTCTGGATATTGATACCCAGCTCACGGAAATGCCGCTGTACCGAAACCCAGGCACCCTTGGCAGTGATACCCATCTTTTTGTGGTCGTAGCCGGCTGAGCCACCCGAGGCAAAGGCATCGCCCAGCCAGAAGCCGTAATCTGCAGCAATACCATTGGCTATGTCGGAAAAAGTCGCCGTTCCCTTGTCTGCAGCAACCACCAGATAGGGATCGTCTTCATCATGCCGCACCACCTGATCCGGCGGCACTACCACGCCTTCTACCAAATTATCGGTCAGATCCAGCAATCCTCGGATAAACAGCTTGTAGCACGCGATCGCTTCCTGCTGCACTTCGTCGCGCGTACCGCCCACGGGCAGCCGTCTGGGGACAAAGCCACCCTTCGCACCCACTGGCACAATCACTGCATTTTTGACCTGCTGGGCCTTCACTAGACCCAGTACCTCGGTTCGATAGTCTTCCTCACGGTCTGACCAACGCAAGCCGCCTCGGGCGACCTTGCCACCGCGCAGATGCACGCCTTCAAAGCGCGGCGAGTAGACGAACACCTCGTACATCGGCTTGGGCAGCGGCAGTTCGGCTATAGCCCGCGGATCAAGCTTCAGGCTGAAATAGTCCTTTGCATCGCCCTGGCTGTCGGTCTGATAGAAATTGGTGCGCAGGGTCGCCTTGATCAATTCCAGATAACGACGCAGGATCCGGTCTTCGTTGAGCACTGCTACCTGATCAAGCGCTCCGAGAATGGCCTGCTCGAGTCGCTGCTGCATATCTTCCAGATCATCCGCGGACAACTTGCGGGCGAGGTAGAATCGGGTCTTGAACAACCTTACCAGCTCCCGTGCAATGTCGGCGTGACCGACCAAGGTGCTGGCTATATAAGGCAGTTCGAAACCGAGCCGTATCTGTTTGAGATAGCGCGCATAGGCACGTAACAGAGCCACATCACGCCATGGCATGCGCGCCAGCAGGACCAGTCGGTTAAAGCCATCATTCTCGGCCAGCCCGCGCCAGGTCTGCTCAAAGGCATCACGGAACAGCTCGTTGACTTCGTGGATGTCGAGCTCGCGGTCAAGCGCAAAGGTAAATTCAAAATCGTGAATCCAGAACTCCTGTCCGTCGTGTCTTTTGAACAGGAACGGAAACTCGCCCATGACCCGTAGCCCCAGATTTTCCAGGATTGGCATGACATCCGAGAGAGGCAAGGGTTCACCAAGATGATAGATCTTGCAGTGCAGTACGCCCGGCTTCTGCGATAGCGGCTGGTAAAAGCTCATCGCCAGAGGCCGCTCGGCTGTCAGCGACAGGATATGCTGAATATCCACTACGCCGCTGGCGGCAGTGAAGCGCTCTGCATAACCAGCAGGGAAGCCTTCAGCAAAATCTTCCAGCACGGCCGTGGCCGTCGCTTCACCCAGACTTTCGTTGAGGCGATCGCTGAAATCGTCATGCCAGTCGCGGCAGACGCGAATAATGTCCTGCTCTATCTTGGCTGGATCGATGACCAGATCCTGCTTGGGATCAACGCTCAGAATGAACTGCGTACGAGCCAGCACCGACTCGGAAAAATAGGTCCAGAACTCGCAATCGCTGGCATGCAATCGCTCCATCAGGACAGCCTGGATCTTCAGGCGTATCTCGGTGGAATAGATTTCGCGCGGAACATAGACAAGGCAATAATAGAAACGCCCATAATTACCACTGCGAAGAAAGACCCGAATCTGATTGCGCTCCTGGATCTGCACAATGCTCAAGGCGGTATCGCGTAACTGCGCTTCGGACATCTGGAAAAGGTCATCGCGCGGCAGCACTTGCAGGGCCTGGTCGAGCTCTTTGCCGAGGTGACTGTGGGAGGTGAACCCCGACGCCTCACGCACTGCAGCCACTTTCTGACGTAGATGGGGAATACGTTCGACCGTACCGGCATAGACCCGGGAGGTATAGAGCCCCATGAAGCGGTGTTCGACTACCACCTGTCCCTGTTTGTCCACCTCGCGAATCGATACATAATCCGGATAGGCTGGCCGATGCACCTTGCTGGAAACTGACGCCTTGGCAAACGAAAGCAATACCGGCTCGCGCAGGTAATCGACGACCTTGTCGGGCAGTCCGACCAGGGATTCATCCCGGACATTCAGCGCCAGCACACCCAGACTGTGTTCGGGCTGAATACCCAGGCGCTGCTCCTTGAGGCCTTCGGTAATATTGAAACGCTCGTAGCCGAGGAAAGTGAAATGATCCTCGAGCAACCAGCCCAGAAACGCTTCACACTCCTTGCGCTCCTCGGCTGGAAAAAATCCGAATTGCTTACCTTTAAGTGCTTTGATTACCGTTTCAGCCTGATCTCGCATGGCGCCGAAATCGGCGACGGCGGCCCTCACATGGCTGAGAACTTCTTCTAGCGACGTACAAAGACGCTTGAGCTCGGCGGCACTGCCACAACGGTCGATTTCAATGTACATCACCGACTCATGCTGAGCTGCGGCCTGCTGGCTTTGCGGCGGCAAGACCGTGTTCAGTTCGCCCTTGGCATTACGCTTGACGGCCAGCACACTGTTTTGCAAGGTATGGATCGCGTAACCCTGGCGGTTCAGTTCCATGCGCACCGAATCAACCAGGAAGGGAGAGTCGGAGTGGAGAATTTCGACCACCGAATGGGTGGATTGCCAGCCGTGTTGCTGAGTGTCAGGATTGAATACCCTGAGCTTCTCACCGGAGCCGGTGTATTGTTGTAAAAAGCGCCAGAATGACAGGGTGCAACCGAGAAGATCAGTGTCGTGTCGGGCTAGCAATTCCTCCAGCGGCACTATGCCAAAAAACTGCTCGCTGAAACGAATAATGGATTCCCGCTCCTCAGGCTGAACGAGCTTTTCGAGACGTTCTTGCAAAATGTTTAGGAATTCTTTTCTACTGCTGGCCATGATGAACGCCATACTGCCTCCAGATGAACCTGCAAGGCGCACGCCCGCAGGGTGTTGCAGTGGGTAACGGGTGTAATACGCGGTATCCTGCCGGGCCCGCGATTTTTTGATTATCAATAGTCTAGACCATAGTGTGTTGCCGGAGTGACAATTAGATGGACAGGTCGCCAATGGACAGGGATGAACCGGATATGGACACGACAGTCAGAACGGAAAACACGCTCATGACGCACCACGAATCACTGATGAATCTACGTTCCTGGATGGGGCAACAGATTTTTGGCCAGGAGCAGCTGGTTGACCGCATGCTTATCTGCCTTTTGGCTGGAGGCCATGTGCTCGTGGAAGGCGCTCCCGGTCTGGCCAAGACCAAGGCTATCAAGGCCCTTTCCGAAGCTATCGAGGCCGATTTTCACCGCATTCAGTTCACCCCTGATCTGCTCCCGGCCGATATAACAGGTACAGAGATATACCGACCTGAAACCGCCAGTTTCAGCTTTCAACAAGGTCCGATCTTTCATCATCTGGTTCTTGCCGACGAGATCAACCGTGCGCCCGCCAAGGTCCAGTCCGCGCTACTCGAAGCTATGGCCGAACGTCAGGTGAGTATCGGCAGGGAAACCTATCCCCTGCCCGAACTGTTCATGGTGATGGCGACCCAGAATCCGATTGAACAGGAAGGTACCTATCCGCTACCGGAGGCACAGCTGGACCGCTTTCTGATGCACGTGCGTATCGGCTTTCCGGACGCGGCACTTGAGCGTCAGATCCTGCATCTTGCCCGCGGCGAGGCCCAGGGCGTGAATGCCAGTATTGAGCAGCGGATCAGTCAGGAAAGCATTCTTGCAGCGCGTCAGGAAGTCCTCGGCTTGTTCATGGCCGACGCGGTGGAGGAGTATCTGATCCAACTGATCATGGCTACCCGGCGCCCCGAACTCTATAGCGCTCAACTGGCCGAGTGGATCGAGCTGGGAGCAAGCCCGCGCGGGACGATAGCCCTTGACCGTTGTGCGCGTGCCCACGCATGGCTGGCTGGCCGGGACTTCGTCAGCCCTGAAGATGTTCAGGCCATTGTGCACGACGTATTACGTCATCGCCTGATCCTGAGCTTCGAGGCCGAAGCTGCCGGTATCGATGCTGATCGGGCAATTAATCTGCTGGTCGAATCCGTCGCAGTGGTATGAACGTGAGCACCCCCGACGCCCAACGCGAGCCAACAAAGGACGAGCGTCTGTTTGTCAGCCTTGATACGTTGCTGGACAGCCGCCACCAATGCCAGCGAACGCCGCTTTTTCGTGGTCCCATGCAGGCCAGCCGCCAACTCGGCAGGCAGTATTCGCGTCTGCGTGGCAGAGGCGTTGATTTTGACCAGGTACGGGCCTACCAGCCTGGTGATGATATCCGCAGCATCGACTGGCGCGTAACAGCGCGTACCGGGAAGGTTCACACCAAGGTCTTCAATGAGGAGCGGGAGAGACCGGTGTTTATCGTGTGCGAACAGAGTAACCGACTGTTCTTCGGCAGCCAGCTGTGTTTCAAGTCGGTTCTCGCCGCCAGGGCCTGCAGCCTGATTGCCTGGACCGCTCTGGCGCAAAATGATCGAGTAGGTGGCGTGGTTTTCGGCAAGGCATGTCATGAGGTCAGGCCACAACGCAACCGGCAATCACTTCTACGTCTTTTCAGACTGCTGATTGACGCCAATCACAGCCTGACCCCACTCGCAGATTCAACGGATGAACCACCGCGAGAGTTACTCAATCAAGCCCTGCGTCACACCCGCGAAGTTGTTCGTCCAGGCAGCATTCTCTACATCATCTGCGACCATAGCGCTGTAGACGGTGTCAATCAGTCGCTGTTGGCCCCCCTTGCCCTGCACAACGACCTGGTTCTTCTGCCTCTATTCGACACCCTCGACGCCGAGCTGCCCGCTGCTGACCAACTGGATTTCATCCAGAATGATCAGCGGCTGAGCATTAACTCCCGGGAAGCATCCGTACGCGGCGCATACGCAGCGCAGTTTGTGGCCCAACAGGTGGCGTGGGAGCAACTGGCCCGCCGTTTGGGATGTTCACTGTTCAGCCTGAATACTGCCAGCCCTGCACAGTCCCAGATTGGTACCATGTTCAACGCCCATAAAAGGCGCAGTAGAACGTGACCGAGGCTCTCTACCAATCGCTCATCCATCCGGTTGCGCCACCGCCCGTGCCCTGGTGGCCACCCGCTCCCGGCTGGTGGATACTACTCGCTCTGGCGCTGGCAACGGCCTTTGCGCTTCCCTGGCTGGCGCTGCGCTGGAGACGGCTGGTCGCCCATCGACGTAAAACCAATCAGGCGCTCAAGGATATACCCGCAGACCTGCCTGATCAGCAGTGGCTCAGCGAAATCAACAGCCTCCTGAAGCGCTTGCTGATTCGCCGCGGCGAGGTGACCCCAACCCGTTTGTTCGGCAAACAGTGGCTGGATTATCTGTGTGATGGATACCCCCGACCACAGCGCAGCCACCTGGCTCCCCTGGCGGCAGATCTCTACCGCCAGGCACCCAACCTGAGCCATGAACAACGTCGCGCCTTGCTGCGTGAACTGCGCCGCTGGATGAGACATAACCATGTTTGAGCTGCACTGGCCGGCGGCCTTTCTGTTACTGCCCCTGCCCTGGCTTTTGCGCTGGCTGCTCCCAGCTGCCGCCGTTCCAAGCACTGCGCTTCAGGTCGGCTTTCTCCCGCGAATTGAACAACTGAAAAGTAACGTAGGCCCCGTTCAATCGGAGCGTCGCCGTTGGCCATTCATCATCATCTGGTTACTCCTGCTGATCGCGGCAAGTCGACCCCAATGGCTGGGCGAGCCCTTACCGATGAGTATCAGCGGGCGAGACATGATGCTGGCCGTGGACCTTTCAGGCAGCATGGAATATCAGGATATGCAGCTTGATGGTGAGCCAGTACCGCGCATGGCTGTGGTCCAGCGGCTGGTTGCCAACTTCATCGCGGAGCGCCAGGGAGATAGGCTGGGACTTATACTGTTTGGCTCCACCGCTTATGTGCAAGCGCCTCTGACCCATGATCTTGACAGCCTGAACCAGTGGATGGATGAATCCTTCGTCGGGCTTGCCGGCCGGGAGACAGCCATCGGCGATGCCATCGGCCTGTCCATCAAGAGGCTGGCCGAAGAGCCGGCCGAAAGCCGCGTACTGGTATTGATTACCGATGGCGCCAACACGGCAGGGCAGGTTAACCCCCTTCGGGCTGCCCGGTTCGCCGCCAGCGAAGGCATCCGTATCTTTACCATAGGCGTCGGCGCAGACAGGTCACAGCCCACGCAAATCGCGACCCGCGATCCCTCCGTCGATCTCGACGAAGGGACCCTTGTGGATGTCGCACTGGCGACGGGGGGCGAGTATTTTCGCGCGCGCAATGGCCAGGATATTGAGGACATCTATCGTCGTATCGACATGCTCGAGCCCGCGTTACGCGACAGCGGCCCGAGGCGTCGTGCCCGCCCGCTCTACCCCTGGCCACTGGGTCTGGCGATGCTTCTGACCCTGGCTTTTGCTGCCAACGGGGTCTACCGGAGGCGCCATGCAGACTGAGATTCTTGACGGCCTCACTCTGGCACGTCCCTTCTGGCTACTTTTGCTGATTCCATGCCTGGCACTCAGCTGGTTGCTTTACCGCCGCATCAATCACTACTCCCCATGGCATAGCCTGCTCCCCGCGGTGATGCGCGAGGCGCTTTTACAACGCGAGCCCGGCAAGGATCACGCCGGACGTTTTGTCCTCCTGGCCTCAGCATGGACTTTGGCGATCGTCGCGCTGAGCGGGCCGGTCTGGGAAGGCGAGTCACCCGTGGTGCGTCTCAATCAGTCTGCTGTTGTTGTGGTGCTGGACCTTTCCCACAACATGCTGGCCAATGATCTCTCCCCTACCCGTCTGGAGCGAGCCCGGCTGAAGATCCGTGATCTGTTGCAAATCCGCAGTGATAGTCAGATCGCCCTGGTGGCTTACGCCGGCAGTGCGCATCGCGTAACCCCCTTGAGCTCCGACCAGTCCACACTGATCAATCTACTCAACGGCCTGAGTCCGGACATCATGCCGGTCAGCGGCTCGAATCTTGGCAGCGCACTGGAACTGGCAGAACAAATGGTCTCCCCACTACCCCCAGACACTACGCAGATTCTGTTGATAACCGGGAGTGTGGAAGATACTCAGCTCAAGGCCTTGAGCGAAGCAGCCAAAAGGCTGGGCCGACAACTGTCGATTCTGGGGACCGGCACCGCCGAAGGTGCACCAGTGGCATTACCCGAGGGTGGCTTCATGCGCGATAAGCAAGGCCGCATTTTGTTACCCCGCCTGGATAACCAGGCGCTAGTCACCATTGCCCGGGGTACCGGCGCCAGCTATCACGACATCACACGGGATGATACCGACCTGCTCAGCCTGCTTCAGCCCCTTTCGCTGACCAGTCTGAGCGACCCGGACAGCTCAGCAAGTCGCAGCGACCAGGGGCATTGGTTGCTGCTACTATTGCTGCCCCTGGCAGCCCTGGGTGCCCGACGGGGATGGCTGGGACTCATGCTGTGCGCCATGTTATTGCCAACGACCGCTGATGCAGACTCCATCATCTGGCAGAATCTCTGGCAACGCCCTGATCAACAGGCTGCTGATCTGCTCGTCCAAGACAAGCCTGGCGCAGCAGCTGAACGTTTTGAAGACCCCCACTGGGCAGCATGGGCACTCTACCAGGCGGGTGATTACACTGGCGCCGCCGATGCCTACGAGCAGTTGGTACAGCAGGATCCGGATAACCCACAACACCATTTCAACCACGGTACCGCGCTGGCCATGGGCGGTGAGCTGCAGGATGCGTTGGAAGCCTATGAGCAGACGCTGACCCGCGCCCCTGACCACGCTGCCGCCCGGCACAACCGCAGCCGTATTGAGGCGCTAATCGAAGAGCAGGCGCGCCAGGCCGAGCAGCAGGAAGCAAATACCGAATCCGATGGCAGCGAGGCCCAGGCGGGCGAAACCATAACGGACCAGGAGGATCAGGGTAGCGGCTCCACGCCCAGCCCTGAAGACGCAACGCGTGCCGACTACCAGAGCCAACAGCCCAGCCCTCCTTCCGGCCCGACGTCCCCACCCGTCGACAACCCTCCGGCGTCCGCAGAGTCGAATGACAACTCAGAGACAATGACAGGTTCAGGGTCGGATACACGGGCAGGTACGCGGGTAGAAGCCCTTGATGATGACCAAACGCCTAGAGCAACTGCAACGATGAACGGTGAGATGCCAGCGGTATCATCAGATCAGTTGGCCCCGCTGCCGGACGCCCCACAGAAAGTCCTCGAGCCGGAACAAGAGGCTGCGTTGCAGCAATGGCTGAGGGAGGTGCCGGACAATCCTACGGACTTGCTGCGCCGCAAGTTTCTCTATCAACGACTTCAGCAACTGGAAGAACGCTCACGATGATCAGACTAATACTATGGCTCTGCATCCTGATATTCTCTGTTCCAGCCGGGGCCGCCCTTGAGGCCAGCGTAGACAGAACGCGGCTGATCGAAGGCGAAACCCTTGAACTGACTCTGGAAACCGAAGCAGCCAATCGGTTCAACCTTCCGGAACTGGCGCCCCTGGAAGAGCATTTTGCTATACAGAACAGTCGACAGCTCAGTCTGGTCAGTCAGCTCGATGGCAAAACCCAACCAGTGACCCGCTGGGTCATTACCCTGCTCCCCAAGCGCACTGGCTATGTGGTGATCCCGCCGCTGAGTGTCGACACCCTCAGCAGCGACCCGATCAGTCTTCAGGTTCTGACCAGCAGTGAGGCTGCACGGGACAATACCGCACAGATGGCGCCTGTCTTCATCGACGCCGAAGTGGATACCGAAACGCCCTACGTACAGGCTCAGGTTCTGCTTACCCTGCGGGTCTATCATTCAGTTTCACTGTATGACGACTCCACCCTCACCGGCCTGGACTTTCCGGATGCCCGAGTGGAAAGTCTCGGACCACCACGCAACTACGAACGACTGATCAACGGTATTCGCCACGGCGTCATCGAAGTACGTTACGCGATCTTTCCGCAACGCAGCGGTGAGCTCGAGGTGCCATCCCAGCTATTCACCGCCACCACCATGCCCTCACGCTCTGCTGACAGCGCGCTTTCACGGGGCCGGCTGGTGCAGGTAAGGTCTCCTGGAATCAATCTGCAGGTGCGCCCCATCCCCCCGAACTATCCACCGGGAGCACCCTGGTTGCCAGCAACTGACTTGAGTTTGTCCCAGAGCTGGCAGCCGGACCCGGGGCTCGATCTACTCGCCGGAGAGTCCCTGACCCGCACCCTCACTGTCACCGCAGAAGGTCTGAATGCCAGCCAGCTTCCCGAGCTCAGCAGCCTTGGCGAGGCTGCCATCACCGGGCTACGCGAATATACCGACCAGCCAGAACTGGAGAATTCAGTAGTCGACAATGGCATACGCGGATTACGACAGGACAGTGCCGCCCTGCTCGTCCAGCAAGCTGGCGCATTTCAGATTCCAGCACTGCGGCTTTACTGGTGGGACACCGCGTCAGACAGCTTGCGCGAGACACAGTTAGACCCGATCGCACTGAATGTAATGAGTAGTCAAAGCTTCGCGGCCGCTGCGCCGCCTGCTTCAGTCCAGGCGAGCGAGGAATTCCTGGTATCTCCGCTTCTTTGGCCCTGGCAACTGGCTTCCGCACTATTGGGTCTGGCGCTGATAATTTCCCTGGGAGCTCTGTGGCGTTTACGTGGGGTACTGCAGCGCTTGAACAATCCATATCAGGATGAAGAAATATTCGACGAGGAAATCCAGGGCAATCCCCTTACCGACCTGCAGAGTGCATGCCGCACCAACCAGCCGGCCGAAGCGCGCAAGGCGCTGGAGACCTGGGCGCGGCAACAGGATAGTGAAGGCCTGATAGGTCTGACCCATCTGCACCCCGAGCTCGCAGAGGCTCTGGACGAACTCAACGCCTGCCTGTTCGGCCAGGCAGAACATAACTGGCGCGGAAAACCTCTCTGGCGCGCGGTTCGGATGGTTGTTCAGAGCCGCAAACGTCAGAGCGAAGCACTCGAACCCGCACTCGATAGCCTTTACCCCAAGGTCTGAGGTTTGGCAACTCGATTTTAAAAGCGGGGGCTGAGTCTAAGGATTTATAGCTGATGGCTCTGGAACCAAGCTTCTAGCTTTCAGACTGAAGCCTGAGACCCACCCCTGACAGCAAAAAAAACGCCCCGTCAGGGGCGTTTTATATTCCGGCTAATCAGCTTTCGCGCAGCTTCTCAGGTCTGATCAGGAACCTTGCCAGCGCTGGCAGTAGCCATAGCGCACCAAACATGTTCCAGAGGAACATGAAGGTCAGCAGAATACCCATATCAGCCTGGAACTTGATAGCCGAGAAGATCCAGGTAGCTACGCCGATAGCCAGGGTTATACCAGTGAACGTCACCGCTTTACCCGTGGTCTTGAGCGTCTCGTAATAGGCTTCCTCGAGGGGCAGGCCTTGGCGCAGATAGGTCTCCAAACGGCTGTAGATATAGATGCCATAATCAACGCCAATCCCCACACCCAGAGCGATCACCGGCAAGGTAGCGACCTTGACACCAATTCCCAGGAAAGCCATCAGCGCATTGGCCAGAACCGACGTAAGGGCCAGAGGAATGATGATGCAAAGCACCGCGCGGATGGATCTGAATGTGATCAGACACATGAAGATAACCACCGCATAGACCGTCAACAGCATCTTGAGCTGGGATTTCTCGATAACCACATTGGTCGCGGCCTCGATCCCCGCGTTACCCGCGGCCAGCTTGAACTCAAGCGTATCGGTGTTGTACTCGGCGGCAAACTCCTCGACCTCTGCGGTGACCCTCGACAGGGTTTCAGCCTTGTGGTCCTCGAGATACAGCATGACCGGAGCCAGGGAACAGGATGAGTTGAACAGACCACTCGGCGCACGGCTGATAGCATTGTTCAGGTTGTCCTGGTTACGCGAAAGCGTCTGCCACTTCAGGTTGCCTTCGTTGTTACCCATGATCACCTGCTTGGCCACGGTAACCATGGATACCGCCGACTGTACGCCATCCAGATTGGCCATACGCCATTCCAGCTGGTTGATCGCTTCCATGGTCTCGTAGGACGAGCACATTTCATCCGGCGTGCTCACCATGACCACCAACACATCCGAACTGGTCGAATAATTATCGATGATGAACGCGTTATCCAGGTTGTAACGTGAATCAGGCCGTAACTCCGGCGCGCCCGGGTCCAGGTCACCGATCTTGACGTTCTGACCGTGGTAGATCCCGAATGCAAACGCCGCAATAGCCAGCACGATGGATACCGGCGCCACCTTGGGATGCGAGAACTTTGCCACTGCCAACCAGAGCTTCTGAGGGCGGGATGCCATATCCCGATTGCGCTCGACAGCCCGCTTGCTGATACCGATATACGACATCAACACCGGCAACAGAATCAGGTTGGTCAGAATGATCACGCCAACGCCGACGGACGCGGCAATACCCAGTTCGCGAATCACCTCGATTTCGATCAGCAGCAGCGTAACAAAGCCCACCGCATCGGAGATCAACGCCACAATACCGGGCACATAAAGGGCCCTGAAAGCGCGACGAGCGGCTGTGTTGGCATCATTGGCATTGCTGTACTCGATGGCCATACCATTGATAATCTGCACGCCATGGGAAATACCGATGGCAAAGACCAGGAAAGGCACCAGGATCGAGTATGGATCCAGACCGAAACCCAACGAGCGCAACAGACCAAGCTGCCAGATAACGGCAATCACCGAGCAAACCAGGGTCGTCACTGAACTCTTCAGACAGCGGGTAAAGATCAGCAGCAGCACAAAGGTAATCAGCAATGCCGCGGCAAAGAACATGACCACCTTGATGATACCCTCGATCAGGTCACCCACTTTCTTGGCGAAGCCAACGATATGGATGCTGATATTCGGATTTTCAGCCTGAAACTCCGAACGTACCTTCTCTTCCAGCTGTCGAGAAAATTGCCCGTAATCCAGACGCATCAGCTGGCTCTGGTCGTCCGGATTCGGATAAAACTCCTGGAGTGGCACCTCGATGATGGTGGACTTGAAGTTGTTCGCAACCAGACGACCAATTTCACCGGACTTGAGCACATTCTCACGCAACTCATCAAGATCCTGTTCGGTCAGATAGGCCGGCCGGTTAGCCACAGGGCCGCCGTCAAAACCGTACTCGGTTACTTCGGTCCAGCGCACGTTGGGGGTCCACAATGAACGCAGATTGGAACGATCAACCCCCGGCAGGAAGAACACCTCATCATTGATACGCTTGAGGGTTTCCATATACTCGGTGGAAAAAATATCGCCATCTTCAATGGCAACAGCAATGCGGATGGAGTTACCGAGGTTCGCCAGATCGTTCTGATGCTCGATCATATTGACGATGTAGGGGTGTTCGAGGGGGATCATCTTCTCAAAACTGGTCTCAGGCCTGACCTGTGCTGCCTGGTATCCCAGGAGCACAGTGACAATGGCAAAGATCAGTAGCACAACAATCCGATTCTTGAAGATTAACCGCTCCACGAAGGGAGCGGTTTCCTGGTGACTTCTGGACATCCAGTTTTCTCCTGGTACTTATTTATTGCATCGGTTGGAGCCGATCAGGGGGTACCTATCTGGGCTGCAGGGGCATTCTTGTCAACACCACTCATACCACCGGGGCCTGTTTTCACAGCGCCTCGCTGGCCCAGCAACAGCAAATTACCGTTGGGCAGGATCGCTGCGCTAGCCAAGGCTACGCGATCAGCGCGTACGTTGACCTCGAAGGTGCGGCCGTTATCTTCACTGATAACCACAACACCACCCACGCCTACCACGACCAACTTGCCATCGTCTGACAGCTGACCGTTGGACAGGGTAGCCTGCAGCTCATCGCCGTCCTGCGTTTGCAGCTGGATCTGTTCCCAGGTGTCACCGAAGTCGCCAGACCGGTACATATTGCCGCGCAGGCCCCAGATCAGAACCTCGTTGGGACGACCGGTGCCGGCTGTACCGAAGAGTGAACCGTCGTAGGGCAAATCCTGAATGGTTTCCCAGGTATCACCAAAGTCGACAGAGCGATACATGGTGCCCATTTCACCCACCAGGAACAGGCCAGTATCCTTGACGGCTGTCATGGCGTTGTAGTGAAAACCGAACTCGTTATCGATCAGGTCGGGCAGTTCCTCCCAGTTTTCACCGCCATCATCGGTACGCAGGAACAGGCCATAGGCACCAGCAGCGAAACCGGTGTTGGCATCACGGAACCAGACATCCATGAGCGGACGCTCAAGTAAGCCGCCAGCCTGCTCGTCACGGGATTCATCCAGAGTCGGGTCGCGATACTGGATTTCCCAGTTCTCGCCAGCATCACTGGTGCGCAGAATCAGTGAATCATGACCGACAGCCCAGCCGTTCTGTGCGTCAACAAAGTCGACCGCGGTAAGCATCTGACGCGTAGGCGAAGGAGCCTGCGTCCAGCTCTCACCGTTGTCGTCGGAATAAACAATGTGACCACGGGCACCGACTGCGACCAGGCGATCGCCTACCTGCTCAACGTCCAGCAACAAAACGTGGCTAGCCATGTCGGACATGACGGCGGGCTTGGCCTCAGCAGCAATGCTGTCCTGAGCCTGGGCGATTGCAACGGGCGTGAATGCCAGTGCGGCTGACAGGCCCAGAGCTGAGAGAATCTGACTGGATAAAGAAAGCTTGCGGCTCTTGCCGGACACATTGCAGGTCATTCCTGCTTCCAGACTGTGCCGTTGGATGGGCTCACGCATACACCATTCCCCTTGTTCTTATAGGTACCTGCCGTTGTAGACAGGCATGGCAACCGCTGTGAAGCGGTCTATTGATAGTAACGGCCTGGGGCAGCACCTGCCAACCAGCCTCGGGTTATCGCGTGTCAATCATGACCCTGATAGGTAACTGCTGACGTGCACCATCAGTGCTGATTAACCTCTGTGGCTTCCGGCCTGGGGCCGGAAGCCACATTATCTTAGTGCTGGATCTTGGGTGGTGCTGATGCAGCAATCTTGGCCGGGTTGATCAGGAAACGGGCCAGGGCTGGCAACAGCAACAGCGCGCCAATCATGTTCACCAGGAACATGAAGGTCAGCATCAGACCCATATCAGCCTGGAACTTGATGGCCGAGAATACCCAGGTAGCCACACCGATCGCCAGGCACAGACCGGTAAACAGAACCGCTTTACCCGTTGAGCGCAGCGTTTCGTAGTAGGCCTCCTGCAGCGGCATGCCAGCGCGCAGAAACGTCTCCAGACGGCTGTATACGTAGATACCGTAATCCACACCGACGCCCACACCCAGAGCAATTACCGGCAAGGTCGCGACTTTCATGCCGATACCCAGATAAGCCATGAGCGCGTTACCCAGTACCGAAGTCAGTACCAGCGGCAGAACGACACAGATAGTGGCTGCCAGCGAGCGGAAGGTGAAGTAGCACATAACGCCTACCCACACGTATACCAGCAAGAGGATCAACAGCTCCGAACTGGCAATTTCATCGTTGGTAGCCGCTTCGATACCAGCGTTACCGGCTGCCAGGAGAAACTTCATGTTCTCGGTGTTGTACTCCGCGGCGAACTCTTCCACACCCCGAGTGGCAGTCTTGAGGGTTTCTGCCTTGTGGTCATTAAGGAAGACCATGACCGGTGCCAGGGAGCAGGTATTGTTGAACATGCCTTCTGGAGCACGGCTGATCGCGTTGTTCAGGTTGTCCTGGTTACGCGACAGAGTCTGCCACTTGAGGTTGCCTTCGTTGTTACCCATCAGCACCTGCTTGGCGACGGTTACCAGGGACACTGCCGACTGCACACCCGGCAGGTTCGCCATGTGCCATTCCAACTGGTCGATCGCTTCCATGGTCTCGTAGGCCGAGCACATTTCTGGCGGGGTCTCGACCATCACTACCAATACATCGGAGCTGGTTGAGTAATTGGAAATGATGAAGTCATTGTCCAGGTTATAACGTGAATCGGGACGCAGTTCAGGTGCGCCTGGATCAAGGTCACCGACCTGCAGGTTGGCCTTCTGGTAGAAGAAAGCACCGGTACCGCCAACCAGAGCAATGATCACCAGGAATGGCGCCACTTTAGGATGCGCGGTATACGACAAGGTACGCCAGAAAGGATGTTCGCGAACCGCATCACGCTTGCTGCGTTCAATCGCCTTCTTACTGATACCCAGATAGGAAATGGTCACAGGCAACATGATGAGGTTGGTGAATACAATTACACCCACACCGACCGAGGCACCGATGGCCAACTCGTGAATAACGCCGATGTCGATTACCAACAGGGTAATGAAGCCCACCGCGTCGGCAAGAATGGCGATCATGCCGGGCAGAAACAGCTGACGGAATGTACGGCGAGCAGCAATCAGTGCGTTGTCCGCTTCACCGGACTGCAACGCAATACCGTTGATCTTCTGTACACCGTGGGAAATACCGATAGCAAAAATCAGGAATGGCACAAGCATCGAATAGGGATCGAGTCCGAAACCCAGCGAATAGATCAGACCTAGCTGCCAGATCACCGCAATCAATGTCGTCATCAGAACCGAGATGGTGCTGCGAATACACCAGGTAAACCAGTAAAGCAGTACAAAGGTGATAAGTAGTGCGACACCAAAGAACATGACTACCGCGCCAAGACCCTCGATCAGGTCACCGACCTTTTTCGCAAAGCCCACCATATGGATGCTGATATTGGGATTTTCTTCCTGGAACTGGTTACGGATTTTCTCCTCCAGTTGCTGGGAGAAGTCACCATAATCCATGCGCAGCAGCTCTGACTGGTTATCCGGGTTGGGATAAAACTCCTGGAGCGGCACTTCGATAATGGTGGACTTGAAGTTGTTGGCTACCAGACGGCCAATCTCGCCAGACTTCAGCACATTAACGCGCAGATCGTCCAACGATTGCTCATCAAGATAGGCCGGATGACTGGCAACCGGACCACCATCAAAACCGTATTCAGTTACTTCGGTCCAGCGAACGTTTGGCGTCCACAAGGAACGCAGACCGGAACGATCGACGCCGGGCAGGAAGAACACCTCGTCATTGATACGCTTGAGCGTTTCCATGTACTCGGTGGTGAAAATATCGCCGTCTTCGATAGCGACCGCGATACGGATGGAGTTGCCCAGGTTCGACAAGTCATCCTGGTGCTCGACCATATTGACAATATAGGGATGCTGCAGAGGAATCATCTTGGCAAAGCTGGTATCAGGGCGTATCTGAAGCGCCTGGTAGCCAAGAATGATGGTAATTATAGTAAAGAGCGCAACAACCATAAGACGGTTGTTGAACACCAGCCGTTCCATAAAGGTTTCGGCTTCGTGATCGTTATTCGACATCCCGATTCTCCCGGCAGACATGCCATCTAGCATTTATTGTTAGGTCAGGCAGCACTTTTTCCTGCCCGCCTGTAAGGGGCAGCATCACAAGGTTATACATGGAAAGATCCGGACGGATTGCATTTTCCGGTGGCACGCAGCATCGAGAGCAGGATCGAAAGACGATCTGCTTCTGGCTGAATTGAAACTGGATCAAACGCGCGAAGGTTCAAGACGGACGCCCGTAAAGGCTGACCGGTAGAACAGACAGAAAAGGCGCGACCCGTAAACGGCTCCCCCATACATCTACCCCTTTTATTTTTATTTGATGTCACGGTCACACGACGGACAACATGATATTACAGCGCTTTCACTGACTTCACTAATCCTTGCAAGTTATCTTTTGTGAACCGCTTAAAAAACACACTAAAAGACCTTCCCAGAGTAGCAAAAACGCATAGGAGCGCCCTCCCCCGGCGCCCTTGTGCGTAATTTCAATTGCCTGCCCTGTCAGGCGAGCGACTTGCTGACAACTTCGTATACATCCGGTGAGAGGCTAGTGGCCGCCATGATTCGAGCCAATTCAGCTTTCAAAAGCGCCTGCCGGGCAACGTCATACTTGCGCCACCGAGTCAGGGGCGTAAGCAGACGCGCCGCCACCTGCGGATTAAGCGGGTCGAGTTGCAGAATGCGCTCAGCCAGAAAACGATAGCCGGCGCCATCGGCAGCGTGGAAATTGACCAGATTCTGGTTAGCGAAAGCACCGATCACCGCGCGTATCTTGTTCGGGTTACGCACGCTGAATGCGGGGTGTTCGAGTAGCTTTTCCACACGCTCCAGACCACCCGGTAACGCCGCAGCCGCCTGCACGCTAAACCATTGATCCATGACCAGCGGATAATCCTTCCAGCGCTCGGCAAAGTCAGCCAGCGCCGCCTGCTTCTGCTTCTCGAAGTCGGAATTGACCAGACAGACCAGTGCCGCCTGGCGGTCTGTCATATTATTGGCCTCTACATACTGACGAACACAGGCATCAACCGCCTCCTGGGAACCAGTCAGCATCAGGTAGGACAACAGGGTGTTTTTCAGGCTACGACGGGCCATAGATGCCGCATCCGGGCTGTACTCTGCGCCATCCTCCAGCTCCCGATACAAGGGCCACATGACGTCGACCAGGGTATTGGCCAACTCGCTACGCACCCATTCACGCACATGGTGGATCGCATCCACATCAGCCACATCCGAAACTTCGACCATATAAGCCTCGGATGGCAATCTGAGCATCTCAGCGACCATGGCAGGGTCCAGTTCACGATCGGTAAGCACTGCTCGAAATACGTCGCGCAGTCTCTGATCGAGCAATAACGGACGACCCGCCTGATGAATACTGATCATGCCCTGCAGCATTTCCAGAGCCAGTGCCTGCCCCGCCTCCCAGCGATTGAATCCGTCGGGGTCATTCTTGGCCAGAAAGACACGATTATCACGGCTATAGGGATAGGTCATCTTGACCGGGGCCGAGAAACCACGCAGCAAGGATGGCAACGGCTCTTCGGTCAACCCGGTGAAGGTGAACACTTGCTCGGTATCCGCCACGGCCAATACACGTTCAGTACCCACTGGTGCGGTTTCACCTTCAAGCTGAAGCGGCAGTTCGCTCCCCTTGGCATCAAGCAGCGCCATGCGTACCGGAATCACCTGTGGCAGTTTCTCAGTTTGCCCAGGGCTGGGTGGGCAGCTCTGGCGGAACAGCAGACTGAAGGTGCCCGCAGCTGCATCGTAACGACTCTCAACAGCTAATCGAGGTGTCCCCGCCTGACTGTACCAAAGCTTGAATTGACCCAGGTCCGCGTCGTTGGCGTCCTCCATGGCCTTGATAAAGTCATCGCAGGTTACAGCCTGGCCATCGTGGCGTTCAAAATACAGGTCCGACCCCTTACGAAAGCCTCTCTCACCGAGCAATGTATGCAACATACGCACGACTTCTGCGCCCTTCTCGTAAACCGTCAGGGTATAGAAGTTGGAAATCTCGATGAACGAGTCCGGACGCACTGGGTGAGCCATGGGACCAGCGTCTTCGGCAAACTGGTTGGCACGCAGAAAACTCACATTCTCGATACGGCTGACCGTGGGCGAGTTCATGTCGGCGGAAAACTGGGTATCGCGAAATACCGTAAAACCTTCCTTGAGCGACAACTGAAACCAGTCACGGCAGGTGACTCGGTTGCCCGACCAGTTATGGAAATACTCGTGTGCGACTACTGCCTCGACCCGCTGAAAAGCCATATCGGTAGCGGTATCTGGATGCGCCAGCACACAACTGGAGTTGAATATGTTCAACCCCTTGTTCTCCATCGCGCCCATATTGAAGTCGTTGACGGCCACAATCATGAAGATATCCAGATCGTACTCGCGACCATAGACTTCTTCGTCCCAGCGCATGGAGCGTTTGAGGCTATCCATCGCGTGACCGCACTGCTCCTTGTTCTCCGGTTCCACGTAGATGCGCAGGTCGATTTCGCGGCCACTCATGGTCTTGAAACTATCCTGGATCAGACACAGATCCCCAGCCACCAACGCAAACAGATAAGCCGGCTTGGGGAAAGGGTCTTCCCAGGTCACCCAGTGACGCCCATCCTTTTCTTCGCCATTGGCGACCGGATTTCCGTTGGACAGCAGAATAGGATAATCCCTGGAAGCTATCACCGTGGTGGTGAACCGGCTCATCACATCGGGACGATCGAGGTAATAGGTAATTTTTCGAAAACCCTCGGCCTCGCACTGGGTGCAGAACATCTTGCCGGACTGGTACAGGCCTTCGAGCGCAGTATTGTGTTGCGGTTCGATTCGGGTAGTAACAGACACGACAAACTCTGCCTTGGCCGGCGTCAGTGTCAGCGTATCCTCATCCTGCTGGTAGTCGCTGACCTGCAATGGTTGCTCATCCAGCGCCACGCTCACCAGTTCCAGGAGTTGGCCATCAAGCACCAACGCGGGAAGCGAATCAGACGTGAGGCGCTGGTTGCGGCGCATGCTCAAACGGCTGTGAACCAGCGCATGATCCTCGTAGAGTTCGAACGTCAGATGCGTTTCGTCTATCCAGTAGTCAGGCTCCTGGTAGTCCTTGAGATAAATGGTCTTGGGCTGTTCGGTACGCATGCTGCACTCCTCAGTACACACTGACAGACAGTGTGTAGGACGTATACTTACGAATATTGATGACGCCGGTATCAAGCATCAGATATTGACCCTTGATTCCCAGCAAGGTGCCTTCGAGCACCGGATTCTTGTCGAGATTGGCAGACTGGGGCTTGGGACTGTACTCGAGCACCGGATAGCTGATATCGACGACCTCGGCGTCAAGGGGTTGAATGGCCTGGAGCCCGAAACGTGCTTGCAGCTCAAGAAGTCCCTCCTGGGCGCCCTCCAGCAAACGCTCGCGGGCGGCAAGCATGTCAACAGGCTCCGGCTCACCACGCAGCAAGGCTCGCCAGTTGGTCTTGTCGGCAACTTGAGCGCGCAACAGATCCTCAACCAAGCCGGATTGATAGCGGGTGGCCACCCGCAGAATCGGCAGAGCCTGACTCGCGCCCTGATCAATCCATCGGGTCGGGATCTGGGTGGCACGGGTAATGCCGACCTTTAACCCAGACGAGTTCGCCAGATAAACGATGTGATCCGTCATGCAGAACTGTTCGCCCCAGGCCGGCTCGCGGCAAGTGCCCTGATCATAATGGCACTTTTCCGGGCTCATGATGCAAGTATCGCAACGCGCCAACTTGATCATGCAGGGATAGCAGAAACCCTGACTGTAGCTTTTCTTGGTGCGCCGCCCGCAATGACTGCAATGGATAGGGCCAAGCGCTTCGATACGCAGGGTTCTGCCCAGCCACTCGTTGACCGGCAATAACTGCTCGCCAATCGAAAGGCTGTATTGCACCGGAACGTCGAGATCCGTCCGGAGCTTGCTGACACTGCCCTCGCCGCTGACTGGATGCATCAATGCAGGGTGTCCGACTTGGTTGAAAACAGGATGTTCGGTACCGTTTTCTTCTCCGATTTGCAGCTCTGCTCGCCCATGAACCCCGTGCGTTCCTCTTCAGGCAGGTTTTCCTGCTCCCAGCCGATCATCGCCTGCATACAGAGCTCTTTCTGCTCCTGGGTCAAACGGCGACCGTCGGGCCATTTGCCGATTTCTACCGCCTGCTTCAGGCTGGCATATACCTCGGGAGTGATATTGCGCAACATCTCGACGAAGGTAGTCATTTCATTCTCCAGAATATTATCTCGACAAACTGAATCGTTGGGCGCCGCCGGCGACCAGACCGGCAGCGCAGCCAATCAGCAAACCGCTCACATGGGCTGCATTGGCAATAGCACCGAAGCCAAGCAGTGTTACCAGACCCGATAGACACAACAACAGCCATACCAGCATCAACACGACCACGCCCCGTGGCAGGTCAAAGTGCACGTTGGGTGCCAGCAACTGGTAAATCCAGCAATACCCCAGCAACCCATATAACACGCCGGAAAGGCCACCGAAAAACGGTTGCCCGCTGAACAGCCACTGCACGCTGTTGGAGACCAGACCAAACAGCAAGGTCAAGCCCAGCAGCCAGAGTGAGCCCGAGCGAAGCTCGATACGACGGCCCAACTCCCAGTACCAGAGCGCATTGAATGCCAGGTGCATCAGGCCAAAATGCAGGAATATCGGCGTAATCAGCCTCCACCACTGGCCAAGATCGACCTGGCTGGCCATGTACTCGGCATTCTCAGGCGGCACGATAGTGAACAGAACCACGCCTTCGACCTGGCTACCAAGACCGGTTATCAAGGCTACCACGGCGGTGACCAACAGAACGCCCAGGGTGAGTGGTATCCCCTTGACCGTTTGCACCCAACTTGCGTTGACGCCAGCTCGTCGATTCCGCACAGCGGGTCGGGACTCAACCGTTTCGGGAACGCCATCAGTGTAACAATCACGAGCGATACGTGCGCCCGCCTCATCGACGGTCCAGACAACCTGCTGGTTATCCTCCTCGGTAACGCGGTGAATCACTCCCTGACTGCGCAAGTATCGGGTAAAGCTGGAAAGGTCTTCCTCCAGCGGGCACTGCAAGGCGCGGTACATGTTTACCTCTTCAATTTGCTACGGCAATCGTCGGACTCTGATCATGCCAGTTTGGGCACGTCTACCCATACGAAATGGTCACGTTCCAGCCGGCGCTCACCGTCCCAGCGATAGGCAACCAGCTTGCCATACTTGACCGCACTGTAGTCCAGGCAAGCCAGATTGGGCCTTAACGGATGCGGGTCGCCCTGCTGCCAGTAGTGGCCAACGAACAGGATGGGCTCGTCGCCACCGTAAATAAGCAGCTCAGCTTTCTGACTATCGGTCAGCGGCCGAGTTGCGACCTCCTCGGGCAGCGCGTCTGGCTGGAATACCAGATCCCCATAGGTCTGAGGATTTTCTTCCCAGAACTTGGTACGAAAGGTATGTCTTACCAGCCCATCCTTGCTGATCATGGTGCCACCGTGGGGCAGACGCATTTCGCTGCCACGCAGCAAACGCTCAAGCACCTGGGATGCAAATCCGCCATATTCTACTGCTGATTCGAGAAACTCCCGGTCGATTCGGCCATCGGGGTATTGCGCAGCAAAAGGCTCGATCAAACTTACGTCCCAGCAGGCATGTACCAACCTGATTTCACCCAGGTCGAGAAAAAGCGGTAAACGGTAGAACCACTCGAGATAATAGGCCCACTCGTCGGGCCATGGAGCCATCTGCTCGAGGGTCGCCGCCAGTTGCCGGCGGCTACGCTCGGTATGCTCTCGAATGTACTGCTTGCCGCTACCAGCTGGAGCTGGTGTTTCCCAGGCCAGCGCATTGATTTCATGGTTTCCCATGATGCATTGAGCACTTCCCCCCTCGACCATGTCGTGTACCAGGCGTAAGGACTCCCGTATACGCGGCCCCCGGTCGATAATATCGCCAAGAAACAAAGCCTGACGCTGCGGATGCCGCCAGACACCCTGTTGCGGGGAGTAGCCCATCTTTTCCAGCAGAGTTTCGAGGGTATGCGCGCAACCGTGGATGTCACCAATGACATCATAGCCAGGGCCGCTATGCGCAATCACGTGGGTCATTGATCAGTCAACCTGCTGCTCCAACCGAGCTTGCTACGGCAGATGGCGTAAAAATTGTGATCAAGTGGATGAATCAGTCGCAGCTTCTGCGGCTTCTTGCGAATGGTGATCGAATCCCCCGGCGCACAGGCGACATGCACTTGACCATCGCAGCTGATTTGAGGATATATGCCGTTTTGCTTGGAAATGACAATCTTCAGCTCGCTCCCGGCATCGACAACAATAGGACGACTCGACAGGGTGTGGGGATGCATGGGCACCAGAACCATCGCATCAAGCTTGGGATGCATGATCGGGCCACCCGCAGAAAGTGCATAGGCTGTAGAACCGGTCGGCGTGGCGACTATCAACCCATCGGATTTCTGACTGTAGACAAACTGCCCGTCAACAAACAGCTCGAACTCGATCATCCGAGCCGACTTGCCCGGATGCAAGACCACTTCATTGAGCGCTTCGCTGGTGCCCAATTGCTCTTCATCACGGCGCACGAAGGCATCCAGCAGAAAACGGCTTTCCACCATGTAGCGGCCGGCCAGTACCTCACCAACCCGCATTTCCAGCTCATCCGGGGAAATATCGGTGAGAAAACCCAGCCCGCCGCGATTCACACCCAGCACCGGCACGTTGAAGCGACACAGGGCGCGGGCCGCACCCAGCAGGCTACCATCGCCACCGACAACAATTACCAGATCGCAAACCTCACCCATCATCTTGCGCGAGCAGACCTGCAGATCATGTCCCGGCAACAGATCAGCCACGGTATCCTCGAGAATAACGGTGTGACCGCTGTCGATCAGGAAGCGCTTCAGGCGCTTGAGGGTTTCAACTACCCTGCCGCTGCCCAGCCGCCCAATCAAACCAATGTTGCGGAACTGATCCATACCACCTCTCTGTCATGCCATTTTCAGTCAGGCACGATTATCCGCAGCCAGCGGGGCGCTGGCAAATGCGCTGTAGTAAAGGGAGGTGTCAGTCGGCGTCGCTGGCCGACCGAGTCTGCAACTTGGACAGGTCACGTTTGAGGGTAATATTGATTTTCTGTTGCAGCGCGAGCTCGTTCTTGATGTCGTGAAGCTCGCCCTGAACGATGGCCAGATGATCCTGGTGGCGCTGGCGTTCGGCAGCCAACTCCACTTCACGTAGCTGACGCAGTTCGTCGAGCTGACGTTTCAGATCGCTGACCTGTTGCTTATAAACTGCCTGCTGTTCGTCGGCGGCCGCCACCTTGGCCTCTTGCACTGCCGTAGCCTGCGCTGCTTTATGTTGCTCCTGTTCGGAGGGCTGACCGCCTACCCGCGCCTGCGGGCTGATCACATTGCCGCCACCATACCAGGCATCCTCCGCGGCCATTTGCAGATGTTCCGGCTGGATAATCGCGAACGCCTCTCGATCATCGCCCAGTATGCCCAGCGTATTGCGGGTCACCGCTTCCTTGATCATCAACAGATCAGATTTACCCTCCCTCTGCGCGGGCTTCCACAAGTTCGGCTTGAATTTATTGTCGACGCAAAAGCCCAGGCAAGCCAGACGAATCGGACCACCGCCCATGTCCGGACCCCGTCCGGCCTTCTCGGCCATGGAACGCAGGGGCATATTCCAGAGGGGGCTGATATGGCCGTCAAGATCAAAATCCACAGTAAAGAATACCGCCGCACGTACATATAAACGCGTATTGATCTGTATGAAGGCCGCCTCAATGGTTTCGTCGGCAAATTCCGGAGTAGCCACCATGCCGTCGAGCAATGCTTCGAATTCGGCATAAAGCATCTGCTTGGCAATCCCTCGTTCCGAAAAGAACAGGACAGCCTCTGTCAGCAACGGTTTGTGCGTAGTGTTCATGAATGTCTCCGTACCGCCCCCAGCCCATATAATTAATGAACTTTGCGCTTTTTTTGCGACGATTGCACTTGATGGAGGAACCAACGGGGAAATGTAACCGAGGATTGTGACGAATTTGGCAGTAGGTAAACACAAAGGGCGCGGCGGGAGCCGCGCCCAGGAGAAATCAGATTGCTGCGGCCAGACGCGAGCCCTGGTCTATAGCACGCTTGGCATCGAGTTCGGCAGCGACATCCGCGCCACCCACCAGGTGCACCGGCTTACCCGCCGACTCCAGGCCTGCCTGCAATTCGCGCAGGGGATCCTGACCGGCGCAGACAATAATATTATCTACCGCCAATACCTGAGGCTCGCCCTCAGCAACACTGACGTGCAGCCCTTCATCGTCGATTTTCAGATACTGCACAGCGTTGAGCATTTTCACCTGACGACTCTTGAGTCCGGCACGATGAATCCAGCCAGTAGTCTTGCCTAGTCCATCGCCCACCTTGCTGGTCTTGCGTTGCAGCAGGAACACTTCTCGAGCCGGCGGATGCGGATGCGGCTCCACGCCAGCGATACCACCACGCGCCTCGATGGCTGGATCAATACCCCACTCTTCCCAGAACAAATCATTGTCCAGGCTGGCACTTTCCCCTTGCTGGGTAAGAAATTCCGAGACATCAAAGCCGATACCACCTGCGCCTATCACTGCCACCCGCTTACCGACCTCACGCCGCTGCATGATGGTATCCAGATAACCCACTACCTTGGGATGATCGATACCGGGAATATCCGGAGACCGGGGGACTACACCGGTGGCCAGGATCACCTCATCGAACTCGGCCAGATCCTCTACGCTCGCGCGCTTGCCAAGCACCAGACGCACACCATACTTGGTAATCATCCGGTTGTAATAACGCAGGGTCTCGTAGAATTCTTCCTTGCCGGGAATACGCTTGGCAATATTGAACTGGCCGCCAATCTCATCCCCAGCGTCAAACAGAGTGACCTCATGGCCACGTTGCGCTGCTACTGTGGCAGCCGAGAGACCGCCGGGACCGGCTCCTACCACAGCAATCTTTTTCACCTGAGTAACCGGAAGATAGTTCAGCTCGGTCTCATGGCAGGCGCGTGGATTAACCAGACAGCTGGTCAGCTTTCCGCCAAAGGTGTGATCCAGGCAGGCCTGATTGCAGCCGATACAGGTGTTGATCTCTTCTGCCAGGCCGTCCGCTGCCTTGTTGACGAACTCTGGATCGGCGAGAAAAGGACGGGCCATGGAAACCATATCCGCATCACCTTCAGCCAGTACCTGCTCCGCCACTTCCGGAGTATTGATCCGGTTGGTGGTAACCAGCGGAATACCCACCTCGCCTTTTAGCTTGGCCGTTACCTTGGTGAACGCGGCGCGTGGCACCTTGGTGGCAATGGTCGGAATACGCGCTTCGTGCCAACCGATACCGGTATTGATGATGGTCGCACCAGCCTTCTCGATTGCCTTGGCCAACATCACCACTTCATCCCAGGTACTGCCGCCTTCGATCAGATCGAGCATAGACAGGCGATAAATAATGATGAAATTGGCGCCTACGCCCTCACGAACTCGACGCACGATTTCCACCGGCAGGCGCATACGGTTTTCGTAGCTCCCACCCCACCGGTCGGTGCGCTGATTTACGTGCTTGACCAGAAACTGGTTAATGAAATACCCCTCTGAACCCATGATTTCTACGCCGTCATAACCTGCGGACTGCGCAAGTTGCGAACAGGTAACAAAATCCTGGATCTGCTTCTCGATGCCGTCTTCGTCCAGTTCCTTGGGCGTAAAGGGGTTGATCGGCGCCTTGACCGCGCTCGCCGATACCTGTTTCGGGCTGTATGCATAGCGTCCAGCGTGCAGGATCTGCATGCAGATCTTGCCACCTGCCTCATGTACCGCTCGGGTTACAACCTTGTGGTGTTCAGCTTCTTCCGGGGTCGTCATCTTGGCAGCGCCGTGGGCAACACTGCCCTCCTCGTTCGGCCCGATGCCACCGGTCACGATCAGTCCAACACCGCCGCGCGCGCGCTCAGCAAAGTAAGCAGCCATGCGCTCGAACCCATGGGGTCTTTCCTCCAGCCCCGTATGCATCGAACCCATCAGGGTGCGATTGCGCAAAGTAGTGAATCCCAGGTCCAGCGGGGCCAGCAAATGCGGGTAAAGCGCGTGTTCGGTCATGGTCTTGCTCCGGTCATGTCTTCATCAGGAGGTGACCGGATACGCGCCCGGTCTTTATCTGTGGCAAGACAATAGGCCCAGGGGCGACGACGCTCAATCACTCTGAATGACATTTGTATAACTTTGGATTACATTAGCGAGCACGCTGCTCAGCCTTTCAATCTAAGGAGGATCCTGTCTTGAAGCTGGGAGATCTATCGGTTGGCTATCTATACAGTCTGCGGGCCGCACTGCATAACCTTGGCCATGATGTCGACCCCCTCCTGCAACGCTTTCGTATCACCCCGGAGACACTCTCTACGCCCCAGGCCCGGATCAGCATTGCACGCTTCATGCGGCTGGGTAATGCTGCTATTGCCCTGAGTGGCCGAGCTGATATCGGGCTGCTCATGGGAGAGCACAGTCGAGCCAGCCACCTGGGCCTGGCCGGGCTGACCGCCCAGTGTGCAATGAACCTGCACCGGGCTTTCGACACCCTGGTGCGCTTTGAGCGCCTCTCGAGCCAGAATTATCGCGGCCATTCCAGCTTTGACGCACCCGCGCTGCGCTTCTATTCCATCAGCCCCTACAACGCTTTTAATCTTTTCGTGGTTGACTCGGCCCTGTCGTCACGTGCGCGGCTGGGCAAGCAATTGACCGGCGGCGAAGCAAGACTGGAGGCCGTTCACATCGAGTTTCCCGCGCCGGCCTACGCCGAATCCTACGAACAGGTTTTCAAATGCCCGGTACTGTTCGGCCAGGAGCATAATCAACTGATATGGCAACCGGCGAGCCTGGAGCGGTCGCTGGATCAGGCCGCGCCAGCCACATTCAATCACCTGCAATCGCTGTGTGAGGCGCACCTGCAGGAGCTGGGTCGCTACCGCCGACTTCGTGAGCGTGTCGAGGAAATAGTCTCTCCTCAGTTACATCAACAACTGCCTGGACTGAGTGATGTTGCCCGTGAGTTGGGCATGGCGTCGTGGACCCTGCGGCGCAAATTACAGCAGCAGGAAAATACGCGTTTTCAGGACATCATTGACGACACCAGGCGTGACCTCGCATTAAGCTACGTGCGCGATACGGAGCTTGCTCTCGGAGAGATTGCCTTTTTGCTCGGTTTCTCTTCCCCAGGGGCTTTTCAAAGGGCATTCAAACGCTGGACGGCACAACCTCCCGGGCAATTCCGCAGAGAGCAGCGTCAGATGAGAAGTTGAAATTGAAGACCTACCGGTAAGGGATAACCGGTTTTACTATCGTAGCCAGCCGAGATAGCTGACCGGGGAGATTCAGCCGAAGCCTTTACATCTCTTCGGCGTCATCAGCTTCCTGATCCCATTCCTGGGCGCGTTTCTCCATGAGTTCCTCTACATAATCGTTCATGCTTTTTCCCCTTGTTCGATTAGATGCATGTCAGGCAAACCGGACATGAATTGACCCTAATTGCCCTACGTTACAATCAGATGAAGCCGATATGGAAAAGTTCAGGGAATGCGAAAAATATCCGCACCTGGAGGGTGCCTGCACCCAGATCCTGCACCAAAACAGAGCGTCAGACGCGGCGAGAGGACAATGACAGTGCGGCCAAAGTTGTCACGGCCGCGCCTTGGCGGTTTTACCAGCCAGCAGGTCGGCATAGTTCAACAGGGTCTGGGCCACATCCGGAAGCCGCTGACTACGCTCCATGGCGGCCTTCTGTAACATTCGATAAGCCTCCTCCTCCCCCAGCCCATGCTGCAGCATCAACAGGCGCTTGGCCCGGTCAACGAGCTTGCGCTCGTTCAGGGAGCGTCGCGCCTCATCAAGCTGAACACTGAGCTCCTGAAGCCTGAGCGTCTGCTCGTGCAGCACGTCCAGAACCGAGCGATTAAGCTGACAGCCAATGCTGTCTGGCGGCAAGCTATCCATATCCGAGGCCTGCACATTAAATAGGCGAGTAGCTGGGGGCTGCGTATCGGTAGCCATGCCCGCAAGCCGGCCTAACATGGCGCGGTGGTTATCCAGGTCAGCCTGCGCCTGAAGCGTTTTTTCCCGGCACAGGTCCTGCAACTGGTCGGTCATCAGGTCTTCAAGCTGCTTCATCACATCAATACGCCGGCTGGTCAGATCGAACCACAGATCGCCCAGGGCACCGCCTATTTTCGCTCCCCCGGAGGAACGCGATGCGACCTGGCGCAATCGGCCTATTTCACTCACCAATTCATCGGTACACAGGCTATTCCAGGCTTTCAGCAGCTCCGGCGCAGCGTACTCTCGAAAGCTCTCAAAGCAGCGCTTCTGGGCCTCGCCGAGATAGTTCATGCGCTCAAGCTGCTCAGTATCAAACTGCCCAGCCGAGAAACCGGCAACGCCCGTGGCGCGCTCCTGGCCGGCCAACTCCTTGCCTTGCATAAAGTTGAACAGAGCCACCAGATTGCGGGTGATGTCAGGATCAACCGCCGTATCGGCCGCTTCAAAGACTACACTCAGCAAGCCCCCGATAGGCCGGGTAAAGGCCTGAGTAGACTCAAGCGGGGTCAACTCCTGGGCGCGGATGCGTCTTCGTAACTCCGGGAATCCCTCCATACAATGCAGCACGTAGGCGATACGGTTGAACAGCCGCGCCTTGTCTGCACCGCAACTGGAATCTAGATCCATGCGTCCGAAGCAGTCATTCATCAGCTGTTCCATCGCCACACTGTCGGCAGTCAATTGATCCAGACCGCTGCGATAACGCTGCTCATGACTGCCAAGAAAGATATTCGAAAAACCGCGCTCGCGCTGCAGCGCATGGACCAGAAGACTGACACCCGCGACAAGCTCACATGTCAACTCCAGCGCGCGCAAACCATGCATCTCGCTGCGCCTGGCGGCGAGCGTGAAATCCAGTGCGGTAGACATGGCTGCACTCCCTGTTTGCAAGCTTTTTGCGAGTCAACTTGTTTGCCAAGCGGACAGGCTCCGACATACCTTAGTGAAGCAATACTTGTGCCGTAACTGGCAGTTTACTGAGTAATCGCCGCTAGGCGTCTGGTTAGCGTGGGCCGAGAATATAGAAGCGCGAGCCCTCTCCCAATGCCTTGTAGGGATCGGCGATGCGCGAACGTAGTAGTGTCCGGGAACCAGACCGGGCCTGCGCGATCTGCTCCCATAACTGCTTGCGCAGGGCCAACTTAATAGCCAGCAGTTCAGCATCGATCTGCTCATGCTTATGGTCTCGCAGGGCCAGCTCTTCAGCCTTGAGCAGGGCGTAATCAGTCACCACTATGGTTCCTGCGGCAGTAATAAAGGCTACTCCTCCAGCGACCAGGGCGCCTGGGCCACTAGGGGCAGCCACGGCAGCTGCGCTGCCGCCAGCGCTTATCGCTATGGCAATACGCGGGGCCAGACGCACTGCAAAACCCGCCATTACGCGTCGTGCTCCCTGTACTGCGGACAGGCTCATTAACCGGGGTACCAAGGCCCGTCGTGCCAGCAACGCAAAAGTCCCCGCCCCAGCTACCAGGGACGCGCGCGAGCTGACCTGCCAGCGCGACAGATCTTCCTCGCTAGGCTGAAAGGCCAATGTCAGGGCGCGATCGATATCAAGGGTATGCTCGATCTCCGGCGCCGTCCCTGCAAAGGAGCTTTGGCGATCTGTGTACAGACTCCACAACTGCGAGCGCAGTCCCTGATCCTGTGCTGCGTGCACACGCTGCAACTCGGCACTCATGGTTGATTCGAGCTTACGGAAACGGGCACCAAGACCCGAATTGTCAATCAGCTCGGAGCTCATGCGTTGCTGCAGGTACTCATCCAGATCACCGCTGACGGCATGGAACAATCGACCGTAGGAACCCGGCATCGAGTAGTACCAGTCCAGGTAGCCCGGTACCGCCTGGTGAGCCATGGCAAAGCTCTCATCAAGCCAGCGCCCTAGCCATTGCTGCATATGCAATTCAATCGACTCGGAATACTGATCACCCAGGCGCGTCAAGTCAGCATTGAACGCCGTCAGGGTCTGCCCATCGAGTAGCAGTTGCTGATTATTGATCAGCACCGCAAATAACTGATTATCTGTGGCACGTTGCTGTAGATAGCGCACCCCAGCAGTCAAGGCGACGAATAGCAGGCTAATGAGCACAATGGTCATCAGCAGCGTACGCGCAGGTCGGGACTTGCCTGATGTCATGTGCAGTCCTCCTTTGGGGCGGGCTAGTCAGTAGCCATTGTGATGCGTTCACGCAGTGTGGCAACCCCTACCAGCAGCCTGGTCCAGGCCCAGATAAAGGCCCCGCCACCAAGCAACAGTAGACTCCATGCCAATACGCCCAGCGTACCACCGGTATCCCGGTCACCCAGCGCATTCTGTAGGGACCACTGCAAGGTGATATCGAAAAGCTGATAGCTACGCTGCAACAGGGAAAGCAGAGTCAGGTTGCTATGTTCAGTTGGCAGGTTGACGGACAATGCCTGAGCAAGCCCCATACCGCGCATATCCGGCTGGGACAGATTCAACATCACCAGCAAGTAGCCCAGTACCAGCACTCCGGCAGCTATCGGCACAAGTAGGCGTCGCGCGAGCACAGTGCGCAACTGCGGCTTAGCATGATCGCGCAGGCCCTTTGCCAGGCCAGCTTCCAGCAGCCATAAAAGCGGCAGGGAGGACGCCAGCAAAAGCCATAATACGGATTCAAGTTGCAGCAGTCTGACCAGCATGAACAAGGCCAGCAGAACTGCCCACGATAGATGCCAGAACAGCATCAGCAGACCGCCGTGCAACCACCTAACCCACCAAGACCCTGGCAGTAGGTACTGTTCCAACCAGGCCCTGCGCCGCAATCGTGCAGCCTCAAGACTACTGCTTAGAATCAACCAGCTGGCGAGCATCCATAACGGCAAGAATAGCCAGCCTTGCAACGGATCAGATAACAGCGTCCAGCCTGAAAAGATAATGATCAGCAGGCCGCGCAACCCGGTCAGCATAACGTGCGCCAGTACTGCCGACACCCCTCGGCACCTTCATATGTCTCGCAACTGAAACAGGCACGCCAGGAAAAGGCGGCAAAAAGAAACAAAATGGACAAAATGCCCCGCCTCCTATCGACCCTTGTCAAGGGAAGAGTTATAACAGATTTTGACATAGAGCCACCCATCGAGGTCCTCATGAGCAATGACGTTAATGCACTGGCAGTTGCCAGTCATCTCTCTCGCTTGACTCGTGCATTATCAATTGAGCCAGACGATCAGTTGATTCTCGATCAGGTTGTCGAGTCAGCAATGGACTTGCTGAACAGTGATGGCGGCACCTTGTATACCTTCAAGGATGGCATGTTGCACTTCAATGTATTGCGTAATCGCAGTCTTGACCTACTCAACGAGAACACGGACGTACCTCCCATTCCTCTGCACGACGAAAACGGTAATCTCTCCGATCTGGTAGTCGTTCACACCCTGGCAGACCAGTGCACCATCAACGTCCAGGATGCCTATCAGGATCAGCGTTTTGATTTTTCCGGTACCCGTCGCTTTGACAAGCAATTTGGCTACCACTCCAAATCCTTTCTCTGTGTGCCACTTAAGGATCATGAGGATCAGGTCATTGGTGTTCTGCAACTGATCAACGCCCTGGATAGCCAGGGACAGGTCATTCCCTTTCACGCAGAACACCAGTTGCTGCTCGAGTCACTGGGCGCCATCGCTGCCACCATACTGACCCAGCGAGAACTGATTGAAGCTCAGAAGAATCTATTCGAGTCCTTCATCAAGCTGATCGCCGAAGCCATCGACCACAAGTCACCCGTCACCGGCCGCCATTGTCAAAAGGTCCCGGAGATTGCCATGTTGCTTGCAAAAACCGTGTGCCTGGCAAAAGAAGGCGAGTACGCGGATTTGAACTTCAGCGAGCAGGAGCTCTACGAGCTGAAGATTGCCGCCTGGCTGCACGACTGCGGCAAGATCACTACCCCCGAATCCATCATCGAGAAGAGTGCCAAGCTGGAAAAGGTATTTGACTGCATGGAGTTGATTGCAAGCCGCGCGCGCGAATACCAACAAGCCCTGTTGATCGAGGTATTACAGGACAGTCAGAGTGATACGGAGGCAATGGCCACCTGCATTGCCCGACAGCAGCAAGTGGAGAATGACCTGGCATTCCTGAGGAAGGTCAATCAGGGCAGTGAGTCTGTTGACCAGGCCGATATCGAGCGCATCCAGACCCTCGGGCAAGTTCAGTGGCGCGACACCAATGGCCAGATCCATAGATTGCTGGACGATGAGCAGGTCCGGAGCCTGTCAATCAGTCGCGGTACTCTGCTGCCGGAGGAAATGCAGATAATGCGTGACCATATCGTGGTAACAAATCGCATGCTCCATTCTCTGCACTACCCGCGCTACCTGCAAAACGTGCCCGATATCGCCGGCAATCACCATGAACATCTTGACGGCAGCGGCTACCCGCGCGGACTCAACGCAGATCAAATGTCTGTGCGTGACCGAGTGATGTGCATCGCCGACATCTTCGAAGCGCTCACCGCGCCAGACAGGCCCTACAAGCAAGGCATGAAGCTATCCCAGGCACTTAGCATAATCGGACGCAATGTAGCCTCTGGAAAGCTCGACGCAGAACTCTTTACCCTCTTCGTGCGCAACGGAACCTATCGCGAATATGCCGAGCAATATATGCCCGCACACCAGATTGACGAGCCTGATTTTGACAATCTGCAAGGACTGCTGCGCTGAAACGAGCTACTTGCTCTGGTGGTCGAAAACACCGTCCCAGTCTGCAGGCAGAGCCGCATTTTCGAGCTGCTTTATGCGTTGCAGGTAAAGCTCCGGTACCCGGTCTCCAGGGCGCTGGAACAAGCACTCGGCAAAGCCCGCATCGGCAGTCTGCCACTGTTGCTGGCGGTAGGCCAAAAGCGCAGCATGATAAACTTCTAACCAGCCCAGATCATCCTCAGTCAAGGCGGCGGTCATCCCCATCGGCTGAAATACGCCAACCGGCTTGGCTTTGCCCTTGACCCTTACCCTGTCGATCTCACGGTAGACATAGCCCGAAGCCTCCTGGGACACCGCTTCACTGACCAGCAACTGTACGCCGTAGTATTTGGTCAAACCCTCCAGTCGAGCTCCAAGATTCACCGTATCGCCCATCACAGTATAGGCCACGCGGAAACTCGAACCCATATTCCCGACACTCATATGCCCGGCGCTCAAGCCTATGCCAATACTCAGGCTAGGCAGACCTTCAGCCTCCAAAGTTTGATTGATGCCGGGCAACGCATCGAGCATGGCTAGCGACGCTTGCAAAGCGTGCCGGGCGTGATCTGGATCGCTCAACGGAGCCCCCCAGAAAGCCATCACTGCATCGCCTATGTATTTGTCAATAGTTCCCTGATGTTGGTGGATGATGGCTGTCATGCCGCTGAGGTACAGATTTATCAGACGAGCCAATCGCGTCGCTGAAAGATTCTCGGAAAGGGAGGTGAAATCCCGTATATCCGAGAAAAGCACCGTCATCTGCCGATTCTCGCCCTCGAGGTGAATAGCCTGTCCGCTCTCTTGCAACTGCCGTACGATCTCTGGCGGAACATACTGGCCAAACACACGAGCCAGGTTGTGACGATGTCGGACCTCGAGAAAAAAACCCGCGGTTTGCAACAACATGAATACCAGCACTATCAGCAACAGCGGCGTGGCAAGGGGCAGCACCCACTGATGCTGGGTGAATGCATAGAGGTTGAAAGTCACCACAACAGCCATCAGAAACAGTGACAGCAGACTTCCCGCCAATACCGAGAGATAGGGCAGCACCAGGGATAACAGCAGCCCACAGAACAGCAGGGCTAGAAGCTCCAGTGACTTGACAAAGTCAGGTTCATACAAAAAACGCTGGTCAAGCATGGCCGAGAGAATATTGGCGTGAACTTCCACTCCCGGGTAGAGGTGCCCCACTGGGGTATTTCGCAAATCCATCAGCCCGCCGGCGGATGTCCCCAGTATGGCAATAGTCCCACTGAGCAGCACGGGGTCCACGGAGCCGTCCAGTATGTCTGAGGCTGAAATGTAGGGAAAGCTGCCAACCTGACCGCGGTATGGAATCAGAACTGCTCCGCGGGGATCCACTGGAATATACAGCCCCGCAGCATCAAGCCCGGTAAGCACCTGATAGCGCCCAGCGATATCTGATTCGACAACGGGCCGAACATCGTTGCTCAGGACCAGCGCCTGCCAGAGCGCCAAAGCAAGTGACGGATAAAAATCACCCTTGTAGTACTGTAGCAACGGTGTGCGCCGATATACGCCATCCAGATCAACCAGCGGATTATCAAAGAATCCAGATTGGGCGTGCCGCGCAAATTCGGGGAGGTTTGCCACAAACCCCTTCGGTCTTGGCACAGGCACACTCTCGGGCAGTTCGCCGTCCAGCAGTATCGGAGCACCCAGTGCGCCCATGTGTACTCTGGCGTCCGTTTGATCGAACATCATGCTCAGCACTACCGGGTGCTCAGCAAGCCGAGTGCCCAGGGCGGCATCGCCTGACATTGCTGCTAGCGCAGCCACTTCTTCCAGACCACCACCACTTTTCAACAACTGCTGAACATCGGCCAGCTCAACCCGCGAATATGGCTCGGAAAACAACACATCGAAGCCCAGCAGAGCGACCTGATATTGATCAAACAAAACGTCTACCAGCTCGGCGACCTTCCCACGCGGCCATGGCCACCGGCCTATACTGGCAAGCGACTTCTCATCAATATCTATAATTACAATCCGCCGATCCAACTGGTCCTGAAGGGTAAAGTTCAAGCGCTGGTCGTACAAGGCCAGTTCAATTTTCTCCAGCAAGGTCGGCCGCTGACCGCTGCCGATAATCAGCAGGAAGACCAAGGTAAGGAACAAGCCCAAGGCGGCAGGAACGGAGTACTGAGCACGCATTGGTCGGCCCTTGTACGGTCACACTGAGGGTGAAACACGCAACCGCATTGTGCTTGACCTGAATGTAGCGGGGGCTCTCCACCAACATCCCCCGCCCCTGATCGTTACTTTCATCGAAACCGTTCTAGCCACCGCCTATACCGTAGCCGCCAGGACCTTCAGGAATTGGCGTTGTCACGTTATCTGTGCCTGTACCTGTCTCTGGAGGAGTGCCGGCATCGTCCATCATTTCGCCTGCTCCGGAGTCACGCAACTCCAAGGCGGGCTGATTGTACGGATTGAATATCCTATCGCTGTCCGCCTCAGGAATTTGAGGCAATCCCGGCATTGTCTGCCCCAATTCATCAGGGGGAGTGCGAGTGATCTCAATGTCACCACTGGACTGTTCGACGAAGAAATAGAAACCAGCAGGTACCTCCTGCTCATTCACCGCACCGGATACCACAATCGCACCATCGACCACTACCCCAGCAAGACCCTCTCTCATTCCCGCCTGCATCGCGCAACTTTGTTGGCACAGCTGCAGCGCATAATGCGTACCGCGAATACCGATAGTGGCAACAACGGTCTTCAAGCTATATTCGCCGCCATTCTTTGGCCCGATCTTGCCGCTCAGGGTCCGCATTCCACCGCGCATCAGCTCGAAAACGGCGCTATCCCCGCTGCCCTCGTCAAACGCATAGTCAATAACTCGAAACTGCGAACCGGGATCCAGGGACACCATACCGCCGTCCGAAAAGTTCAATTGCAGACGACCCTCGGTCTCTGTGACAAGCGTATCTTCATTGAAAAAATGATCTGCACGCTTCAGAGGCCGTTCGACTCCCTGGGCGCTGTACGCAAGGTTGTCACCAATGCTCAGAAGCACTCGACCAGCCGGCTCATCAGCCGCAACCATCAGGGGGCAGAAAGACAGCAGCAATGGAATAATTCTTTTCATCTCTCGCGCTCCTAGAAACCGTATTGCAGCATCAACTCGACCTGCTGCCGTCGGTACTCAAGCAGCTCGGTATTAGAGGTATTATCCTGGAACGAGTAGCTCAACTGCCCAGTCCAGCGCTCGTCCATGCGCCAGCCAAGGTCCAGCTTAAGTTCCAGAAAATCATTGTTAATGGCCAATTAATCTGACCCACCTCTGGCCAACAATTTTGA
>TARA_R110001606_G_scaffold210002_7_pt1 | contig 149140 bp, 142 predicted proteins | sample TARA_R110001606 | Tara Oceans TARA_R110001606 (sample SAMEA4398315) | marine metagenome | biome: Polar Biome; feature: [SRF] surface water layer (ENVO:00010504); material: water (ENVO:00002006), including particulate matter (ENVO:01000060) such as... | depth 5 m | reverse complement strand
CAAAATTGTTGGCCAGAGGTGGGTCAGATTAATTGGCCATTAACAACTTTTATCGAGCTATGAGTGAGGAGTTGGCGCAAAACCCCGTGGGTGAGGTGCTCGCTGATATTGCCAATGAGCGGGAGGCATTTGTCGCGCCTTTTGAGCAGGTGGTCAAGCAGCTGGACGAGTTGCCAGCAGAGCCGGATGCGGACAGGGAGTGGTTCGAGGAGCTGGGAGGCAAGATCGCCAAATTTCTTTCCGCCGATTCCAAAGCCGCTGTCCTGAACAAGTGTATCGAAAAGGACGAGGCTCTCTTCGAGCTGCTTGACGGCGCTGAGCAAGATGACAAGTCGCCAGAGCTCACGCGCTTGATTGACTCCCTTGAGGAGCATCTTGCTGATACCAGAACGCGTATTAGCAATTGCTAGAAAATCGGAGTTAGATGAAAACTGTGTCTACCAGTAGACATAGCCCCGAAGCAGGATGCTCCCTCCTCATTGCGGACAGTGGTGAGGTTCATTCATTGGCTGTCGTTTGGAATGGGTGACGTACAGCGAGGTAAGGTCGCCTGGCAAGGTAAGTCAAAGGATGGATGGGACTTGTGACGGAATACGCTACGTAGGGACACAGTGAGGCTCGGTCGAGCCCGAGTCGAACAACCATCGCCTGGTTCTCGATGTTTGCCGAACTCGGACCCAGTTTTGGGACGTAGTACTCTATGGCCTGCAAGGAAAAATAATCTAGCGGCCGTTGGGCTTAAAAAGCCCGCCCCCGTTGTGTTTAAAAATCCCGCCCCCGTGGCGCTTTTGAAGACGTCCAAAGTTTGCAGTACTGTCCTCAATCTGGCTGTCATTAATACTTGATAAAGGAGCTTGATCGGCGGTCTGCTCGACATTGCTCACCGGCGCACTGGCCACGTCGTGAAACTTTCTTAGGCGTTCTGCTCCGTCTTGGGCCATCGCGCTGCCTATCGATGCAGTACCAAAGATGGCCACTATTGCTGTGCTAATAACTACTTTTTTGATAAGACTAAAACTATTCATGGTGTGATTCCTTTAAGAAGCAATTCGTAAGTGATGTTGCGTGTTGACGAGATGCATTGTGCAGTAGCGGTTCATATGAATTTATCCAATTCGTCTCGAAAACATGGCATAACGTATTTAATGGTTGGCAGGCTCGCGGCGTTGCTCAGGCGTTTATTGTGGGCGCTCGCACCCGCCACGCGGTCCGTTATCGGGGTCTATACGCTGTTTGAGATAGCGGCTCAGAGCCCGTGTTATCTGTTGAAGAAAGCGCGCGGCCATCAGCCATTCGACACTGGTCGAGATGGCAGCCAGCACCGATCCAGCGACGAATATTTCAACACCCAGAAGGAGCGGCAGGCGTCTCCCATTCCTGTCAAGCACTGGGCCATATAGCCCTTGACCGATAGCGAGACCTATAAGGAAAACAGCGAGGGTCTGTTGGATGCGTCCGTCCGAAACGCCGAAGTCGCCCGCCATGGATGGCATGCCCGGCAGATACAGAGAAAATCGGGGTCAGATCGAATTTTAACGAGCCGGCAGCTGGCATGATCCTTCCGATAGGCTGAGCAAGAGTTATGTTCATCTGACCCCAATTACCAGGTGGAAATGCACCGGCTTGATGGCCATCCCCAGGCAGCAGATGATCTCAGCGGGCAGATGGAACAGCATCGCCAGGCAATGCTTGAGACGGGGCTGTCGATCGATCAGTATCGATTGGACCCTGCATGGCTGGATCGCCTGAAACAGCGCCACCCAGGCTCCTCGGCCTGAGCAGCTAGCGATAACGACCACCAGTTTTATCCTTGCGTGTTAAACGAGGGATGGGTGGCGTCTGGATCAGTAGCGTTCCAGCCAGTGCGCATAGGGTGCTGGCAAGGTCCATGACGGTTTGTCGATCTTCAGGTCCCGCGCGGCCTGATAGGTCCAGTGCGGATTCGCCAGATGTGCCTTGCCGACCATCACCAGATCAAGTTGCCCATCCTGTATCGCTTTTTCAGCTATATGCGGCTCGCCGAAGCCCCAGGCGGATGATACCGGTACACCTGCCTCTTCACGCACGCGCTGTGCAATCGGCCCCATAAAAGCTGGCGCCCAGGGAATCTTCGCGGTGGGGGTGTCGAAGCCCATGCTGACACTCATCATGTCCATGCCGGCTGCCTTGAATTGACGTGTCAGCTCGATAGATTCTTTCAGGGTCTGCTCATCGCGCCCATCAAACTCGATCACGCCGAAACGGATAGTCAGCGGCAGGTTCTGTGGCCAGACCTCGCGCACAGCTTCCAGAGTTTCCAGCAGAAAGCGGCAACGGTTCTCGAAACTGCCGCCATAGGCGTCGGTGCGCTGATTGGCATGCTCGGAGAAAAAGCTCTGGGCCATATAGCCGTGGGCAAAGTGCAGCTCCAGCCATTCAAACCCAACATTCAGAGCACGTTTGGCGGCGGCGACGAAGTCACTCTTTACCCGAGCAATATCGTCGAGGGTCATGGCGTCAGGCACCTTGGGCAGATTGGCGCCAAAGGGTATGGCGGACGGAGCAATGGTCTGCCAGCCGCGCGGATCATTGTTACCGATGTGATCGTCACCTTCCCAGGGGCGATTGGCACTGGCCTTGCGGCCTGCATGGGCAATCTGGATGCCGGCAACTGCGCCGTGGGCCTTGATGCTCTGCACCACAGGGATGAAAGCTTCGGCGAGCTGATCGCTCCATATGCCTGCACAGCCGGGAGTAATACGGCCTTCCGGCGATACCGCGGTGGCTTCGACGATCACTAGACCAGCGCCGCCGCGAGCCATGCCGGTGTAGTTGGCCATATGCCAGTCGTTGATCAGACCGTCGGTGGCCGAGTATTGGCACATTGGTGGAACCGCAATGCGGTTGCGCAATGTGACGTCTTTCAGACTGAAGGGTTGGAATAATGCAGACATTGAAACTTCCGTTGAGTAGTTGGAGATGGCTTGGTTCAGTTGTTCGATAATATTCGAACTATGGATCATAAGTAAAGCCAAGTGTATGATTCAAAGCATGCGACCTTTCAAACATCCCCCGGTGAGCGACTTCAATCTTGAGCGCGTGCTCTACGCCTTGAGTGATCCGGTGCGCCTGGAAGTCGTGCAGCGCCTTGCCGAGGTCGAAGAGGCCAGCTGTGGCGACCTTGACGGTGGTCGGCCTAAATCCAGTATGTCCCATCACTTCCGAGTACTGCGTGACGCTGGCCTGGTTTGTACCAAGAGCGTCGGCACCACGCACATGAACGCCCTGCGCCGCGCTGAACTGGATGAGCGTTTTCCTGGTTTGCTGACGGCCATACTGGCGCAACATGCGCAGGGCTAGTCACGGCTGACCGACTGCGGACCCACGACAGGTGCGACTTTGTTCTGGGTTTTCGCACGGATAACGTATGCTTAACAGCAGTTCTCGAGCGCAGTTTCTGCGTGAGTGACACCTAATGGAGATGGCGGATGCAAAGGGTAACCAGAACATTCTGGCTTTTATTGCTGGTTTTCGTGGTCAACGGCTGCAGTACCAGCCAGGCCAGTGCGAGCGAAAAATGGATCGGCCATACCGAAACCGGGCAGGCGTCCTACTACGCCGACAGGTACGTTGACAGACATACCGCCAGTGGTGAGCTTTACAATGCCGAAGAGAAAACAGCAGCCCACAGGACCTTGCCATTCGGTTCAATGGTAAGGGTAACCAATATCAAGAGCGGCAAGAGCGTTGTGGTGCGGATAAACGACCGCGGCCCCTTTGTCAGAGGCCGGATCATAGATCTGTCCCGGGTAGCTTTCGAGAGCATCGGGCGCGCCTCCGAGGGGCTGCTACAGGTCCAGATGGAAGTTATTCACTAGGGCGCCGATACCTCGGTTGCGCTTCGGTTTTTCGATACCTCAACCCCTGCTTTATCGTCTAAAAGGGCCTGTGTTGCAGCTTGCACATAGGCCTCAAGCTCCTCTTGCAAGCGCTTTGGCTTTGGCACCGCTGGTTGCAGCATGGCCTTTGGCTCGGCGCCCAACTGATACTGGTAAAGCCTGGGTTCTTCGTCGCGCGGTTGAATCAGTACGTTATCTCCGCGGATGATACCCACGGTCTGGCCTCCACCGGATGGCTTTATCACACCCATACCCTGATCATCTGTTGGCAGGGTAAGCAGGTCGCGTCCCCAGCATTGGTGTCGAACCTCGCCACCCAGTCGGCCCATGATGGTCGGTACGATATCCACTTGGGTACCGACGACGTCATTCTGCTCGCCAAAGCGCTCGATCATGCCCGGAGCGATCAGCAGCAAGGGTACATGGAAGCGCAGCAGATCCAGTTCGGTCAGCTGCTGTGGAGTGCCAAAACCGTGGTCGCCGACGATGACGAACAGCGTCTGGTCGTAGTACGGCTCATCCCTGATCTGTTCGAAGAAGCGGCCCAACGCCCAGTCGGAATAGCGCATAGCACTCAGGTGCTCGTTCGCATAGCTTCCCTGATCGGTGACCTCGTCCACGGGCAGAGTATCGGGCAGAGCATAGGGCGTGTGGTTCGACAGGGTCTGCAGCAATGCGTAAAAGGGGCGATCGGGATCGAGCTGGCGCAGCTCTATGACGGCTCTATCAAACATGTCCTGGTCGGAAACACCCCAGGTAGGGTCAGACACCACCGGGTTTACGTAGTCATTGCGGCCGATGAATCGGGTCATGCCCTGATTACCGAAAAAGCCGCGCTGGTTGTCCCAGGCAAAGTCGCCATTGTAGACGTACAGATCGTTGAAGCCGCGTGCGCCAAGCAGCTGGGGCAAACCTGAAAACTGATTGCCGCCCTCCGGCTCCTGCATCAGATATTCGAACGCAGGCAGGTTGGGAAAGCACGCCATGGTGGCGAACATGCCCTGATGAGTGTGGGTGCCGCTGGAGAAGTGACGGGTAAACAACAACCCTTCCTTGCTGAGTTTGTCGAACTCGGGGGTTATCTGCAGCGAGGAGCGGAGCGCGCCAGTGTAGTAGCCCGCAAAGCTTTCCATCAGAATCACGACCACGTTGCGGATCGGCAGGGTAGCGTCCTCGGGCGGTTGATAGTCGCGGCGCACCGGAGCCAGCTCAGGTTCTACCAACTGGTCGTGTCCGCCGAGCAGCATCTGTCGGGTGATTCCAGTCGCCTGCTCCGCAGGCATCAAGTCGACCCAGGCGTTGTCGCGGTGCTCCGAGTACTGGGCTTTGGCTGCGCCATAGAGGGTCAAGGAGGGTTTCAGTCCCAGCTGGTTGGCGAACATCGAGTCGGTAGTAAAGGCATCACCCCATCGCAGCGGCGGACCCTGGCGCAGCGTGCCTCGGGCCAATACGGTAGCGCTGAGCAGCAATAGCACCAGCACGCCCAGCCGGGCCGTCATCGCTCCTCTTTGGGTCATTCTTATTCTGTTGGCATCTGCTGGCTGGCGGGTGTGACGGTCAAGCCAGCGGAAAAGCCGGTACATCAGTAGCGATACAATCGCCAGGGCCAGCATCAGCCGTACTACAGGAAAACCGTACCAGAGCATGCGCAGCACGGTAGTGGGATCTTCCTGCAGGTATTGAAACACCAGTGCGTTCAGACGCTGATGAAATTCTCGGTAGAAGTTCAGCTCTATTACACCCAACAAACTCAGCAACAGGGCTGCCAGTGTTAGCCAGATACACTGCAATGTCCGCAGTTGCATGAGCCTGGAGCTGAGGAAAGTCAGGATCAACGGTGCGCCTGCAATCATTACCACGCGCATGTCAAAGCGCAGGCCGTTGTAGAAGCCCTCGGCCAGATCCCTCCAGGAGGCGTCTGCGACCAGCTCCCAGTTGAAGGCCAGCAATGCCACACGCAGGCATGTTAGCAACAGGGTGAGCGCAAACAGTGTCGAAAGCACAAAGAGTAATTGGCTACGCAGGCCGACGGTCGACCGAGGCAGCTCAGCGGTACCAGGAAAAGTACGCATGACTTTGGGGATTTCCATTCAGGTGGAGACGCAACAGGTGCTGTCGGCTAGATCAATATCACCAGCCAGACGGTAAGAATCATCAGCAGCGAGAGAAGCTGCGCAGCGCTGCCCATATCCTTGGCCTGCTTGGATAGGGGGTGCAGTTCCAATGAAATACGGTCAACTACAGCCTCTATAGCCGAGTTGAGCAGTTCGACGATCAGCGCCGCAAATATCACCAGCAGCAGTATGGCGCGCTCGATCGCGCTGACGTCCAGGACGACTGCCAGCGGAATCAGTACCGCGCTCAGCGCCAGCAAATGGCGGAACGCCGCCTCTCCAGTGAAGGCCGCCTGCAGACCGGCTATGGAGTAACCCGTTGCCTTGAATACCCGGCCGAAACCGCCACGACTTTTAAACGCCAGTGCGTTACTGCTGGGTGTGGGATCAGGCTTCATCTGTATCTACCTGATATTCCAGTTGTGGGTTGTGATAACACTCCAGCAGATAGTTCCAGTCTGCCTCAGGCATGCCCCCACGATGGCGTCGGAGTTGGGAAAGATCATGGTTTATTGCCTTGCTACGCAGAAGCCTGATACGGCTTTTCTCCAGATCCAGAAGCGCCACTTCCGGCACCTCTGCAGTCAGGCGGATGTAAACATGTTTGCTATACAGGCAGCCGTGTTGTCTGCGCCCGCGATGCAGCCTCTGCAGCACCAGCGCGAGGCGGCGGAGCACAGCTTTACGACCGTGTTCGTCCAGCTTGGGCGCATGCTCGGCATACCATTGGTCCAGGCTGACAAAACCGCGCAGCTCTTCGGTAATCAGCAGTGCCTGCCACCGGCCTTGCTGTTTTCGCGCAGCGCAGAAAACTCGCTTGGGCACAGTGACACCCAACTGCTCGCACGCGATCAGAGCCTGCTCTTCACGTAATACTGTCGGCAGGCCAAAGGGATGGCGTAATGAGCGAAACAGATGACCGACCTGGCGCTTGCTGTAGAGCGGTGGTTGACCGGGCTTGAGCGGTGGCAGCAGCTTGACGCCGCTCTCACCACCGCGCCGCTGGTTCTGCTCTTCGACCCACTCACCTTCCATGCTCCACCAACGTTCAAAGCCGGACTGCCTGAAGCCTGAAAACAGCCCGCTGGGCTGCCAGGATGCGCTACTCACGGGCGCACCTTACGCAGCACGTAGACGCGCCACATGGCGTAACCGGGCAAAAAATCATGGTGATTAATGATATTGAAGCCGGCCTGACGAAATTCGCCCTCGATGGTGTCGCGGCTGACCAGAAAGCGGTTCTGGTTCTCTGAACGATTGCTCCGAGCGGTGCGGCGTGCCTCCAGTCGTTTACGCTTCCAGGCCTTGTAGTTGCCATCGACCCAGAGGGAGATGATCACCGTGTCGCGGGTGACTCGACAAAGTTCATGCAGCATGGCCAGACGGTGTTCGGGGTCGGCAACGTGATGGATCAGGCGCATGCAGAAAATGCTGTCCACCGAATTGTCACCTAGATCGATGTCAAAGGCTGAGGTCTGGAATGTTTTGACCCTTTCAACTATTTCAGGTGGCTGGCCGGCTATCGCTGTTGTCAGCATGTCGGCGGAGTTGTCCGCTGCCAGGATTACGCGATTGGGTGCTTCTGCCAGCAGCGGCCAGAACCTGCCTGCGCCGCAGGGCAGATCAAGCACCAGGTTGGGCTCGCCGGCATCTTTAAGTGCATGCCGCGCCAGCTGCATATCGCGCCAGTTTGAAAGGCGACGAGCCAGCCCTGCCTGGTGCTTCTGCAGATATTGATAGGCATGCTGCTGATCATACTTCTCGGAAAATTCCAGCTTGATCGCTTTGGCTTTGGACATTACAGGGCTCTCGGATAGATTTATCCGGGCCAGAATATGCAAAGGTCGGTCAAGCGATTGTCAAAGGAGTGTCAAAATTTCGTGAAAGCGCGCTAGATCAGTGTCACCTCAAAGCAGCTCCCCTCGGTAGGCAGGGAATACATCCGCACCTCCCAGCCCTGGTACGCGCAGATGCGCTTGACCAGTGAAAGCCCCAGTCCCAATCCTTCGCCCCGTGCTTCTGAGCCGCGCACAAAGGGTTTGAAGATATCGTCCTGCTGCGCGCTGGGTACCCCCTGGCCACTATCTTCTACCCGGAAGCCGTTGGCTGACAGCAGCAGGCGTATCTCGCCTTTTGCGGTGTAATGCAGGGCATTGCGGATCAGATTGGACATGACGGTGTTGAGAAACCCTCCATGGAAAAGCACATCGTTGGGCTCTTCTACAATAAGGCGAAAATCGAGGCCCTGGTCAGCAAAGCGTGGTGCCCAGCGCTTTGCTTGCTCGTGCGCCACCTGCTCCAGTGTGGCGTTGCCGCTCAATGGGTTCTGTTTAGTGTTGGCTCGGGCCAGCAACAGAAAGGTTTCGACCAGCTCGCTTATTTCTGCGCTGGCGCGTTTTATGCGGTTTAACTGGCGTTGCTCGCGCTCATCCAGCTCAGCGGTCTCAAGCAATTCTGCAGAAGAAGCGATGACCATCAGCGGAGTACGAAGCTCGTGGCTGACGTCGCTGGTAAAAAAACGCTCGCGCTCCAGCGAGCTGCGCAGTTGTCCCAGGGTGGCATCAAAGGCTGCGGCAAGATGACCTACCTCATCCTTCGGATAATCCGGTGCGAGATGAGGCGCGAGTGTCAGCAGCTGATCGCGGTGGCGAACCTGGTGAGCCAGACGGGCCAGGGGGGCGATGATGGTGCGCGCCATCATCCAGCCGAGCAGCCAGGCAGCCAGACCGCTCAGAATGAAGCCAGCGAAAACGACTGTGAAAAGCGCAGTTTCCCGTGCCTCGAACTCGGCTTGCTCGCGCACCAGCATGAAACGTTGCTGGGGCGTATCGCGGACAAATAGGTAGTAGGCACCCGTGTCATCGACTATCTCGGCGAAGCCATCATCCAGGCCGATAAAGCTCGCTGGGATCTCGTAGCCTGGTATGTGCGAAGCAAACAGTCGGGTTTTGGCGTCCAGTCTGGGGGGCAGGCCCTGTGCCAGATCCTTGTGGAGAATGCTGTCCAGCTCCTCTGCCATACCCTGGGTAACCAGGTGTTCTTCAATAAAGTGCACAATCGCGACAATGCCCAGGGAGAAACCACCACTGACGATCAGTGTCATCAGGGTAAACGCGATGATGATGCGGCGAACCAGCGGATGCTTAGTCTTCATTGTTGCGCTCGGCAAGACAGTAGCCCATGCCATGCAAGTTGTGCAGCAGGGGCCGGGCAAAGGGTTTATCGATCACCTGGCGTAGTTGATGCACGTGGCTGCGCAGGCTGTCGCTATCGGGGAGTTCTTCGCCCCACAGGGCTTCCTCTAATACCGGGCGACGAACTACTGCCGGACTTTTGCGCATCAACACCTCCAGTAGCTTCAGACCTACCGGGTTGAGTTTGAGCGTTTTGCCCTGACGGGTGACTTGCAGGGTATCCAGGTCGTAACTGAGATCGGCTACCTGCAGTTGATGTTTGGCGCCGCCCTGGCTGCGCCGCAGTACGGCTTCTATGCGTGCTACCAGTTCGGACAGTGCGAAGGGCTTGACCAGATAATCATCAGCACCACTTTTCAGGCCTTTGAGACGGTCTTCCAGTTGGTCGCGCGCGGTCAGCATGATGATCGGGGTGTCGCGCTGGGCATCGTCGCGCAGACGCTGACACAACTGATAACCGTCGATGCCTGGCAGCATGATATCCAGCACGATCAGATCGTAATGCTCGCTCACCGCCAGATGCAGACCTGACAAACCATCCTGGGCGCAGTCCACCGTGTAGCCCTTGCCCTGCAGATAATCCAGCACGTTGGCCAGAATGTCACGATTGTCTTCGATTACCAGGATGCGCATCCATCGGCCTCATCAATTGGAACCTGTTAACTAACACTTTTTTCACAGCGCCTTAACGAGCTGCTGACAGCAGTATGCCCACACTTGCGCCAGTCTCATCAATGCGGATCATACAATGCACCTGTTCAAGTTTGCCCAAGCACGTTATCTCGCCATTATTTCCCTGGTCTGGCTGGCAATATTCATCCTGACTCGCACCCTGTTGCTATCGACTCACTTCGATGAGGCGCAGTTAGGCCTGGTCAGCACTTTGGCGCTTTACGGCCAGGGTGGCGTCTATGATCTGGTTTTTCTGCTGTATGCGCTGGTTCCAATGACCCTTTATCTGTTGCTGTGTCCGAGGAAAGTGTGGCAAAGCCGCTGGAATCAGCGACTGCTGCAGCTTTTACTTACCCTGAGCATTTTCATCATGCTGTTCACGGCGATATCCGAGTGGCTGTTCTGGGATGAGTTCAGCGTGCGGTTCAACTTTATCGCGGTCGATTATCTGGTGTACTCCGATGAAGTGCTCAACAACATTCTCGAATCCTATCCGGTTTACCCGCTGCTGGGTGTATTGGCATTGCTTGCTGTCGCTATCACCTTGAGCCTGCGTGGTGCCATGCGCCGTGTTGCATTGGCGCCCCTGCTGTCGTGGCGCCAGCGGGGCATGTTCCTTAGCAGCTGGGTGTTGTTGTTAGCGCTGAGTGTCGGCATGGTGGGACAGGATTTTCCGCGTAACAGCGGTGGTAACGCCTACCAGCACGAATTATCAGCCAATGGGCCCTATCAGTTTTTTGCAGCCTTCCGTAACAATCAGCTGGATTACGAACAGTTCTATCCTGTGTTGCCACTGAAGCAAGTCGCCGAAGACATGCGCGATGAAGTGCGTGAGCCTAATGCGGTGTTTGTGGACAGCAATCCCCTGAGCATTCGCCGGCTTATCGACAACCCTGGCCAACCCGTGCCCATGAACGTGATTCTGGTGACCATCGAAAGCCTGAGCGCTAAATACCTCGGTAGTGAAGGCGATAGCCGTGGGCTAAGTCCGGAGCTGGACGCGCTGCGCCAGCAGAGTCTGTATTTCAGCAATCTGTACGCGACCGGGACCCGCACCACGCGTGGGCTGGAGGCAATTACTCTGTCGATCCCGCCAACCCCAGGTCGCTCGATCGTCAAGCGCGTTGGCCGCGAAAGCGGTTTCGCCAGCCTGGGACAGCAATTTACCGCTAAGGGTTATGACAGCGTCTTCATGTATGGCGGGCGCGGCTACTTCGACAACATGAACGCTTTCTTTGAGGGTAATGGTTATCGCACTGTCGATCAGGTCAGAGTGCCGGACAGTGAAGTGACCTTTACCAATGCCTGGGGCATGAGTGATGAAGACCTGTATACCCAGGCCCTGAAAGTAGCTGATGCCGACTTTGCCAAGGGCAGCCCGTTCCTGTTGCAGTTGATGACGACCTCCAATCACCGACCTTACAGTTACCCGGAAGGCCGCATCGATATTGCGTCAGGCAGCGGTCGCGAAGGCGCTGTAAAGTATACCGACTACGCTATCGGCGAGTTCCTGCGCGCAGCGCGGCAGAAGCCGTGGTTTGATAACACGCTATTTGTGTTTATTGCGGACCATACGGCGGGCAGTGCCGGCCAGGAAGATCTGCCCGTCAGCAGCTACCACGTTCCGTTATTCATCTATGCGCCGCAGTTGGTAAAGCCAGCTGAGGTGACCACTCTGACCAGCCAGATTGACCTGGCTCCTACGCTGCTCGGTTTGTTGAACATGGATTACACCTCGACCTTCTTTGGCCGCAATGTACTGCGCGAGGATGCAGCGCCAGGGCGCGCCTTGATTGGCAATTATCAGCATCTGGGTCTATTTGATGGCCAGAATCTGGCGATTCTCAGCCCGCGTCAATTGATGCGTCTGCACGACGATGCGCTGGGTGACAGTCTTGAAAGTACGACCGACCAGAGCGATCCGTTGATCGCGAGGAGCATTGCCTACTACGAGGGCTCCAGCTATGCCTTCGGGCATGATTTGCTGACCTGGCATGCCCTGATGGAACCCAAAGCGCGGATCAGCCAGAGATGAGGGCGCAAATACAGGTTTCCAGACCATTCAATTTCCGACTTTGGCTGGCACTACCGCTCAGCTTGATGGCTCTGATGCTGCAACGGCAACCGCCGAGCGTTGATGCCTCCAGAAGCCTTTACGGAGATGTTCAGCATGGCGCTGTTTAAACGTCCGCTACGTTATGCGGCTTGGTTGTTGTTACCGCTGTGCATTTTGGCCATCGTGGCGCTATGGCGTCCGGATGTACTACGCAGTAGCCATGTTGATGTCCCGCCGCCTATGCTGGGCGAACAACAGGCGCGACCGACAACCTGGGCTACTCCGCTGGATGCCGGCTTTCGCTTGTATGCGTTGAGCCCTTCACTCTATCGAAGTGCGGTGCCGCAAACTGACGATCTTGTGCAGTTGCACCAACGGGGCATCCGCACCGTGATCAATCTTCATCAGCAAAGTGATGCGATATGGCTCGGCGACGATGCCATGCGCAGTATTCATATCCCTTTGCGGGGAGACCGCGTCACCGACACACAGGTCATTACTGTCTTGCGCGCCATTCGCGCAGGCGAGCAACAGGGTGGGGTATTGGTGCACTGCAAGCACGGCCAGAATCGCACCGGGCTGATCAGCGCCATGTACCGCATCGTTTATGATGGCTGGAGTCGTGAAGAGGCCATGGCAGAAATGCTTGAGGGTGGCTTTGGCACTGCCGGGCGCATGGACGATGCGGTGGGCTATATGAACCGGGTGGATGTGGATGCGGTTAAACAGGCCATCGAGGCGGGCGAGTGCAGTACCAACCCCTTGGCCTGGTGCCGTCTGACAAGCTGGTTTATGAGTCAGGCTGAGCCGCTAGCCGACTATCCGGAGGCCCTGGTTCAAAGCCGTTCGAGGACAGTGGCAACCCCTTGACCGCCGCCAATACACTGCGTGGCGAGGGCATACTGACCATTGGTCCTCTTCAGCAGGGCTGCGGCCTTTCCGGTAATGCGTGCGCCAGTGGCGCCAAGCGGATGCCCGATCGCGAGGCCACCGCCATCCAGGTTGATAGTCTCCTCGTTCAGCCCTAGCTCACGTACACAGGCCAGGGCCTGTGATGCGAATGCCTCGTTGATCTCTACTACATCCAACAGGTCTGCACTTATGCCGGCACGGGCCAGTGCCTTGCGCGTGGCCGGGACGGGGCCGAGGCCCATCAGGGCGGGATCGACACCTGCCGTGGCCATGCCCATCACACGGGCCAACGGCGCCAGACCGTGACGATATGCGTAGGCTTCGGTGGTCACCAGTACAGCGGCTGCGCCATCGGTTAGCGGGGAGGAGGTCCCGGCGGTCACCAGACCATCGGGTCGGAATGCCGGGCTCAAGCCGGCAAGAGCCTCCAGGGAGGTTGCAGGGCGAATGCAGCCGTCTTCTCTGATCAGATCTCCAGAAGCCAGGCGAATGGGAATGATCTCGTCGCTCAGCCGGCCCTCCCGACGAGCCAACGCGGCCTTGCTATGTGATTGCAGGGCCAGCTTTTCCTGATCAGCACGGGAGATCGGGTACAACGAGGCCACATTTTCGGCCGTCTCACCCATGCTGATATAGGCGTCGGTGTGCTCCAACAGTTCTGGATTGGGTGAAAAGGTCAGTCCCCCCTGGGGCACCTGGCTCATGGATTCCACGCCGAAACACAGATATGCTTCCCCCATGCCGGCCTCGATCTGCGCAGCGGCGATGTGCACTGCAGACATGGACGAGCCGCAGAAGCGGTTGACCGTCATGCCGCTGAGGCTGTTTGGAAAACCTGCCAGCAACGAAGCGATTCGCGCCACGTTGTTGCCTTGCGGCCCTTCAGGGTAGGCGCAGCCAGCTATCACATCCTCAAGGGAGGTTGGATCAATATCCAGTTGTTGGGTAAAGGCCCGAATAAGGTGAGCCGCAAGGGTATCCGGACGCATACCCGCCAAAGCGCCCTTGCGGGCAAAGTGAAAGGGTGTGCGCGCGTAGGCTGAAATCAGTGCTTTCATGGTATCTCCAGAATTATCTGTTATTCACGGACGGTAGTTGTACGAGCTGAGCCGGTTGGCGTTGGCACTGGCCAGTTCAACCATTTCAATACGTCGTTGATCATGCGGCTGTCGGCCAGGATCCGGTTGTGTCCGCCGCTGGTTAACCAGAGCGAATGGGCGGATGAGGCGCGCAGGTTTTCCTGCGCATCCGAGAGCGGCACGATGGCGTCATCTGCGGCATGGACCAGGAGGATCGGTGTCGTCATCGATTGCAGTGCGTGATCCACGCGGTAACGTTCCAGTGGCTCACCCAGCGCCCGGGTAATCTGCCTGACCATCTGTTGCAACGCGCGCTGACTCAGCCCCTGGCGCCTGGCTTGCGCGAGCGCGTAATCCTCCGCGCCGCGCGGAGCACAGATCAGCACTGCACAGTCAGGCTTGAGTCCATAGGCTTCTGCCGCCAGCGCTGTCATTGCTGCGCCAATGGAGTGGGCGATCACCGTGCAGGGTTGCTCGAGAGCTGACGCGGTTTCGGCGATAGACCTGGCCAGCAGGGGAAGCGGTGCGCTTTGACCATCGGCCTCGCCGTGTCCCGGCAGATCCAGGGCGGCTACCCGATAGCCAGCGCTGAGCAGCGGTGCCACGAATCCGCCCATGGCAAAGTGATCCCGTTCCCATCCGTGTACCAGCAGGACCAGAGGGCCTGTTCCCTTGACCCAGAATGGCACCTGATGGCCATCGACGGAGATCTCTCTGCGCTCGAAATCGTCGAATGCCTCTGTCCAGTGCCGTGTGCTGTTGTTCGGGCGAGGAGTCAGAAAGGCGCGTGCTCCCAGTGAGCCAAAGTACCCGGGCAAAAGTGCCGATATAAGTCCTGTGACGGATATTGCTGCTTGAGTTCCCATATTGCGGATAGCCATTTTTGCATCCTCTTGTAAGTTGAAGGTCGTAGATCAGAACGCATAGGTGAGGCCGATATGGACCCGGTTGGCGGTCCTGAACTGACCGAACACGCCGCTGCTGTCGCCGTAGAACAGGTCAGCTCCGACCCGCCCCGACAGAGTGCTGCTGAATTGGTAGCGCGCCTCCAGTTGAAGCAAGCCATCGGCCTCGTTGAGGCTGTGTACGACAAAGGCTTCCAGCGCCAATGCCTCGTTCCAAAGGTTGCGCCGGGCAAGCGCCGTTACCTGGGTGGTTGTTCGGTCCCGGATGATGGCGTCAGTCGATTGGGTGAGGTGGCTCTGGAACACCTGCATACTCAGAAAGGTGTTGCTCAAGCCGCTGTAGTCGAGGCCAACCACGTAGGCGAGCTCCGGGCTGTCTGCCACTGCGGAGGTTATCCGTCCCGGGTCTGCAACCCAGTATCGATCGGTCGAATAGCCCAGCTCGCTGCGTAGCGCGAAATCGCCAAACGCATTGGACAGGGTGGCGCCGAGCAGGTGGGAGCGCTCATAGGTTGGCGCAACTACGACACCGCTCTGTTGCTGTGTCAGGTAGAAAACTGCCTGGTCCTGATAGTGGTAGAGGTAGTTCAGGCTCAGATCCCAGCCATCCACAAAGCCCTTCCAGCGCACGCCGGCATCGGCGTCCCGCACGGGTCGGTCCGGGCGGTCGTGGTCAAGCAGGGTCACCGGCACATTAGCCGGTGCGCCGGGTACCAGCAGAGGCGAGCTGAACGCGAAGGCACCATCAGTTGGCGGCAGCTCATCGTAGGTCTGATCGGGAATCAGAATCAGCTGGAGCATACCGGCAGCCAGGGGTGCTTCGACGTTCAGCATCCACAGTGGAATGCGCCGGTCATCGACCTCAGGCAGGATAAATTCGCGATAATCGATAGGGTTGAGTACGTCCAATACGCGCAAGCCGTCCGCCTGTCCCCACACAACCTGCTGCTTGCCCAGCCGGATATAGGTGTCGTCGATGGCTGCGTCGATATAGGCTTCGCGCACTTCCATATCGCCGTTATCGCCCAGGTAGCCACGGCGATTCCAGTGACTGCGCGTGCGCTGGTTCGGCTGGCCGGGGGAGAGCTTGTCAACGCCATCCATGCGCGCCCTCGCGATCAGGGTCGCACGCGCTGAATGGGGAAGGTCCAGATCCCAACGCGGCGTGAGTACCAGTTCCGACTTTTGCACGCTGCCATCATCGGTCTGCAATGCGATGCCCAGATCGGCGGTGCCCTGCAGCGTGAGTGCCGTGGCGCTGCCACTCACTCCCAGTGACAGCATCAGGGCTAACGTGCTCAGCGGGCATATCTTCGAGTCCATGTCATAACCCCCTTACCAGCGTGCGCTGGCTGAACAGGCGCTCGGGTACGTCACTCTGGTAATCCACACTGGAGCTGGTCAACACGGTGGTATGGCCACTCTTGTGATTACTGGCGCGCACCTGCAATACCGTCCATACGGCATCAATCTGTTCGATCTCCAGGTTCTCGATGGTTTTCAGGTGATTGCCATTAACGTCCCAGTAATCGCTTTTGCGCGAGATCCAGATGCTCGGGTCGATACGCCAAACGGCCTTGCTGTAACCCAGCTCGCTGGCGATTTCGGCATTGGCAGCGGTCCCTTCGACCACGTAGCAGGTGGCGCCATTGACCTCTTCCTGACCGGTAACGCGGAACTGGTAATCCTGCAAACCCACCTTGTTGTCGCTCTTGATTTCCTCATAACTGAAATCGGTGCCAAGAAAGGAGTCGCCGCGGTTGGACGCTGGTATGCGGCGCACCTTGCGCAAGGCCGGGAGGTACAACCATTGGTCGTCCTCTTCGGCCGTGTCCGGATAGTCAAAGGTCAGAAAGCCGGTGCCGCGGACATTCGCCGGAGCTGTATAGAACAGAATGGTGCGCTTTTCGTCGGCGAAATAGCGACGATACGCCTTGATCTCCTGAACACGGGTTTGGCCGCGTCGATCGGTCAGCTCAAGCCGCATGTCACGGGTAACCTGATGTCCTTCATCGCGGGCTGCTACGGAGCGCATGATGTCGATGCCCTCGGGTAGCTCATCGGCCGACAGCTCTGGTGCGTTCAGGGTGCCAGTGACGATCAATGCCAGCATGACCACGCTAGCGAAACCCAGTTTAGTGCTCCTCGGAGCTCCGGCAGGCGCGATGATGCTGGCCGGTTTGAGCAGCAATACCAGGGCGGGCAGCAAGGTGACACTGGCGATGAATGCGGTACTCACTGCGAGCGCAACCAGGCCGCCGAAGCGGATGAGCGGTGGCACATCACTAAAGCACAACACGCCGAAACCCAGTGCGACGGCGGCCAGATTGAACAGCAGCGCGCGGCCAGTGGTCGGGAATAGCTCGGCCAGGGCTTCTGCTGTCGGTCGATGGGTCTGGCGGCCAAGCTCGCGCAGACGTTCGAGGGAGTGTATGGAAAAGTCGACACTGAGCCCGATGGCGATGGCTGCAAACATCGAGGTGCCGATACCCAGCCAGATGCCAAAGAAGCCCATGACGGCGTAAATCAGCAGAATGGACATGCCTACCGGAACAATGGTCAGCAGCCCGGCATAGACCGAGCGGAACAGTAGAGAAGCCATCACCAGCACTGCGAGAAGTGACACTATGACGCTGCTGGTATGGCTTTCGGCGATGCCGTTTATCCAGTGATAGTCCACGTGTACCCGCCCGGTGAGTGTGGCGCTTAAACCCGGTTCGTTGAAATGCTCTGCCAGATACGCTTCAACAATGGGAACCAGCTGGCGATTGTTGCTGAAGGCGTTGGTATCCAGATAGGCACGAACCAGTGCCTGGCGATGCGTGCTATCGATTTCGTTTTCGAAATCAGTCGGACTGCCTGAGGTGGAATACAGAAGAAACAGCTGGGCGATCAGCAGGTTGTCGTCGGGTATGACGTACTTGGCTAGCTGATTCTCGTTGACTGCGCGATTCATCTGTTTGATGTAATCGACCACGGATGTGCTGCCGTTGACATGCGGCTGGCTCTCCAGAAAACGCTGCAGTGCCTCTATCTTGCGCAAGCGTGCAGGGTCATGCAGGCCTTCCTCGTCCGGCGTTTCCACCAGAATGTCCAGGTGGTAGGTCCCATCCATGGCACCGTTGATGCGCTTGTCAGCCTGGTAAAGCGGTTCGGATGGCTTGAAGTTCTCGATACGCTGATCCTCGACCTGAACGCGGGCAAGTCCGAAGGCGCCGATGACCGCCACGGCTGCGCCGACGGTGATGACAATACGAGGGGAGGCCAGGACGCTGGAACCAAGCCGCGCCATCAATCGATAGCTGGCGCTCTGAGTATTGCTACCGGGCGCGGGGAAAGCCTTGTTTGGCCGTGGTTTAAGCAAACTTATCGCAGCGGGTAACACCGAGAGGCTGTATAGCCAGGCCACGCAGACTGCCAGCGCACCGAACAGGCCGAAGGCCTTGATAGGAGGCATATCTGATGTGGCGTAAAGGGCCAGAAAACCGGCCATGGTGGTAAGGGTGGTCATGGTGATCGGCCGTGCCATCGCGCGCATGGTGCGCACTACCAGTTCGCGGGATGAGGCGGAAGGGTCCTCGGCCTGCTCCTGGTAGTACTGGCTGAAAACATGGATCGAGTCGGCTACGGCAATACCGATCATGCAGACGATCAGGCCGTTGGTGATCACATAGAAAGGTGTGGCGCTCGCGGCCATCAGTCCCAGGGTGATGCCCACCGTGGCCAGGATGATCAAGTTCGGCAGCAGTGTGGCACCCAGCCTGCGAAAGGCGAGAAACAGAACCAGTGTAATGATCAGGCCAGCAAACGGATTGAGACGCTGTGCGTCCTGATCTATGTAGCTGGAAAGGTATCCCGCGACAGCACCTTCCCCAGCAACCAGCAGCTCATCCTGGGCGCCTTTGGGTGCATAGGAAAGCAACTGCAGAATCTCATCATAGGTCTGCTGGGCCTGGTCTTCGTCGAGTATTTCCACGACCACCAGGGTGGCCGAGCCGTCGCGAGCCACCAGGCTGCCCTGGTAAAGAGGGAAGTCGGCAATGGCCTGACGTATGGCGTTGGCATCTGCCTGCGTCTGGGGAACAGGATCAAGAAATTCGTCTACCTCCATGCCGGTTATGGTGCCGACCACGTTTGACTCGGTTGACAGGCTCATCACCTGATCAGGGTCGACGTTGTCGAGGGACTTTACCTGACTGGTCAGCCAGTCCACGAGCTGCAGGCTTGCGGGGTTGAAGATGCCGTTGTCGCCTTCGTTCACCACGGCCACAACGATCGGGTCCCGCAGACCGAACAACTGCTCAACCTGCTCCCGATAGAGCAGTGCCGGGTTCTCGGGATGAATGAAGGCACCCGCTGAGGTGTCCTTGCTGAGCGAGGGGATGGCTGTCATCGCGGCCCCGACCAGGATCGCTCCCAGCAACAGAACAAGCCAACGCAGGCTCACGATGAGATGAAAATATCGACCTATTCGGTCCGTCTCGTTTCGCATGGGATTTTCCTATTATAAGTGTATATACACGTTAAAGTTTCTAAAAAAAAGCCCGTGAGGGCTCTGTTGCTTTCAGCAAGGTACGGGTGCTGCAGTTGCCTGGTGCAGGTTTAGCGAGCGATGGTGGTCAGACCCGCCAGCGCATCATGGCTTTCGAGCCATTGCTTTTCCCCCAGCCCTTCCCTGTACTTCTTTTGTACCTCTTGCCACAGGGGATAGGCTTCATCCAGTTTGGCTTTGCCGCTAGCCGTTAATCCGGAAGCGCGTGAACGGTGATGCGCGCCGGCTCGAGTTTCGATAAGTCCCTCCTTCTCCAGCAATTTGAGGTTGCGGGTCAGGGTGGTGCGCTCCATTGCCAACCAGTCGGCCAGCTCGCTGATCGAACCTGGTGCGCCATAACCGATGGCGACCAGCAAGGTGAACTGGGTGATCCGCAACCCGCATGGCCGCAATGCCTCGTCGTAGGCGCGGGTTATCATACGGTCTGCCATGCGAGCCTTGCGGCACAGGCAATCGCGGGCAATGATGGGAAATATCTGTGCGTTTTCATCTGTCATAGTGTGTATATACACGTATGATTTTAGCTCGTCAACTTTCAGGCTGTATTTCTATGGCACGCAGCACTGTCGCAAGCGCCTGCTAATGTGCCTGAACGTCGCTATGGGGTGTGGAGTAAAGGCTTTCGAGGGCCTTCAGATCAGGCGCTTCTGAAAAAAGTAACGCTGATGTCCCGGCGGAAAATCATCAAGCTGACCAAACCGGGTGAAACCATGCTTCGGATAGAACTCGGGCGCCTGAAAGTCGAAGGTGTCGAGCCAGATGCCGACGCAGCCTTTTTCCCTCGCCAGTTCTTCGGCCATGTCGAGTAACTTTGAGCCCGTGCCCTGCCCCCTGGTTTGTTCGGGTACGGCCAATAATTCGATAAACAGCCAACAATAGAAAATGCTGCCATACAGGCCGCCAATAACCTCGTCGGTATGTTCGTCGCGGATCAGCAGTGCCAGGTTCTCTGGTTGGGGATCACCTGCCTGCGCGACGTTGTAATCGTTCAGTGGTCTGAGTACTGCTGCGCGCTCAGCCTCTCCCGGATTTGCAGCAACTTCGATACGGGTGTTCATCAGCCAGGCCTCAGCTTATTGCAAATAGTCTAAAAGTCGCTGGCGATTCACGCCCGCAACAGGGTTCGAATACGCGAAGCCAGAGTGGTCACGGCAAAGGGCTTGGTAAGTACGGCCATCCCCGAATTGGTATCTGAAACGTCGAACAGCGCCTGCTCTGCATATCCGGTGATGAACAGCACGGGGAGGTCAGGGCGCTTGACGCGTCCTGCGTCTGCCAGTTGCCGACCGTTCATGCCGCCCGGCAGACCGACGTCCGTCACCAGCAAGTCAATACGGGCATCTGAGCGCAGCACCTCCAGCCCTGCCGGGCCCGTAGCGACTTCGATGGTCCGATAGCCCAGATCCTGGAGCACATCATTTACCAGCATTCGTATTGTCGGCTCATCATCGACGATGAGCACAGTCTCACCTGTGTGCGCGCCTGCCAGTAGCGGGACGTTTGATACACGGCCTTCAATGCGTGCCTCGCCGAAATGACGGGGCAGATATATCGACACTTCTGTTCCAACGCCCAATGTCGACAGAAGTCTCGCCTGCCCGCCGGATTGCTTGGCGAAGCCGTAAATCATGGAGAGGCCGAGCCCGGTGCCCATGCCCAGGGGTTTGGTCGTGAAGAAGGGATCAAATGCCCGCGCCGCAGTCTCCGCCGACATGCCGCTCCCGGTATCCGTTACGCTCAATTTCAGATAATCGCCTGGGGGCAGGTCAAGTCTTTGCGCGGCTTCCTCATCGAGTTGCTGGCTATCAATGGCAATGTGAATACTGCCGCCATTCGGCATCGCGTCGCGGGCGTTGATACACAGATTAAGCAGGGCATTTTCCAGTTGGGACGGATCAACCAGTGCAATCCATGGTTGCTGGTGGCTCGAGCACTCAACGGAGATTCCCGGTCCAGCGGTGCGACGAACCAGATCGAGCATGCTCTCGATCAACTGATTGGCGTCCGTAGGATGAGGTGCCAGAGTCTGTCTGCGCGAAAATGCCAACAAACGGTGGGTTAATGACGCTGCGCGTGTGGCAGCACCTTGGGCAGCGTCGATGTACTTTTCGGTATCCTGCCCGCGGTCCTGATTGATCCGCAGGCGTATCAGATCCAGGCTTGCCGAGATTGCCATCAGCAGATTGTTGAAGTCATGGGCAAGCCCGCCCGTCAACTGGCCCACCGCCTCCATTTTCTGGGATTGTCGCAGTTGCGCCTGGGCCCGCTGCAATTCTGCGTCGCGCTCTTTCTCCGCGGTAATGTCGCGGCCCGTGGCGTAGGTCAGATTCCCCGCTGGCGCTGCAGCCCAGGAAACCCAGATCACCGAGCCGTTCTTGTGGCGGCAGCGGTTGATTACCAAAGGTTGCTCACCAATGGCGGCCTGTTGGTAAGCTGTTACCGTTTCATCGTGGTCTTCGGGTATCACGAACTCATTGACGTGGTAGCCGACCAGCTCCTGTGGGGTATAACCCAGTACCTTGGTACAGGCTGGGTTAACGCGTCTGAGGAGTCCGTCGAAGTCGACAATCAGCATCAGATCCAGTGCTGTGTCCCACATCAGATCGCGTTCTTCGGTGCGGATGGCAACTTCTTCGGCCAGTCGTTCGTTCAGCTCCTTTAGTTGTTTTTCGGCGGCACTGCGCTCACGCTCGGCGATGATTTGTGACGTAATCTCAAAAGCCTGACTTAACAAGCCTGCTACGTTTCCATCTTCCCCTCGGATTGGACTGGCTGTGATGTTCCAGTAGGTGGTCTCGATCTTGCCCCCACGATTCATCACCAGCTCTACCTGTTCCTGGGCGAAGCCCTCACCGGTTGCCATGGCTTGCTGCAATGGCGGCGCTACCGTCTCCCAGGTATCAACCCATACGTCCGCTACCGGTCGTCCTATAGCCTGCGGATGGCGCTCGGGCATGGCGGGTATGTAGGCGTCGTTATACAGCATGATCAGATCTGGGCCCCAGAGCACGGTACCCAGCACCGGTGAGTTCAGGCAGATGGACACGGCGGTGCGCAGGGATTGCGGCCAGGTGTCGGGCGGGCCAAGCGGTGTCGCAGCCCAATCATGGGCACGCATTCGCTCGCCCATCTCGCCGCCACCAGAAAGAAAAGGGAAATCATGGGGCATGGCTGGGGGCTCCTTCTGGCACGCGTAACGCGTTTCCAGATGGCAACGCTGGTGGATCATGCAAAATGGATCGTCTTCGATGAATCTATATGATGCGATAGGGTGCAAAATAACGTGGCGGGGCTGGCCGAGCAAGCGGCGATTTGTTTAGCCTGTAGCGCACCGAGCCCAGTCAAGGAATGCCCATGTACTCACAAAACGATATCAACCTTGAAACCTTTGCCGTTAACGGCCTGCGCACCCGGGTCGCCAGTATCGGTACGGGACCGGTTGCGCTTTTCATTCATGGTTGGCCCGAATGCTGGTTTACCTGGCGTGAGCAGATGGTGGCTATCGCCAATGCCGGGTACCGCGCCATTGCACCGGATATGCCCGGGTTTGGTGAGACCGATGGCCTTCCTGCCATTGCGGATTACAACGTGGCGCGCATCTGCGAGTTCATGGACGAGCTTGTCACACAGGTTAGCGGTGATGAGCCGGTATTGCTTATTGGTCATGACTGGGGGGCAATTAATTGCTGGCAATTCACGCTGCGCCATCCGCACCGGGTATCTCGACTCGCTAACATGAGCGTCCCGCTGCACCCCGTTGCGGCTCGCCCACCCACGACCCTTTTGCGCGAGCATTTCGGTGATGATTTTTTCTATCAGCTGTATTTTCAGAAGCCAGGTGTAGCCGAAGCGGAGTTCGACGCCGATCCGGAAGGCATACTGCGCGCGCTGTATTGCTCGCCGGATACGCCGCGAGATCAGCCTCGGCTTGGTCGGTCGATAACGGAGGGAGGTGGCTGGATAGGTCGTTTGGGTAAGCCTCGCGAACAACCCGCGTGGCTGACGGAAAAAGCGCTGGCCTACTACCTCAATGCCTACCGGGATAGTGGGTTTGCCGGCGGGATCAATTACTACCGCAACCTGGACGAGAACTGGCGCCTGATGCAGCCCTATCGCGATGCTCGGATAACCTGTCCGGTGCTGTTTCTGGTGGGTAGCGCTGACAGCGTTATACGTGGTGCCAGTGAAGAACAGCTTGTTAAGCGAATGGCAGCGCGCATTCCAGAACTGAAAATTGTCATGCTGCCGGGCATCGGGCACTGGGTGCAAAGTGAAGCCTGTACGCAGGTAAATGAGGCACTGGTGGCATTTGCCGCGTCATCCAGTGGTCGTCCCTGATTCAAGTCGTTGTTTGAGCAGGTTTATGCATGCTTCGATTTCCTGCTCGCTGGCGCTGGCGAAGCCCATTATCAGTCCTGTTCTGCTGCCGTTGCCAAAAAAGTGCGAGCTCAGCGGTGTACTGCCAAATCCCCGAGTTCGCAGCCAGGAGCTCAGCTCCACGTCATTGAAATCGCCTTCCAGAACGACATGCATGCCTGCACTCTCCGCCACGGGTGTTACCAGCCCGCCCAGCTCCTCGGCGATCCGCGACTGAAAGTGCTGCCATTTATCACGGTAGAGCTGGCGCATACGACGCAGATGGCGTGTGAAATGGCCGGTTTCAATGAACTCGGCAATGGTGGCCTGAATCAGTAGTGGGCTCTCCCCGCCGCTCGCCTGCTTGGCCAACACAAAATGTTCTACCAGTGGCTCCGGTACAACCAGGTAGCCTACGCGCAGGGCGGGTAGAAGAGTCTTGCTGAAGCTACCGACATACAGTACCGGCGTGTTCTCGAACATGCCCTGGAGCGCAACGAACGGTTTGTTGTAGAAGTGAAACTCGCTGTCGTAATCGTCCTCGATAATCCACGTCTGGTTCCCTTGCGCCCATCGCAGCAAAGCCATGCGCTGGGAAATATCGAGAATGCCGCCCATTGGATATTGGTGTGTGGGGGTGCAGAACAGCAGTTTGGCCGCTCCCAACGCGGGCAGAGCATCCACGTCCAGTACCTGCTCTTTCAAAGGTACCGGCGTTACCGGGTTGCCCCTTGAGGCGAGGGCATATCGTGCACCACGGTAGCCGGGATTCTCACTGAATACCCGGTCGCCCGGCTCCAACAGCACGTCCATGATCAGTGACAGGGCCTGTTGGGCTCCATTGGTAATAATTACCTGATGCTCCTGGCAGCGCACGCCCCGGGCGGAGCACAGGTATTGGGCTATGGCTCTGCGCAGGGGCGGATAACCCTGGGTACTGTCATAGCCGCGCAGTATTTTGCGACTTTCCTGATGGTGCAGGATGCGGTTCCAGCTGCGAATCGGAAAGGCATCCAGGTCCGGTAAGCCGGGTTGAAAGGCCAGGCTGACATCGCCCGCCGCGTCGTACCTGTTGCCTTTCAGTTCCGGAATAGGAGGTAGCGATGCGCTGGCTTCGGGCTGTAGAAGAGGCCGCTTGCCGTGCTGGAGCTCACCCGAATGGATGTTCTGATGCACGAACACACCCCGGCCAGCTCGGCTTTGTAGAAACCCCTCCGCTTTCAACTGATCGTAAACCGCATTTACCGTATTGCGGCTGATGCGCATATCCAACGCAAGTTGTCGGCTGGAGGGCAGGCGGCTACCCGCCGGGTAGCGACGGTCGATAATACGAGCGGCAAGTTGTTGGTAGAGCTGCTGCTGGAGGGGCTCGGAGCCGTCCAGACGAATATCGTCGATCACGTCAACTGGTCCTGTGGATTTTCACAATCTGGATCTTTTGAGAGTATCAGACAATAGCTTTAATGGTGTCCAGGTCATTTACCTTCCAATGGAGCTCCCATGACAAAGACCAATAATGATGCAGCGTCTCCAGATGCCCTGACATGTTGCCCGCGCAGCAAGGTCCAGCGGGCGGCCAAACGTGCGAGCTACGAGCGGGCGCCGGCATACGCTCTGATTGATCGTTTGAAAACCGCCCATGTGGCCTTCGTTGAGGAGGGTGAGCCCCGCATTATTCCCATTACAGCCTGGCGCATGGGTGATGACCTATATGTGCACACGCTAAACGGGGGCAGGTTGGCAAAGCGCCTGGATGCGCGAATACAGCTTTGCTTGTCGTTCGCGGCGACTGACGAGTGGGTCATGAGCAAGTCGGCTTTTAATCACAGCGCCAACTACCAATCTCTGGTGCTCTTTGGCAGAGCCGAACGGGTACTGGAAGATGCGGAGTTTGATGCTGCATTCAAAAGCATCATCAACGATCTGGAACCGGGCCGCTGGGACAAGGTTCGGGCTCCAAGCGCGAAGGAGCGCAAAGCCACCGCACTGTTTCGCATACCCATAGATGAGGGTGCTTTCAAAAGCCGCACGGGTGGACCCGTTGAGGAGCCCGAGGATCTCGATCTGCCGGTCTGGCATGGCAATCTGAAGGCCTGACAGATTGACTGGTCGAACGCACATGCCCCTCGCATGTGCGTTACTGACTTTCAGTTACCGCGGTAGGTGGAGTAGCCGTAGGGGCTGAGTAGCAATGGAATATGGTAATGATCCACTTCGCCATCCACGTCGAAAATGACGGGCACCTCGGGGAAAAAAGTCTGCTCTTGATGCATGGCAAACCAGTCGCCGGTCTTGAATGTCACCCTGTAGGTCCCGCGCTGCAATGATTTGTCTGCCGGGAACAGTGCAGGAATGCGACCCGCCTGGTTGGTAAAGGCCTCGTTCAGCGATTGCCAGCCGGCAGGCTGGAGCTGCTCCAGAGTGACGCGCACTTCGGGCGAAGGCAGTCCACTTTCCAGATTCAGTACGTGAACGCTGAGCGGATTGTCTGCGGCAAGAGCAATGCCGGCCATGCTGCTCAATAGCAACGCCAGTGTGACGCGGGGGATAAAAGTCATGGTTGTTTCCTTACTTGCTTGGCTGAATGAGTTGTTTGATCGCGCTGTGGGCGCAGCCTTCGTCGATGCTGGAGCCGCCGGCGCCGGCTACCCCCAGGGCACCGATAACCTGGCCATCGACCAGCACCGGGACACCGCCGCCAAGCAGCAATAACTCATCGATGGTGTTGAGGTTTGCCGAGCTGGGGTCGCCCTGGGCGCGAGTTGCGAGTTCGCTGGTGGCGATTTTGGTAGACAGCGCGGTGAATGCCTTGCGTTGGGCTGCCAGGGTGTTATGCGGGCCGATTTCGTCATCGCGCTGCAGCGCTATCAAATGCCCCGAACGGTCTACTACCGCAACGACTGCCTTGCGATCCTGTGCATGGCAGGCGCTCAGGGTGGCTTCTACCAACTGGTTGCCCAGTGCCAGGGTCAGGTCCTTGCGCTCAGCTATGCCGGTAGTACTGGCCTGGGCGACTCCCGCAGCCAGACTGCCGATAAACAATGTCATGAGGGAAATGCGGTGCAGCATAAGATATCTCCATAATTGCAGGTGTGCATGTGACGACGGACGCATGTTGCTGTCCTGTAACCGTCAGCGGCATTGCCGTTTCATTACGTATTTGTAATGGGCATGTCTGGTGTTTGGCTCTAATCTGGCGGCATACCCTGGGAGATAGACATGCGCATTCTGGTTGTTGAGGACGAACGCAAGGCCGCCGAGTATTTGCAGAAGGGGCTCGGGGAGTCCGGCTATCAGGTGGCTGTGGCCCTTGACGGGCTGGACGCTCGGCATCTGATCGAGGAGGACGACTTCGACCTGATCATTCTCGACGTCATGCTGCCTGGCATGGATGGTTGGCAACTGATCAAACTGATCCGTACGCGCGGTCAGACCCCGGTGCTGTTCCTGACTGCGCGCGACAGCGTTGAAGACCGGGTCAGGGGTCTGGAGCTGGGGGCGGATGACTATCTCGTCAAGCCGTTTTCCTATTCAGAGCTGCTCGCGCGCGTGCGCAGCCTATTGCGCCGCGCGCCCCTGCGTGAGGTTGAACATTACAGTCTTGAGGATCTGGACGTGGATGTGCTGCGCCGCCAGGTCAGCCGCGGGGGTAAGCGTATTGTGCTGACCAACAAGGAGTTTGCGCTGCTTCAGCTGCTGATCAGTCATCCGGGTGAAGTGATGTCGCGCAGCCGTATCGCATCGCAGGTCTGGAACATCAACTTTGAAAGCGACACCAACGTAGTCGACGTCGCCATCAGACGGTTGCGCGCCAAGGTGGATGATCCATTTCAGCACAAACTGGTACATACGGTGCGGGGCATGGGCTACAAGCTGGACGGTTCGCCGTGAGGTTTCTGATGCGTTCCTTGAGTCTGCGGCTGGGCCTGGCGTTTGCTTTGGTAGGCACCTTGTTACTGGGCAGCATAGGTTTATACCTGTATCAATCACTGCAGCGTGAAATTGCCTGGCGTGACGATCAGGCGTTGCTCGGACGCCTTGAGCGGGTGCAACTGCTACTGGAAAACAGTCCTGATCTGACCGCGCCAACCGATAGGCCGGAGCTTTACGCCAATATGCTCGGCAATACTCAGCATTTTCTCTGGGTACTCGATGTTGATGATCACAGGCTGGTCAGCATAAACCCCACCGACTTGCCAATGCCTGAACTGTCGGCCACAGTCGAACCGGTTTTTCATCAGGATGAAGACCAGACCTATCGCCTTGTTACCCAGCAGATCAGAGTGAACGATAGGGCTCTGACCCTGATCGCCGGGCACCTGTTATCCGAGCGGCAACTGATGCTCGGTGCATACCGTTCAAACCTGATTAGAGTGCTCAGCGCTGGCAGCTTACTGGCGTTTTTGCTGGGATTCTGGATAAGCCAGCGTGGTCTGAGACCGCTCAGGCGCCTTGCGCTCCAGGCGGGGGCGATTGACAGCCAACATCTGCATCTACGTCTGCACACCGACAGCCGTTATAACGAGCTGGATTCCCTGGTAAGCAGTTTCAATCAGGCTCTGGAAAGACTGGAGGAGGGTTTCGAACAACTGTCGCGCTTCTCCGGTGATCTGGCCCACGAGATGCGTACTCCGCTGAATAATCTTATCGGTCAGACCCAGCAGTCGCTTAGCCTGCCGCGTTCATCCGAGCAGTACGAACAATTGCTGGAGTCCAATCTTGAGGAGTTCGAACGCCTGGCGCGGATGATTGACAGTCTGCTGTTTCTGGCCAGGTGCGTGCAGCCCAAGCAGAATCTGCAGCGATACTCGACGGAGCTTGATGCCGCCGTTGCAAGGCTATGTGACTACTTTGAGGGCATGGCCGATGAGCAGCAGTTGATCCTGGTGAATCAGTGCAATGGCACTGTGATGGTGGACCCGGATATGCTGACTCGGGCACTGGCGAACCTGATCGCCAATGCCATCCGCTATGCCGAGGCGGGAACGGCGATCAGCATCGCCAGCCGAGCGGAGGCGACACACACCATCATCAGCGTGCACAACTGTGGCCCCGGGATTGAACCTGAGCACCTGCCAAGATTGTTCGAGCGGTTTTACCGGGCAGATCCTTCGAGAAGCCAACCAGGCGATAGCGGAGGCCTGGGGTTGGCGATCGTGGAGGCGATCATGGGTCAGCATGGTGGATTTGTCCGGGTATCCAATGTTGACGATGGGGTCTGTTTCGAACTGCATTTTCCGGAAACGGCCACCGCCAAAAGCACATGACAATTTTGTAATCAGCGCGTCATGCTGGCGCTGGGAGCACTTTCATATCCTGTACAGGTCAAGCGGCGGCACTCGCCACCGCTATCAACTGAACAAGGATTATCTCCATGAAAATCGTATTCGCTATTCTGCTTTCCATTTCTGCTCTTACCTGCACCCTGGCACAGGCCGAAGACGGCAGCGAGCGCCTGCGCGAGCTGCATCAGATGCATCAGCAAAGCAACTGACAGCCTAGTGGGTCGCCTGTCGCCTTCTCATACTCCAGATGAAGTAGCCTCCACCAATCACGGAGGCGACCAGCCCAGCTGGAATTTCCTGGGGAAACAGCGCCTGGCGGCCCACCCAGTCTGCAAGAACCATCAGTAGAGCACCTATCAGGGCTGCGCCCAGCAGGTGCTCGCGCGCTCTGCCAAAACCGAGCAGGCGGGCCAGGTGTGGGGCCAACAAGCCTACGAAGGCGAGCGGGCCGACTACCAGCGTCGCGCAGGCTGTCAGCAGAGCGACTATCACCAGTAACAACAATCGGGATCGGTTGAGTCCGATACCCAGCGAACCTGCCGTTGCCGGGCCCAGTGGCAGAATGTCCAGCCAACGGGCCAGAGGAAGGGTGGCGAACACCACCACTAGCGCTAGAAGCGCAATCAACAGACCGCTGTGCAGGTCGACGTAATAGGTCGACCCCGATAACCATGCGATCACCTGTTGGCCCCTGGGATCCCCTCCACTCAGTACAATACTTCGCACTGCATCGAACAGGGCCGTGATGGCTACCCCCGTCAGCAGCAGCCGCTCGGGTAGATATCCGCTGCGTCGATTGAGTATCACCAACACAGACAGGGCGCCCAATGCACCCAGCGTTCCAGCTGTGACCAGGGTCAGGTTACCAGGGGAGGGAACGAGGAAGATCGCCGCCATCAGTGCGATTGCACTACCACCGCTGATACCCAGAAGCTCCGGGCTGGCCATCGGATTGCCCGACATACGCTGGATCATGGTGCCGGCTATCGCTAGCAGAACACCGCTGCCTGCCGCGGCCAGAAGTCTGGGTAACCGCCACTCAAGAACACTCCATTGCATTGACCAGGTCCAGCCCTGTGCGGTCTGGCCGACGAAAGCGGCGAGCATCGCTGTGGCAAGCAAGGCTACAAAAAGCACCATGCACAGTCGTCCGGGCTGAGCGTATCGAAGCGCGGGGACTTGGCCCGTGATATCCGGTTTATTGCCTCCCAGTTTGAGCCGGGGTATTAGCCATAACAGCAGAGGCGCGCCCAGGGCTGCTGTCATTGCACCGGTTGGCAACAAGGCTGATCTGCTGCCGGCAAAATACTGGATCAGCTGGTCGGTGGTGGTCAGCAGCAACGCGCCCAGTATCACCGACCAGAACATCCGCTGACCGAGCCGTCTGGCCCCCGCCATGCGAGCAATGTTGGGAGCTGCCAGACCGATAAAGCCAATGATGCCAACCACGCTTACCACGCAGCCGGCGATGAATACGGCGAGTCCCAGACCGGCCGCTCGCAGTTTGATCAGCGAAACTCCCAGGCTACGCGCGTTGCTCTCATCCAGATCCATGACTGCCATGGGTCGCAGCAACAGATACGCCAGCAATGCACTTATGGCGAGCCGGGGCCAGAGATAGGAGACATCGCTCCAGCCGTTCTGGGTCAACGAACCAGCACCCCAGATCAGCACTCCTTTCAGGGTCTCCTGATTGAATAGCAGCAAGGTTATTGCCAGCGCTCCGACAAAAAGATTGACCACCAGACCGGCTAATACAACCACCATTGGGGTGAGGCCCCGACTCCAGGCCAGCATGAACACCAAGCCCATTGTCAGGCCGCCGCCGGCAAGCGCCACCCACTCGCGCCCGACCGCGAACAGTGCAGGAGCAAAAAGGGTAGCGGCAATCAGTGCCAGGTTCGCTCCGCTGGCAACGCCCAGCGTTGTCGGGGCTGCCAGCGGATTGCGCAAAACCTGTTGCATCAGCACCCCGGCAAGTCCGAGTCCGGCACCGGCGAGCAGGGAGATGCTCAGGCGGGGCCACCAGCTGTAATGCAAAACCACCTCAAGGGGGTTGGAGGTAGCAGGCTGAAACAGGGTATGCAGATTAAATACAAGGCCTCGTTCCACAGGAAGCGCCGCCCAGGCCAGACTGATGACCACCGTCGTCAACAGAGCACACAGGAAGAAGGGCGAAGGAGTCAGAAACGCTCTATTCGTCATGCTTGGCAACCAGGGCAGAGGTCAGCGAGTCGGCGAAGCGGATTGCAGAGGGAAGGGCGCCGAAACTCCAGACCGGTGCGAGGGTAATAACCTTACCCTCGCGTACATCGGGTAATGCCTGCCATAAGCCATTCCCGACAAGTCCCTTTTCAACTCCAAGCGGGGAAGGCTCGACGACTATCAATTGCCCCTCAATGCCCAGGAGCTCCTCCAGCCCCACCAGCGAAAATCCCCAGCTATTGGTTTCGCCTGGCCATGCGTTTTTCAGCCCTAGTTGGTCAAGCACTGCATGATAGAGTCCATTGCGACCAAAAACGCGAACGTGCCGTGCATCCATGAATTGAACGATCAAAACCGGCTCTGACTTTAGGGGTAAACGTTCACGAAATTCGGCCATTGCCGCTTCGGATCTGGTGATAAGCGTCTCGCCTGCCTCGGGATTGCGCGCCAGCGCTGCAGTATCCCGGGTGATGTCGATTATCTGCCTCCAGGCGTCGCTACCCGGGGTATACAGGGCCAGGGTTTTTACCTCGGCAATCCGCGACAGACGCGGACCCAGATTGCTGAACATCGGCGAAATCAGAATAAGATCAGGCTGCAGATCTGCAAGCAGCTCGAGATTGGGCTGGGTTCGCAATCCCAGGTCGATCACTGAATCCGGCAGGCTCGGCTCGGCCACCCACTCGCGGTATGCCGCAATCTGGGCAACCGCCTGCGGCGCAATACCGATGCCCATGAGTGTTTCAGCGATAGTCCAGTCCAGGGTGACTATGCGCGGAGGGTTCTTGGCAGGGAGTTGCGCAAGCACGGACGTTGTCATCAGCGCAAGGGACAGACCCATAAGAGCGGTGCTCAGGGTTGCGGACAGGTGCTTGAGGGTCAAGGAGGGGCTCCGTAACGGCACGAACGATTATGGGTGAATCAAATACTGACTGGCGCGTATCACTGAACGATGGCTACCGGGTGCGTGCTGCCGGTGGGTACCATGATTTGCATGGGTAAACCGTAAATGGCCTCCAGGGTGTCACTCTCCATCATCTCGAGAGGGGAGCCCTGTTCCAGTACTCGCCCGCCATGCAGTGCTGTCAGGCGGTCGCAATACCGCGCTGCCATATTGATATCGTGCAGCACGATGATCACGCCCAGTCCGAGGTCGTGACTCAACCTGCGCACAAGCTTCAAAACCTCTACCTGGTGAGCAATATCCAATGCAGCCAACGGCTCGTCCAACAGCAAAAAGCGGCTTTTCTGCGCCAATAGCATGGCTAGCCATACGCGTTGACGCTCTCCTCCGGAAAGGGAGTTGACCATTCTGCTGACCAGTTTGCTGGTGTCGGTCAAGGCAATGGCCCTGGCAATCTCGGTGCGGTCCAACGCATTCTGGCGACCCAGCAGGCCGTGCCAGGGGTAACGTCCGAACTCCACCAACTCCTGGCCGGTGAGGTTATCCGTGGCCGGAAGATGCTGGGGTAAATAGGCTACCTGGCGGGCATATTCCCGGCTTCCCCAATTTGCCACGGGTCGTCCATTGAACAGTACGTCTCCCGCGGTCGCTTGTTGTTGCCTGGCGAGCAGTTTGAGCAGGGTCGATTTGCCCGAACCATTGTGGCCAATGAGACCGTGAACCTTGCCTTCTTCAAAATTCAGATGGGTGGGCTGTAGCAGTGTTTTACCGTTGACTGCGAATGTCGCGCCCTTGAGCTCAAACATGAATGGATCCTCATTATCGTGAGCCGCTGAGGTGCATAAAGTTAAACGTAATGATAAGCTTTATCAATCAGTTTATTAACTTCTCGCTTTCGGAATATGCATGGATCTGCTTCGTCTGGTGTTTCGTTACTATCGTTTGCCTTTTATCGGCGTGATTCTTTTGAGTATCGCCAGTGCTCTGTTGGGCGTCGGGGTGATTGCTTTCATCAATGCCAGGTTGATGACCACAGATGCTCCGCTTTCGGCCCTGCCCGAGTTTCTTGGCTGGCTAACCGCGCTGCTGGTACTGACGCTTGGGGCCCAGTTGTGCCTTACCCGGCTTGGTCACTTTTTCGTTTTCACGCTGCGTGGCCAATTGATCAAGCGGATACTCGATACCGATCTGGAGCGCATCGAAGAGCTGGGGAGCGCCGATCTCCTGGCCAGCCTGTCCAGCGATGTACGCAACATCACCATTGCTTTCGTACGCTTGCCCGAGCTGGTGCAGGGTGTGGTGCTGTCCCTTGCGGCGCTTGTCTACCTCGCCTGGCTGTCGGTACCCCTGCTCGGCGTGATCCTGCTCTGGTTGTGCGGGGTAATGGGCGTTGGCTGGCTGCTGGTTTCCCGGGTCTATGCACATTTCAACCAGCTTCGCGAAGCGGAGGATCGGCTGCAGCGTGACTTCGAATCCATTCTGGAAGGGCGCAAGGAGTTGCGGCTCAATCGTGACCGCGCCAGACGGTTATTCGAGGAGACTTATGAGACTGATGCAGAAGCCTATCGACACCATATCGTCAGGGCGGATACCTATCACCTGAGTGCCAACAATTGGGCGAACATCATGATGCTTGGGGCTATTGGTGTGACTTTCTTCTTGTCCAATGCCTTGGGTTGGGCGTCGGCCGCGGTAGCGACGACTTTTTCTTTAACGTTGCTGTTCCTGCGCACGCCACTGATCCAGGCGGTTGGTGCCTGGCCAACCCTGGTCAGCGCACAGGTTGCCTTTGATAAACTGGATAGGCTTGCCCTGGCTCCACACCGGCCCGGCTTCGCGCTGGAGGACACTCTGAATGGCTGGCAGTGCATCGAATGGCGGGGCGTAAGCTACCAGTACGGTGCCCGTGGCAATGGCGCGGGTTTTACCGTTGGCCCTTTTGATCTCACATTGCGGCGCGGCGAACAGGTCTTTCTTATCGGCGCCAATGGCAGTGGCAAGTCGACCCTGGCCCGCTTGATATCTGGGCTTTATAGCCCCTTGAGCGGACAGATCCTGGTTGACGGTGTGGTGCTTGATGAGCAGCAACTGTCCGGGCTGCAAGCGCGCTTTTCCAGTGTTTTTACTGACTTTCACCTGTTCGACCTATTGATGGGCCCCGGCGGCGGCGATGTTGACCCCGATCTTCTGGAAACCTGGACCTCCCGACTCGGTCTGCGCGGCAAACTGCAGGTTGAAAGTGGTCGCATCAACGACACCCGGTTGTCCCAGGGGCAGCGTAAACGGCTGGCGCTTCTGGTGGCGCTGCTCGAGCAACGCGATATTTTGCTGCTCGATGAGTGGGCAGCAGATCAGGATCCGCAGTTTCGGCGGGAGTTCTATCGGGTGCTGTTGCCGTACATCCGAGAAATGGGCAAGACCGTATTTGCGATCAGCCATGACGACTCCTATTTCCCCCACGCCGACCGTTTGTTGGAGATGCGTCAGGGTCAGCTGGTCGAGCTCACCGGCGAGCAGCGCACGCTGGCTAGCGAGGATGCCGTAGGTAAAGCTCAAGTAATCTGAGCACCCTCCTTCGCCATTGATAATCTAAATGAGATGCAATATCATCCGCATCCGTCGTTCGGACGTGATGCTCCGGACATTCGTCACCCCGAATATTCTGGAGATACCGTGAAATTGCAGCCATCCCACGTTCTGGACGTAAGTCTTCTCACCTCGGCTATCCGCTTCGCCTTTCGTATGACCGCAGCAGGCAGCCTTTGCCTGCTGGCTCCATCTGTTTTTGCCCAAGCCGCTGCCGGGCACGCGCCAGCGGATCTGGGCAGCATGATCGTGGAAGCTGAGGGGCAAAGTGAGCTTCAGTCATCGGACAGTTATCAGGCGGAGCGCGCGAGCACAGCAATGCGCTTCAGCCTGACTCCCCGGGAAACGCCGCAGTCGTTATCGGTTATTACTCGCGCACAGCTGGAAGACTTCAATCTCACCAGCGCACTGGACGCGCTTGAGAGCACGCCTGGCATCAGCGTGGAGCGGGTCGAGACCGACCGCACCTACTTTACGGCCCGGGGCTTTGACATCACCAACTTCCAGTACGACGGCCTGGGCGCCCCCATGATGTACAAGAACCTGCAGGGTGATATAGACACCGCCATCTATGACCGCGTCGAGGTGCTGCGGGGCGCCAATGGATTGCTCTCTGGTACAGGCAACCCGTCCGCAACAGTGAACTTCATCCGCAAAAGACCCACGCGGGAGTATCAGGCATCCGCCTCGGGTACGCTGGGCTCCTGGGACCAACGCCGGCTGGTGGTTGATGTGTCAGGCCCGCTGGGCTCAGCGGACAGGGTGCGAGGCCGACTGGTTGCCGCGGCTGAGAACACGGACTCCTACCTTGATCGTCTGCAGCGCGAAAGCCGAACTGTTTACGGTGTGGTCGAGTTCGACCTGACTGATCGCACGATGCTTACTGCAGGCCACAGCTGGCAGCAAGTCAATACGGATAGTCCTATGTGGGGTGCATTGCCTTTGTATTACACAGATGGCAGCGCTACGGACTATGACGCATCAACTAGCACGTCCGCTGACTGGGCCTACTGGGATAACACCGACAACCGCACCTTCGTGGAGGTTTCTCACCTGTTTGCCAATGGGTGGGAAGGCAAGGCGGCACTGAATTACCTCGACGTATCCTCTGATTCGGCGTTGTTCTACCAGTACGGTACGCCTGATCGGCAGACAGGACTGGGCCTGTTCGCCTACCCCAGTCTGTATGAGTTTGATGTCGAACAATTGATAGCCGATCTGCACGTAAAGGGCCCCTTCGCAATGGCTGGCCGCGAACACGAGTTGGTGGCCGGCTTGCAATGGTCGCGTTCCACGCTGGAAGATCGCTCGGACTATGGAGTGGGCATCGGCACGCCATTACCGCCGCTTGATCAGTGGAACGGCCAATATCCGTTACCAGCCTTCACTGCCAGCCAGGACGGTAGTGACTGGACTGATCGGCAGACCGGTGTCTACAGTGCCGCACGTTTGTCATTGACCGACAGGCTGACAGGTATTCTTGGTGGGCGCCTCAGCCGCTTTGAAGGTGACGGTGTAACTTACGGAACGTCAAAGGATACCTCCCACAGCGATGTGTTCACGCCATATGCCGGCCTCATCTTCGATCTGAATGATCAGATGTCGCTGTATGCCAGCTATGCGGAGATTTTTCAGCCGCAAACCGAGGTGGATGCCAGTCGTGACCGGCTGGAACCCATTGAGGGTGTGCAGTATGAGCTAGGGATAAAGGCCGAACTTTTCACCGGCCGTGCCGATGCCAGCCTGGCGGTGTTTCGCATCGAACAGGACAACGTAGCCCAACCCAGCGGCACCATCCCCGGCACCATCGATACGGCCTACGTTGGCGCCAAAGGCCTTGTCAGCGAAGGCGTCGAGGCGACCCTCGCCGGTGAGTTGCTGCCGAATCTTCAGGCCAGTTTGGGCTACACCTACGTCGACATCGAAAATCCGGATGGGCAACGGGCCCGCACCTTTATCCCGCGCCACATGGTCCGCGCCATGAGCACTTACCGGTTGCCGTTCCATGACGCCATGAAGGTAGGTGCACGCCTTAGCTGGCAGGAGGCAATCTACCGGGACCAGGGAGCAGGTGTGACGACACGCCAGGACGACTATGCCCTGCTGGACCTGATGGCCAGCTATGACATCAGCCAGAATCTGAGCGCGTCCCTTAACCTTAACAACGTGACGGATGAGAAGTACCTGACCAGCCTCTACTGGGCCCAGGGTTACTACGGCGCACCCCGGCACGCGATGCTCACCCTGGGTTGGAAGTACTGAAACTCAATCATTGTAGGTCGCAGTCAGAAAGGGTCATACGCAATGCGTATGGCCCTTTCTGCTTTAGGTTGCGCGGTTGGGTCTGCTTAGCACTGTGGCTCTGTTCTTTTTCGTTTTGGGCAGGTCAGGGGACAGTTTTCACAGTAGTCGAGCGTCTGCAGCAGATAACGCAGGCAACACAGCTGGCGAATTCGTTGGGTGCCATCAGACGTTGATTGGTAGCGGATGGGTCGATATAGGGGGTTACGTTTGCCATTGGCAAAGGCGCGGGTCTCAAGTAGCTCAAGTGCGGGTGCGTTGGTGTTTGCGTCAGCCAGGGGGTGATTTTGCAAAGCCTTTGCGAAGTGCTCGAAGTAGTTTCCTGCATTGCTCCAGAAAACCCGTGGCGCAGCGCCGGACCATTCACTCAGCGCTGCGACAAGCGGTTCGATGTGGCGCTCAATCAGTCGCTCGAAGCGCGCGTAGGCGCTATTTGTATTCAATACGACGCCATCGTTCAACACATACAATCCGACCGTATGGCCCTCGGGAGACAGCTCGATGCGCGTTTCATGCAGTGCCAGCGGCAAGTCGCGATTAAGCAAAAGGGTGGCCGCCAATCCATGCGCAATGACGTTGCTGAAATGCCACTTGGACCATAGAGACGCAATCGCCCGACGATCTCCATCAGGGTAGCTGGCACCGAATCTGTCCATGATTCGGGTTAGCGTGTGCTGATCAAGAAGATCCTCTGCCAATAATGCCTGGCTGTGTGCGGGGACTGACAGTTTGATCGGGATGATTCCTTCCAGCGGACCGGCATAGACACGGCTGAACATACTGATGTTGGCTCCGGAGGCATGGGCGAGCCGCCAATCTAATACAATCGAGAATCATTAACAAATAAGAATTGCTTTATGGCGGTGAAAAGCAATATCACTTCCATCAATGCGCTGGCGAGCGTGAAGCAGTGCATGCATACTTGCTCAATGACTCTTGCTGCCCAACGCCTGCAAGTGCTTTGCGCCGGTATCTTCAGCCTTATGCTGACGCTGGGCGTAGCGCGCTTTGCCTACACTCCCATGTTGCCCCAAATGCAGGCTCAGGCCGGACTTGGTGTGGCGGATGCCGGTTGGCTTGCAGCCATCAACTATGTCGGATACCTGAGTGGTGCCTTGCTGGCCTCCTTTATCAGTGATCTGCGTTACAAGGACCGACTGTACCGGATCGGCATTGTGCTTGCGGTGCTCAGCACAGTGATGATGGCCATCAGCACCAATCTCTGGATCTGGGGTATATCCCGCTATGTTGCCGGCCTCTCCAGTGCTGCTGGCATGTTGTTGGGTAGCGCCCTGATTCTCAACTGGCTTATGCGTCACGGTCAGCGCAGTGAGCTGGGTATCCAGTTTTCCGGTATCGGAATTGGCATTGCGCTCGGTGCTGCGTTGATCGCACTGCTCAATCAGTGGTTGGACTGGCGTGGGGAGTGGTTGGCGTTTAGCGCGCTGGCCGCGCTGCTCGCCATACCCGCGCTTCGGTGGCTGCCTCCCCCTGATACCAGCGGCAAGACCACCAGTGGCGCCGCCATGTCAGACAGCCCGCCGAGCCGTCTTTACCTTCAGGTTTTCATGGCCGCGTATTTCTGCGCGGGTATTGGCTATGTGGTCAGCGCCACCTTTATTGTAGCCATCGTCGAGCAACTGCCGGGCCTAAGTGGCCGGGGTAATCTGGCCTTTCTATTACTGGGCATCGGCGCTGCCCCGGCTTGTATCATCTGGGATCTGGTTGCTCGCCGCTTTGGTGATCTGAACGCGCTGATCGCTGCCGCGTTGCTGCAGGTGCTGGGCATATTGTTGCCGGTATTGCATCACAGCCTCTGGACCGCGCTGATGGGCGCCTGGTTGTTCGGTGCTACCTTCATCGGCATGGTCAGCCTGGTACTGACGATGGCCGGCCGGTATTACCCCACTCGACCTGCCCGCATGATGGGGCGTATGACGTTGGCTTATGGCCTGGCCCAGATTATCGGCCCGGCGCTCACCGGGGTGCTGGCCACGCGTTTTGGTGGTTATGCGGTCGGGCTTTGGTGCGCTGCAGCCGTGATGTTCCTGGGTGGTGGACTGTTGTACGGCTTGAAGTTCATCGAGCGACGCGATCGCCAGGAGAGTATGCGATCGGAGACGAGCGCTTGTTAAAGTCCTGGAGGCAAGAATGAATAAGGTACTGAGCGTTATAGTCGGGCTGCTTGGCGTACTCTTTTTGGTTATCGGCCTGCGCTGGCTGATAGACCCCACTGCAGCAGCCACCAACCTGGGTATGCCTTTGCTTGACGGTTTGGGACGTAGCACTCAGATCGGTGACATGACCGCGTTCTTTCTGACCCTGGGAACATCTATTCTGATCGCTCTGGCTACGTCTCGGCGCACATGGTATTACCCGGCCTGCATGCTGCTGGGCATTGCTGCTATCGGTCGAATGCTCGCCTGGGCTGCCCACGACGCGGCGTTTGCCTTTGACATGATAGCGGTGGAATTGATCGTCGCCGGTTTTCTGCTCTTTGCCTCACGCAAGCTAGCAGTCCGGAGCTAGTCATTTGCTCGCGTCAGACGTGTCGAATCAAATGACATGCGATTTCTCGCTCTTGTGACGGTGCCTGCTGCGCCAGTCGCAGCCTGTCAGTGCGGAGTACTGAAATACCCTCTTTGTCCAGGCTTGACCAGACATAAGCCGCCGGGCCCACCATCCACGATATCAATGTCGTAGGTGATGCTAGTAATCCGGCCATAGGTATGGCGCTGAGTATTGCTTTATCAGTGTGAAGTACGCCACAGCTGCGTGCCAAGGTCCCAGCCAATTCCCTCCAACAATGCCATGATAAGTATCTGGTCTGTTCCGGCCGGGTTTCATAAAAGGATGTTGCACGGATTATCAGGGCCTGTGTTGGCCTGACAGGACAAGGAGAGCAAGTCATGGGAGATGACTGGAACGATCTAACGGACAGATCAAACAAGGATGGCAAATACAACAGGACCATACACCGGTTGGTTATTCCCGGGCTGCTTGCCGGCAGCTTCGGTCTTTACCTGTTTGATGGGCCGGGAGGATTGGGGCCACGCGGGGTCAGCGCCGAAGAGCAGAGCTTGGTAGCGCAGCCGCTGGCCGACCAGGAATCCGGCCCGTCCCAACCGACGGCGGAGATGATTTTCTGGGAGCAGGTTGAACGAGATCGTGAGCGCGCGAATACGACAAGCCCGCAGCAGCAGGAGCTCAAGGAGGCGGATCGACAAACCCGGTTCAACGACCTGAATTATACACCCCCCAAGCAGGTCAATATTATCCAGTCGGTGCCCGTCAGGTCTCCTGGCAGGTCGGCTGATGGAGGTCGGCAGACGTTAGCGGGTTCCAAGTCCGTTACTGTTCGCTGGGTAGACGCCAGGGGTAATCAGTCCAGTTGGAGAACCCGCTTCGAGTACCGCGATGGCCGTATCGATAACAGCAGCTTTTGTCTGAACATTGGCAAGGGTTCGATACCCTATCGTGAATGCCGCAAGGGAGCGCGCCAATGGCTCAAGGTGCAATGTCGCACTGACCGCAGTATCTCTGATGAGTGGCGGAAAATGTATTGCTGGGCCTATGGTAGCTATCGAACCTGAGAGCTGAGACATGCTTGAAAGCGGGGTCTGGCTCCCTGACTGACTGAACGGGCCGCGGCGCAAAAACCGCTTTTGCTGGCGTGAAGCTTAGGGCTATTATTCAGTGATCCGAGGCTGCAGGTCCTGGATGTTGCGTAGATCATGGAAGTACTTCGTCATCCTGGGGCTTGTCGGCCTGGCAGGTACTCCGCGGCAGTCGGTTAACCCAGCCACGTTTTACCAGGGAGCGGTATGAAGTCATTTCTTGCGGTCGGTCTGACCTGTTTTCTCGCCCTTTTTGCCTCTGGCTTGTACGCGAATACCCCCAGCACTGAAATCAGCACGCCTTCTTCGACGGCCCAGCGGTTATATGCTGAGGCGCGTCAGGATCTGCTGCAGATTCGCGTGCTGATCAATAACGGGCGCAGCCAGTCTTCGGTGGGGTCGGGCTTTCTGTTGGGGGAAACCGATCTTGTGGTCACCAACTATCATGTGGTGTCACAGATAGCCCTTGAACCTGAGTTTTATACGGGTGAGTACCTGGATACTCAGGGCCGGCGCGGAACCGTGCAGCTCTTGGCTGTGGATGTGCTGCGCGATCTTGCCATTGTGCGCATCGACCGAAAGGGCAACGGTTTCTTTCAGTTGTCAGATCGCGGCGTGACGCTGGCTCAGGGCGAATATTTGTATGCCCTGGGTAACCCGCTTGACCTGGGGTTTGCCATATCTGAAGGCACCTATAACGGCGTTATTCAGCGGGATTTCTCCGATTTGCTGTTGTTCAGCGGTGCACTCAATCCAGGTATGAGTGGCGGTCCCAGTATCACCGAGTCCGGCCGCGTTGCCGGTGTTAATGTGGCTCATCGAAGAGATGGTGAGCTGGTCAGCTTTCTAGTGCCGGCTCATTACCTGCATGCCCTGTTGAGCACCATTGGCGAGCAGCCACCCGAAGATTTCAATCCGTTGATCGCGGCTCAGTTGCTGGAACATCAGGGCGTCATGCTCGACCGCTTGTTGGAAACGCCTTTGACCCAAAAGCCACTTGGAAACTACCGAGTCCCGGTCCGTGAATCGGAGCAGTTGCGTTGTTGGGGTAGCGCCGAAACCCAGTCGCGTGCCGGCTATACCAGTGATCTTATCCAGTGTGCGATGGAGTCCGGTATTTTTGTTTCCGGGGAGTTGCGCACGGGGCACGTAAGTCTTAGCCATTCTCTGCTTCAGCGTAAGGGACTCGACCGCTGGCGCTTTGCCCGGGTTGCCAGGCAACACTTTTCCGGCCAGATATTCATGTCGTCCTTCAACGAGCAACTCAGTGGACCGGTTTGTACAGAAGATTTCATTGTCAGTAATGGATTGGCCCTACGTGCGGTGCTCTGCTTCAGCGCGTACAACAAGCTCGACGGACTCTATCTCATGGATCTATACAGTGTGACCACCGATGACCCGGATAATGCCTTGTTGAGCCAGATCAGTATGCGAGGAATATCCTGGGAAAACGGGTTACGGCTGGCCGAAACCTTTCTGAGTGGCATGCAGTCTGGTTCCGGTGCCGAGCAACTAGACGCACTGGGGGAGGTTCAGCCATGAAGTCGCCGATCTTTATTGAAGTGCTGTCACGCGACGGAATAGTGCTGAATCGCCAGCGTTTTCAGCAGCTACCGGTGCGCGTCGGTCGCGCCTATGCCAACGATCTGATCCTGGATGATCCCCATGTTGCTCCATTTCATGCGATTCTCGAAGAGCAAGACGGACGCTGGGTGCTGCGTAGCGAGGAAACCCGTAACGGCATTATCGTCAACAAACGCACCCAGGAACATGTGGATATGCACGGGCATACCGAGGTGCGTCTGGGACATACCCGCCTGCGCGTGCGAGGTGTTGACCACCCGGTTGCAGAGGAGCTGCCTGACACTGTCAGGCACGGGTGGGAAGGTACCGTGCCTGCTGTGTCGGGGCTTGTCATCGCCGCACTCGTCGTTCTAGCCAATGAGTGGCTGGATGGTGATAGCGCCAGTGAGCTTTTTACTCTGCTTCTTGGGGCGTTCTTCGGATTGGTTCTGGTAGTTATATGGGCAGCCTTCTGGTCGTTGCTCAACCGATTGCTCACCGGCTGTGCCCGTTTTGGTCGTCATCTATTCATTGCCGGCATCGCCTTACTGGTTTTCAGCGTTTGGTATCAGGCGCCCGGACTTCTAGCCTATCGGCTGTCCTGGCCGGCACTGGATCGTTACAGCAGCTTGTTCCTTCTGGTTCCGTGGGCGCTGGCGATCTATTTTCATCTGGTCACGATCAATGAGCGTTTATCGCAGCGAATGGCAGCTATCAGCGCAGGATTTTACGTGGTTGCTTCCGGCATGTTGATGGTCATCAATTACGAGGATGCCGGTACATTAGCCAACAAAGCCTACATGGAAGCGCCCTATCCGCCGGGCTTGCGACACAGTCAGCTGAGTACGGTCGAAGCCTTTATCGAGCGCGCCAATGCGAGTGAAGAGCGCTTGCAGTCCTTGCGCGAAAACGCTGATTCTGAGGACTTTCCAGACGGGATCTAGTTCTGTGGCGCCACGTCTGAATAACGCTGCTCCAGTGAATCGATACCGCTGCGATACCGGGCAAAAGCCGGTTCCATCTGGCGGTAAAACACTTCTTTGGCTTCATCAAACTGATCTCGTTCAACAGCCTCAAAGACAGGGATCAGACCCTTTTCCACAAATGTCCGATGGTCTGCGGTGACCCTGTTTATCAAATTCTGATCTTGTACTGTCAGGTTGGACGCCAGAAAGGCCTGTGTGATCTGATCAAGCTCCTCCAGATTTTGCTCAACCTGAGGGCGCAGGGAAGAAAGCGGTTGCGATATTAAATCGTATTCAGAGTTTCGCGGATCATATTGCACTGCAATCAAGGCAAGCTTTCGGTTCTGGCTGGCGAGGTCAAACATCCTGGCAATTTGCACCCGAGGTTCTGGACGCTCCTCCATCGCCGTTTCCGGTGAGTTGGCAGTTGCGCTCCTACCGTTCATTACGGTCAGACTGATGCCTGCTATGCAGACAACCAGAATCAGCATGGACAGCAGAATGCGCTGTTTGATGGAGAAGTTGCCGATCAGAGTCATTTCAGATACCCGAGATAGTGGTTTTAGTGCGCCGGGGAATATCCGTGGGCGCTTTATGCTGTGAAATTCTAAAATGCTGGTCTATAAAGAACAATGTTAGCGGGTTACGTATATGGGTTATTGACGGGTGTCAGGAATCATGGCTCGAATTTCCAGCTCGAAATTTTTCCATTGATACGCCCCCTTCGTCTTGCTCAGTTTCGATGGGGTTTATCGTTTTTCTAAAGTAGCTTTTGTTCCAGCCGATAATTCTTATCTATGACGAGCTAGCACCGAGCCACTTCCGGCGTGGCCTGCCTGCCGCAAGGATCCTCTTATGTTCAGCAAATCAATACGTGCACAGACGGTGGCTTTAGTAGCCGGCAGCCTGTTATTGCTTACCCTTATCGCTCTCTCCAGCCAACGATTTCTTGCGTCCAACGTCAGTTCCTACGAAGCGCTTGTTAACGGACCCGTGCAGGCCATGGTTCTTATTGAGCAGGCCAACGGCGAATTCAAGACGCAGGTGCAGGAGTGGAAGAACGTCCTGTTGCGTGGCAGTGATCCTGCCGCGCGCGAGAAATACTGGACTGCTTTTCAGGAGCAGGAAGGGCAGGTACAGACGATGCTCGCCAGCTTGGCCGAGGTGCCTTCCTTGCCAGATGACACTCGGCAAGGCGTTAAAGCCCTTCGCGAGGAGCATTTGGCCCTTGGACAAGCCTATAGACGGGGTTACGCGGCTTTCGTGGCCGCAGGAAACGACTCCGCAGCCGGTGATCTTGCAGTGAAAGGTGTCGACCGGCCCGCTTCAGAGCAGATGAATACCCTGGTAACCCAACTGCATAAAGCTGCTGACCAGCAATCGGCTGATATTGCCGCCAGCGCGAGCCGGGCAACTTTGCTCGGCATGCTGCTCCTGGTCTTTGCCGGCATTGCTCTCACCTTACTCAGTGTCTGGCGTATAGATCGCAGCTTGGTAGCCCCTATCCGCACATTGATCGATCAGGTAACTGGATTGAGTCAGGGCCGTATTGGTAAAAGAGCCACGTTGCAGCGCAAGGACGAGCTGGGGCAGTTGGCGCAGGCAGCCAATACCCTGAATGACTTCCTCGCAGAGACCTTTGCCCAGCTGCAGTCCAGTACCCGTGAACTCGATCAGGCCAGTGGCGAGCTAAATAGTGTAGCCACCACCATCGCTGGCGGTACCCGCGAGCAGTTCACGCGCACTGACCAGGTTGCCACTGCTATGGAGGAAATGTCGGCCACTGCGCAGCAGGTTGCCTCTTCGGCGGGTACCGCCGCCACTTCAGCGGATGCCGCAGATGCTTCTGCGCAGAAGGGTGAAACGGTCATGCGCTCGACGGTCAAGACGATTACCGAGATGCGTGGTGAAATTACGCATACCGCAGATATTATCAAGAAGCTGGCCAGCGACAGCGATCGTATCGGCAAGGTTCTGGATGTAATACGAGGAGTTGCCGAGCAAACCAATTTGCTGGCGCTCAACGCAGCCATTGAAGCCGCACGCGCCGGTGAAGCAGGTCGTGGTTTTGCTGTAGTAGCCGATGAAGTGCGCACGCTTGCCCAGCGTACATCTGCATCCACCTCTGAGATAAACGAGATTATCGAGGCGGTGCAGCGCGGTGCTTCGGAGGCTGCCAAGGCGATTGAGCAAGGGCAGGAGCGCAGTGGCCAAGGTGTGCAGCTGGTAACTGAGGCAGGCGAAATGCTGCATGAAGTCACGCGTGCAATTGAGGCGATTCGGGATATGAATCGCCAGATCGCTACCGCCGCCGAAGAACAGAACGCGGTGGTTGACGATATATCCCGCAATCTGACGGAGATTACGGCCATTGGTACGACCAACCAGGAGAACGTCGAGCGCACAGCCAAGGCCAGCGAACGCTTGCACACCTTGTCAAATGGACTGAGTGATATTACCAAGCGTATCAGTCAATAGAGTCGCAGCCCGGTGCAGGACTTTAGTGTTCGCTGGTGCTTCTATCAGCGTCGTACCCAGAGTTCTACCCGGCCGTTCCGCTGCTCACCTGCGTCCCCGCCCGCAGAGCCCACGGGCATATAGTGTCCATAGCCTGTATGGCCGGCCACAGGGATGTCCAGGTCCCTCAGTGACTTGCTGACCGAGAGAGCCCGTAACTCTGAGATCATTTGAGCGCGTAGCTCATCAGTTTGCTGGTCGGCAAAGCCGATCAGCATCAGGTCTTTTCCGGTTTTGCCGCTTTGCTGAAGATAATGCTGAATCCGCAGCAGGTCGCGTTTGGCTTTGTTGTCCAGTTGGGTGCGGCCCTCGGCGAAGCGGATGTTCACAGACAGGCGGTTATAGCGCTCGGTCAGACGCTTGAAGCTCTCTGGCACGCCAGCGTCATATGCGGGTTCGACGGCGAAAGGGTTCTGGGAAAAGAATCCTGACTGGGCCACGATATCTTGCCCTGGTTGGCTCTGGACGTACTCGATAAAAGCCTGCACCAGTGGACCCCCGGTCACTCCGGGGGTGTAAAGATAAAGCCTACGTGAAAGCGGGTAGTCTTCAGTTGCTACTGACAATTTGCTGGGCTTGAGAGCTGGGGCATTGCCGTCGGCTATTGCCAGTAACTTGCTGCTACGCACAGAGGAGAATCCGGCGAAGCCGATGGCTGCAGGATCGCTACTGACATCATCCGATAGCTTGTCGTTGGATTCATAGCGCCTGGCGCTGCTCGTCAGCGTATATCGACCCGCGAGGACCAGTTCCTTGAAGGTATCCCAGGTTCCTGAACGTTCATCACGGGCATAGATGGCAATGGGTTGATCGGAACCACCCACTAGTGACCAGTTGGTGATCTCACCAGCAAAGATCCTGGCCAGAGTTTCTATACTCAGCTGCTCTAGCGGATTGGATGGATGAACCAGAATCGCCAGCCCGTCTATGGCAATTACGTGCTCGCTCTGCTCATCGGTCATATCTGCCCGGCTGCTCATCGCGGCGACTTCGCCGGGTTTGATACGGCGTGAAGCAGCCCAGATATCCGCTTGGTTGGCGGCCATGGAGGTGAACCCTGTACTGGTGCCGTGGGCCGCTACCAGAACACTCAAGGGCTCCCCGTCCCGCGTGCCGCTGAGCACAACTTCGTTTTGATCGCCGGTTTCCGTTGCAGTAATCGTCTCTGTCGAGCGTTGCTGGAGAAAGCCGGTCATAAGCATGGGCGCCAGGGTAGCGCCGATAGTGTTTGACCCATGAATTTCCAGGTCGTGGGCAGTTGCCAGGGAAGGAGCAACTGCCAAGATGAGGCATATTTGACTGAATAATCGGCGGTAGGCTGTGTACATCGATGGTCTCGTGGAGTCGGACGGGCAGGTATCGGTCAGCCAGAGTGAGACTCAGAGATTTCATCCAGGTTACAGCGGTCAAAACGGCCGGATGCAGCAGCCGTTCAGAGCTATTTGGAACTCGATTCAGCCCTGATTGGTCGGCCCGGGAGCGCTGCAGGCCGGGCTTCCAACGGCATATTCCAGGCTGGGGTCTACCATCGCGTCAAACTGTTCAAGCGCCGTCGAGCCGATCAGAAAAGGGTAAGAAAACGAGGTGCGATCGGTCAGGTTGACTTCGATGTTCTCCTCCTTGTCCCCCATGCATACGGCCATTTCAATCACGGGTCGGGCTGTATAGTCCTTTGTTTCACCCTCGGGAATATCCGCGGCTCGTCGCTTGATCTTGCTGATACGCACTACCGGTTGCTCCAGCTCTTTACCCTCCTGCGCACCTTCAACAGCAAGCTGGAATCGGACCCAGTCTTCACCATCGCGCTTGAAAAGCTGGATGTTCTGCGCGCTGAGTGATGCGGTCACCGCGCCGGTATCCAGCTTGGCTGGAACCTCCAGGTCGAGCTCGGGGAACAGGGTTTTTTCGCTGAGCCCGTACACATTCGGCTGATTGGCCAGCGCGGCGACCGAAGTAATCAGACACGCAGAACATACCGCCAGTACTTTCAGTTTCATACAAAACCCCTTTAAAAACAGTCTGCTATTTGTGACCCGTTTTTTATAGGCTTGGTTCCCAACAGCTAGAAAGGTGCAATCCGACCATCATCAGGGCGGTATTTTTTATCTGCCTGAAAAAGCCCTTTGTATTGGACTACTGAAAGTCCGGCCATAAAAGATGGATTAGGTTTGAAGCCCGTAGAAAGATCAGGATGTCGCTTGGATCCTGTTACCTATCTGGCCAAACAAAAGCATTTCAGGTAGGCCGGATGAATATGAATCGCTGCTTGACCCTCAGTCCGTTATATCGAGTGCGGCTTCAAAGCCATCCTGCCGACCTGTTGCTGGGGATCGCAAATGCAGTGTCATTCCTGCTCCCTTGGCAATGGCGTCTGCTATGGCCAGGCCCAGACCGGAGCCGGTGGTATCCGTTTTCAGGCGTGCGAACCGGTTTCGCAGTAGGCCGAGCTGCGCTGGAGGGACGACTTCACCGCTGTTGCACACGCTTAGCGTTCCATCGTCGCGCATGCTGAATTCTACCGATCGGATGAACACGCCTACGTTCGGGACAAATTGATGGAGGATCAGGTGGCCGTGCGTCAGATGATAGAGAAGGGTGCACAGATACTGGTTTGTGGTGGCCGAGACATGGCCGCGGGGGTCAGGCAGGTCATTGAGGTTATGCTCAAGCCGCTACGCATCGATGTCGAGACCCTCAGAAGTCGCGGTCAGTATCTGGAAGATGTCTATTGAGCTAAATAATGTCGACAGCATTGGGCGGTTTGGCTAAGCTTTCCGCAGGCAAAGGAATGTGTCAGCAGCCCCTTTCCAGGCGTTATGAATCGCTGCTCAGCGATGAGTCTTGTATGCGCTGCTAATGACAGGAGGTCACCGTTGACCCGTATTACATGGAAGTATTTTGCCTTGCTTGCGATGCTGGCCGTTTCAGGATGCGCGACAAAAAACGCTGATCAGGATCTCGATCCCAGCAAGTTGAGCGAAACAGGTTTGGTGTTCGCGAGTCTCAGTACCGGGCCTGAGGGCGGAAACCGGCCCATTGCAACCTTCGGATTCAATCGCGGTGGTTTTGTTAATTCCCGTGAAGAACAGATTTCCGGTCCACAGCTAAAGCCCAGCGAGTTCGAGGATGACTTCGGTCGACTGATCGCATTGGAGTTGCCTGCCGGCCCCAACAGTTTGACCTACTGGTCACTTACCTATGGCGTCACGCAATATTCACCTGCCAAGTCTGTTCCTGAAATCACCTTCACCGTCGAACCTGGCAAGGTTTTGTATCTGGGCAATCTGCACGTGAATGTCGAGATGGTAGAGGACGAACTCAATCAGCAGGTAATCAGCCGCTTGCTCCCGGAGATCCGAGATCGACGTGAGCGTGATGTTGCCCTGTTCAAAAGTCGCTACCCGCTTGTTGTGGATGCCGACATACTCTTGACCCAGCCCTTTCTCGGAGAGTGGTCACAGGGCATTCCGTTACTTTCCCAATAGATATATTCCTTCAGACCGACTTTCAACAGCCCGAGACAGACGGCACGCCGTCAGCCCTGATGTGTCTCGGCTATTTGCTGGCAGTAATGCAGCAGATTGTCGGGTAGGTCCTCGGGGCATACGCCGCATTGCCTGTTGCCGGGCACGGCGTGATCAATGAACTTGGGGTAGGGCAGGTTGAGGTTATCCATAATGGATTTGAACTCATCCAGTGTCTTGTCGATACCGATCCGCGGGTTGCGTTTCTTCTCCTGGGCTATGGTGGTCACCCTCCGGTCGTTGTAGTCGTGTGCCGGATAGACCAGACAGTCATCGGGAAGTACAAAGAGTTTTTCCCTGACGCTTTTGTACAGCGTCTCGGCATCGCCGTTCTGGAAGTCTGTGCGCCCGCAGCCGTCAATCAGCAGTGCGTCACCGGTAAATAGTCTGTCGCCAAGCAGGTAGGCGAAATGCCCATCGGTATGGCCCGGCGTGTGCAGCGGAGCGATGTTCAGACTGCCTACCTTGAAGGGGCGACCCTCTTCGATGCCGATGTCGGCGCAGGGCAGGTGGTCGAATGCTGGCGCAGCAATCTTACTGCCGACACGCTTCTTGAGTTCCATGGCGGCGGTTATGTGATCAGCATGAATGTGGGTGTCCAGGCTGTAGGCCAGTTTCAGGCCTAGGTTGCTTATCTCCTTGAGATCCCGATCCAGGGTTGCGATCACCGGATCGATCAACACGGCTTCGCCGGTGTTTTCGCAGCCCAGCAGGTAGGTGTAGGTGCTGGAAACGGGCTCGAATAACTGTCGGAATATCATTTGCTTGCTCCTGGGGAATCGTGATCCTAGCCTGGAGTGTAGCTGTTGGTTCCATATCAGAATGCCGGGACTTATCTCAAAAGCAGCCAAGCGGTTCAATTGAACCCGTTAATCGGGAGGAGCCAACGTCCTTGACCGCAGGGCTAAGCGTGCAGATTTCAACCAGCGGTCAACGCCTTCTTGACGTTTTGCGTGGCTGTAACTGATCCAGAGCAGTCGAATTATGTCTTGCCCAGTCGTAGATCATCTCGATCGGTTGGACCATGAGTTTGCCGAGTGGCGATAGGGTATAGGTCACGGCGGGCGGAACGCTCTCCTGGACGTGCCGCTCGACTAGTCCGCTGGTTTCCAGCTCGCGGAGTGTCTGGATCAGCATCTTTTTCGAGATGCCGGGCAAGGATCGGTGCAGTGATCCAGTGCGGGCTGCCCCATTATGGCGTGCATGGAGCGTATGAATAATCATGCTGGTCCACTTCGTGGAGAAGAGCTCGAGTACGCGTCGCGGTGCACAATCTTCCAGCCATTGTTCTTCGTCTGATCCGGTCTGCATAGGGGGGTAGTTACCTTTTGGTGCCGACTAGGATCGGCGTTCGAGAGCGTTTAAGGTGGCCGCCTATACCGTTTTGGAGGTTTGCGCATGAAAAATCAAGCGTTGGTTGTCGGCGCCAGTGGCATTATTGGTAGCGCAATGTCGCATCTGCTGGCAAAGGAAAACTGGGCAGTCGCGGGCCTTTCTCGCCGTCCTGCCGTAATGGCGGGTGTTACTCCGGTCAGCGCCGATTTGCTGGACAAGGACGGCCTGGCAACGGCGTTGCAGGGAATTGAGCCGACCCATGTGTACTTGACGACCTGGGCTCGTCAGGCGAGTGAAGCCGAGAATATCAGGGTCAACGCCGAAATGGTTCGCAATCTGCTGGATGCCCTTCGCCCGAAAGGTTCTGTTCGCCATGTTGCCCTGTCTACCGGTCTCAAGCATTACCTGGGACCGTTTGAGGCCTACGGTAAGGGCACCCTGCCGCAAACGCCTTTTCGTGAAGAGCAGGGCCGGCTGGATGTCGCCAACTTCTATTACGCCCAGGAGGATGAACTCTTCTCCGCCGCTGAACGTGATGGCTTCACCTGGAGCGTCCATCGACCGCATACCGTTACCGGGGTCGCTGTGGGTAACGCGATGAACATGGCGACCACTCTGGCGGTCTACGCGGCTATCTGCCGCTTCACGGGACGCCCCTTTCGCTTTCCTGGGTCCGAAGTTCAATGGCAAAGCCTGACGGACATGACCGACGCCGCGCAACTCTCACGGCATATGCTTTGGGCCTCCACCACGCTTGAGGCGTCAAATGAAGCATTCAATGTGGTGAACGGGGACGTGTTTCGCTGGCAGTGGATGTGGATGCGTATCGCGGACTGGTTCGGCATCGAGGCCGCACCCTTCGACGGTACGCTAATGCCCCTTGAACAGCAGATGGCAGACGACGCGCAGATCTGGGAAAAGATGGTTGGGCAATATGATCTTGCCGAGCCGGATATCAATAAGCTGATCTCGCCCTGGCATACCGATGCGGACCTGGGACGCCCGATTGAGGTCGTGACCGACATGTCGAAAAGCCGAAAGTTGGGTTTTCGCGAATATCAGCCGAGCGATGAGGCGTTCTTCAACGTTTTTGAGCGCTTGCGTGCGGGCAAGCTGATTCCCTGAGGGGCAGAGTGCTGGTCTGGCCGGCTTTGTTGATTCCCCTGAATCACCGGTACGGTTATATGCCTGGCATACCGGGCTTATAACCGTACCCTCGTCATACTGGCAGTCCACGGAAGTCCTTCTACAAGACGCGCTTCATACCCTGCTGCTTAGCTGGCGGTCCAGTGAAAATCTACCGCCGCCGCTAATGACTAGTGCAATTGAGATTGCCAGTAGAGCAAGACCGAACTCATAGCCGTTATTGCTCATGAACAATCCGTTTGCGAAGTGAACAGTGAATATCGCAACGAGCATGGTAACCGCCAGCACGAATGCTGCTGGCCGGGTCAGTAGGCCAATCAGCAGCGCGATACCACCAAAGAACTCTGCGCTGCCAGCCGCAAGGGCCATCAAATATCCTGGCTCAAGCCCGATAGATGCCATCCATTGCCCGGTCCCTTCCAGGCCATAGCCACCAAAACTACCAAAAAGTTTTTGCGCCCCGTGGGCCGCGAAAATGACGCCGGCTGGAATACGGATAACCAAGCTTGCAAGTCCGTTGTCGGTTGAAAGTACAGTATTCAAAAATGCATTTTTCATGGTGATTCCTCCAAGTTAAGTCAATAATCCTGTTTGATGTAGATACTATATTTCAGGAATTAATCTAAAAATAGCGGAACAAATTGACCCAAATGATCAGGAAAACTGAACTATGATCTCGCCCATTACCTTCGATGCATTGCGGACACTGGACGCCATAGAGCGCCGCCATAGTTTCGCTGCGGCTGCTGAAGAGCTGTACCGCGTTCCCTCGGCAGTCTCTTACACCATCAATAAACTGGAGGAAGAGCTTGGCGTCGCGTTATTTGACCGCAGTCGACGGAGGGCAAAACTGACCGCAGTTGGACGCATGATATTGGAGCAGGGTAGACATATTCTCAAAGCCACTGACGAGATGACGGTTCTGGCCAGGCAGGCTGCTGATGGCTGGGAAATGGAGCTGCGGATATGCATTGACAGCGTGCTAACTTGTGATCCGGTTTACGACTTAATTGAAGCATTTCAGAAAATACAGCCGAGGACCGAGATACGACTGATTGAGGAGGTGCTCGGTGGCAGTTGGGATGCGCTGAACGATGGTCGCTGTGATTTGGTAATTGGCGCAGAAGGAATGCCACCCAGCCAGGGATTCGGCCTTCATTCACTGGGAAAAGTGGTCTTTGAATTTGCCGTGGCCGCTGACCATCCTTTGACCGAGTTTGCGATGCCTTTGCTGCCGAAAGCTATCCAGGAGTATCCCACGGTGATAGTGGCTGATAGTTCGCGGCATCTATCGCAGCGCTCTTCCGGATTGCTGGATGGTCGCAGTCGCATTATTGTCCCGACGATCGAACGTAAAATTGAGGCCCAGTGCAAGGGCCTGGGTGTCGGGTTCCTGCCGCGTCACCGGATTGCCCGGGAGTTGGCTGAAGGGAGGCTGAAGATCTTGCCGCTGGACGTGCCTCGCCCTCCGACGGAGATCTCTGTGGCTTGGCCTCGTGGTAATACTGGAAAGGGACTCAATTGGTTCGTCGAGCGCCTCAAGGCGATGCGATTTGACCCTGAGCACGGCGGCCTACTGCAGATCTGATGGTTCCGCATAGTCATCCTGCTGGGAAACGAGTGCTGCGACTTTCAGGCAGTTATATGCAAGCAGATCGCTTTGGAGCTATCCCCCATATTTGCCGGCTTTGGACTTTATGCGCGGATACAGGTTTTGTATTGCGCCAGAGAGGGCTGGCCCTGGAGTTATTTACAGGAAAGGGTTAGTCGGTAGGAGCGTTGGCCAAGAGAGTGGCGGCCAATCTATGGGTGCAAGAACACCATCTATAAAACAGAACAGTAGAAATGGTGGGCCCAGTAGGACTTGAACCTACGACCAAGCGATTATGAGTCGCCTGCTCTGACCAACTGAGCTATGGGCCCACTATAATGCGAACGCCGCGAATTATACGTATTGAGGCGGCCGCTGACCATAGTTATGCGCTATGGAAATAAAAACGCCCGGCATGGCCGGGCGTTTTCGTTGCTGCTGCTCGCTTATTCGTCGAGGAAGCTACGCAGGTGATCGCTGCGGGTGGGGTGCCGCAGCTTGCGCAGCGCCTTCGCCTCGATCTGACGGATCCGCTCACGGGTCACGTCGAACTGCTTGCCGACTTCTTCCAGCGTATGGTCGGTATTCATGTCGATACCGAAACGCATGCGCAGGACCTTGGCTTCACGGGCGGTGAGGCCGGACAGCACGTCGCGTGTGGCTTCCTTGAGGCTTTCCACGGTCGCCATGTCGATCGGCGATTCCATGGTCGAGTCCTCGATGAAGTCGCCCAGGTGCGAATCCTCGTCGTCGCCGATCGGCGTCTCCATGGAGATCGGTTCCTTGGCGATCTTGAGTACCTTGCGGATCTTGTCCTCAGGCATCTCCATGCGCTCGCCCAGCTCTTCCGGGGTCGGTTCGCGGCCCATCTCCTGCAACATCTGGCGGGAGATACGGTTGAGCTTGTTGATCGTCTCGATCATGTGCACCGGAATACGGATGGTGCGTGCCTGGTCGGCGATCGAGCGAGTAATGGCCTGCCGGATCCACCAGGTTGCATAGGTCGAGAACTTGTAACCACGACGATATTCGAACTTGTCCACCGCCTTCATCAGGCCGATGTTACCTTCCTGAATCAGATCCAGGAACTGCAGACCACGGTTGGTGTATTTCTTGGCAATAGAGATAACCAGACGCAGGTTGGCCTCGACCATTTCCTTCTTGGCGCGACGGGCACGGGCTTCACCGATCGACATGCGACGGTTGATGTCCTTGACCTCGGAGATGGTCAGTTCAGCTTCCTGAGCCAATGTCGCCAGTTTCTTCTGGGCGCGGATGATATCCGGCTTGCGTTCTTCCAGGGCCTCGGCATAACGCGGCTTGTCAGCCAGCAGTTGATCGACCCAGTCGGTATTGATTTCATTGCCGGGGAAGCCGCGCAGGAAGTCGGCGCGGGGCATACGCACGTCACGCACGCAAAGCTGCATGATGGCGCGTTCCTGGGCACGGATCTGATCCTGGGCACCGCGTACGCGCTGAACCAGCGCTTCGTATTGCTTGGGCACCAGCTTGATCGGCATGAACAGCAGGGCCAGCTCATCGAGCTCAGCCGTTGCCTGCTTGCTGCCACGGCCATGCTTTTTCAGCGCTTTCTTGGCCTTGGCCAGTTGATCGCCAATGGCTGTGAAGCGCTGACGGGCAACTTCTGGATCCGGGCCGCCATCGCCTTCTTCTTCAGAGCTGTCGTCGTCGTCTTCCTCGTCGTCGTCCTTTTCGTCCTTGTCCGTTTTCGCGGCGGGCGCTGCAGCTTGCTCCGCTGCGGGTCCGCCGGTGGCGGACAAGCCGTCATCATCGGGATCGATATAGCCGCTGAAGATTTCGGTCAGGCGGCCGCTTTCTTCAACTACACGATGGTAGTCGGCAAGAATGCCGTCAACGGTGCCGGGGAACATCGAGATTGCCGCCATGACTTCGCGGATGCCTTCCTCGATGCGCTTGGCGATTTCGATTTCGCCTTCGCGGGTCAGCAGTTCCACAGTACCCATTTCACGCATATACATGCGCACGGGGTCCGTGGTTCGGCCAATGTCGCTTTCGACGGCAGCAAGTGCGGCTGCGGCTTCTTCTGCGGCGGCCTCATCTGCGTCGTTGTCTGCCAGAAGCAGAGCATCGGCATCGGGTGCAGTCTCAAAGACGGTGATTCCCATATCGTTGATCATGCGAATGATGTCTTCGACCTGCTCCGGATCGGAAATATCTTCCGGGAGGTGGTCGTTGACTTCCGCATAGGTCAAGAACCCTTGCTCGCGACCGCGGGCGATGAGCTCTTTGAGACGGGATTGCTGTTGCGCTTTTCCGGACATAACAACCCTTGTGGATGCCGTGGTGTACAAAAAACAAGCTGCGGATTATACCCTCATTGCAAGCTGCAAAGCCAGTTGGGGTGCCGGTTTACTTGTCGCTGATGTGCGTGGAGCTTCGTGTCAGGAGCTCGCGCAGTTCCTGCTTTTCCTCGGAAGTCAGCGGCATTTGCGCTGATTGGTCGAGGAGTTTCTGAATGCGTCTGTCGGTTTGCTGCGATACCAGATTGTTAATGGTGTCGAAAAACTGTTGTTCAAGGTTGGCGCTGGGAATATTCAGCAACCATTCCTTTTCAGCCAGTTGGCCGAGTTGCTCGCCCATCTCAGTGCCGTGCCAGCGCGCCAGCAGCTGAACAGTACTTAGTGTAGGCGTTTTCTGCAGGGCATCAATTAACGCGACCAGTAATTGCGCCTGCTCGCTTTCTTCATTGGCGAACTGATGAGCTTCTTCCACCAGGCCCGCAAGCTGTGGATGGTGCAGCAGGGTGCGGGCCGCAGTCAGCAGAGGGCTTTCTACTTCGCTGCGCTCGACTCCGCGTTTGCGCGCGGAGCGGTTTTGCACGGGCCGCTGTCTGGCCGCTGGTTGCCAGGCTTCAGGAGAATAGTATTCCCCGTCATCGTGCTCGCCCATCATTTCGTCAGGCATATTGCTGTAACTGGCCATTTCATGATGAACCGCTGGAGCCGATTGCCGGGGCACCGTATCCAGGTCCATGCCTGTCAGTTTTTCCAGTTGTTGGCGCAAAAGCCGGCGCAGCATGCTGCCCGGCACCTGCTCAATCAGGGGTAGTGCCAGGGTCGCCAGGTGCGCCTTGCCCTCAAGGCTGTCCGGGTTCGCTTCCTCTGCAAGATGACGAAACAGATAGTCTGTAAGCGGTTGAGCCTGCTGCGCCATGCGCGCGCGGAATGCATCCTGACCTTCGCTGCGTATCAGTGAGTCCGGGTCCTGTCCTTCGGGAAGGAACATGAAGCGGACATGTCGTCCGTCTTCCATCACTGGCAGGCAGGCATTCAGCGCGCGCCAGGCCGCTTGCACACCGGCACGGTCGCCGTCAAAGCAGAACACCACCGCGTTAACAATACGGAATAGTCGCTTGAGGTGCTCTTCGCTGGTCGCGGTGCCTAGCGTGGCCACCGCATTGGTAACACCGTGCTGGGCCAAGGCGATTACGTCCATATAGCCCTCGACCACAAGTACATCATCCAGCTGCCTGTTCGCCTGTCGGGCCTCGTAAAGTCCGTATAGCTCCTGACCCTTGTGATACACCGGCGTTTCGGGGCTGTTCAGGTATTTGGGCTTGTCGTCTCCCAGTACCCGGCCGCCGAATCCGAGAGTGCGGCCGCGGCTGTCGCGAATCGGAAAAATGATCCTGTCGCGAAAACGGTCATAGCGCTTACCGCTGTCAGGATTTTCCACCACAAGACCGGCTTCGATCAGCGCCTTGACCTCGGTTGAGTCCTTGGTCAGATGCCCCATCAGGTTGTCCCATCCGGGGGCAGCAAAACCGATGTCGTAAAGTTTGGCAATCTGGCCGGTCAGTCCGCGCTGCTTGAGATAGCTTACAGCGCGGTCGCGTTTGGGGTGATGGCGCAATTGCTGCCGATAGAACGCGGCTGCCTGCTCAAGCAGGGCGTATAGCGGGTTATCCTGGCGAGGTTTGCGCGATTCGCGGGCGCCTGGGCGAGCTTCTTCGCGTGGGACGTCTACCCCGGCCTGACGTGCAAGCTCCTCAACCGCCTGGGGAAAGTCCAGGCGCTCGAAATCCATCACAAAGCTCAGCGCATTGCCGCCTGCGCCGCAGCCGAAGCAGTAGTAGAACTGCTTGTCCGGACTAACGCTGAACGAAGGAGATTTTTCGTTATGAAAAGGGCAGAGGGCGGAAAAATTCTTGCCGGTTTTCTTCAATTTCAGGCGTGAGCCTACCACCTCGAGGATATCGGTCCGGCCGAGGAGGTCATCAATGAAGCCTTGGGGAATCAATCCCGCCATCGAAGCTGCCCTGCGAAGTCGTCGAGTAGGTTGCCGTGGCGTAACCAGGCATCCTGCGCCCGTCCCGGCTCGAAGCACTATAGAAGTGCATTAAAACCGAGAAACGCAAAAATCCAGCCATTTCCCTGTGCTTCGGAAGGCCGGACAAATGCGCAGTGCCAGATTATTCAGTCCGCTTGAATCGGATCGCCGATGCGATGATTCATTGGGCCGTTCAAGGCCCGCAAGCAGACGGTCCGGAACTTAGTACAGGCGTACGTGGCGACGCTGTTCGCGTTGCAACTTCTTGGCGTGGCGCTTTACAGCAGCCGCAGCCTTACGCTTGCGCTCGGTAGTGGGCTTTTCATAAAACTCGCGGCGGCGGACTTCTGCCAGCACACCAGCTTTCTCGCAGGAGCGCTTGAAGCGGCGCAGAGCTACGTCGAATGGTTCGTTCTCTTTCAGTTTGACGGCAGGCATTTCGTACCTTTTCTCAAAGTTTAACTGTGAGTCATGCCCCCGGCCTTGGCCGGAAGCGATTGCATTTCAAGGGGAGCGGATGTTAACCCCAATAAATAGGAAATGCAAAACAAGATTGGATGAAAGCCACTGCCTGTTGGTCGGTTTCCGGACGAGTGGTGCGCTTGGAGTGAGGTGCCGCCCCGGAAAAACTGGCCTGCAGCCTACAGGAATATTATCATGCGCTGCCATTCCAACAGCTGATTGCAGCAAGGACCCTATGCGCGTTCTGGGTATCGAAACCTCCTGTGATGAAACCGGTATTGCCCTGTATGACAGCGAGCGAGGTTTACTGGCTGATGCTCTGTTCAGCCAGATCGACCTGCATCGCGTATACGGCGGGGTTGTGCCCGAACTGGCATCGCGGGACCACGTAAAACGTCTGATTCCTTTGATGCGAGAAGTATTCGCCAGCGCCGGAGTGGTAGAGGGTGATGTGGACGGCGTGGTCTATACCGCCGGCCCCGGCCTGGTGGGTGCTTTGCTGGTTGGGGGTGCGTGCGCTCGTGCATTAGCCTTTGCCTGGGGCGTGCCCGTACTCGGCGTTCACCATATGGAAGGACATTTACTGGCGCCGATGCTTGAGGAAAATCCGCCGGCGTTTCCGTTCGTCGCTCTGCTGGTATCTGGTGGCCATACCCAGTTAGTGCGAGTCGACGGTATTGGACAGTACCAGTTACTGGGTGAATCTCTGGATGACGCGGCTGGCGAGGCTTTTGACAAGACTGCCAAGCTGATGGGCCTGCCCTATCCCGGTGGTCCGGAGATAGCCAGGCTGGCTGCATCCGGTGTGCCGGGACGATTCACCTTTCCGCGGCCGATGACCGACCGGCCCGGGCTGGATTTCAGTTTCAGTGGGCTCAAGACAGCAACGCTCAACGCGTGGCAGAAGTGCGTGGTTGACGGCGATGACAGTGAGCAGACCCGCTGTGATGTGGCCCTGGCCTTCGAGCAGGCCGTGGTCGATACCCTGACCATTAAATGCAAACGTGCTCTCAAGGCTACCGGCTTGAAAACATTGGTGATCGCCGGTGGTGTGAGTGCCAACCGCCAGTTGCGGCACTCCCTGGAGAAAATGGCCAGCGGAATCAAGGGTGAGCTTTTTTATGCGCGGCCGGCGTTCTGTACTGATAACGGGGCGATGATTGCCTATGCAGGCTGTCAGCGTCTGATGGCGGGACAGCATGACCAGGGGGGCATCGAAGCCCGCGCACGCTGGCCGATGGAAGAACTGCCGCCGCTCAACGCTTGAAGTGATTCTCGCTGCCCTCCAGAAGTCGACCTATATTGACCCGGTGGCGCAGTAGAATCAGCGCGACCATGAGGCCGCAGGGCAATAGCAGTTCCGGTCGCTGCCAGGCAAGCCAGGGCACCAGGCCAATGCAAGCCGCCAGGGAGGCGAGCGAGGCGATCCGGCGCCTGGCGAAAACGCCTAGCCAAAGTACGCTGGCAATCAGTGCGGCTGGCCAGGAGAGTACAAGTAATACGCCGGCGGCAGTGGCGACTCCCTTGCCGCCTTGCAGGCGATGGAATACAGGCAATATGTGCCCGACCACGGCAGCCAGACCAACCCACCCAAGGACAGCCGGGTCAGGGTTCATTAGGCTGCCTAGCCAGACCGCCAGCGCTCCCTTGCCCACGTCGCCAAGCAAGGTCGCAAGCGCCAGTGAGCGACCACCCAGGCGCAGCATGTTGCTGGCCCCGGGATTGCCTGAACCGAAGCTGCGCGGGTCGGGTAGTTTGCCAAGCTTGCTGAGTACCACGGCAAAGGATATCGACCCGAGCAGGTATGAAGTGCACAGTAGCAGTATGAGTTCGATGGACATGGCCTTCGCCGTGATCAAAACCCGATTGTAGTCGACAGTGGAGTTGTGTGTGGACCAGGTATTTATCAAGGGGTTGGCGGTAGACGCTGTGATTGGTGTCTACGACTGGGAGCGCGAAATTCTCCAGCCGCTGGTGCTCGACCTTGATCTGGGTTGGGATATTCGAGCGGCCGCCGCCGGGGATGATCTGAGAGCGACTCTGGATTACGCTGCCGTGAGTCGGCGCGTGCTGGATTTTGTTGCCGGCAGCCAGTTTCTCCTGGTGGAGGCTTTGGCCGAGAATGTTGCTGCGTTGATCATGAGCGAGTTCTCGGTACCCTGGCTGCGTCTGCGGGTAACCAAGCCCGGCGCGGTCAGCGAGGCCTCGGGTGGTGTCGGGGTGTTGATCGAGCGGGGGGTGCGTACGTTATGACCGCGATTTTCCTGGGGCTTGGCAGTAACAGTGATCGAGATCAGCACCTTGTCCGGGGGCTCGACGCGCTGCGGCAACTGCTGGGCCCGTTGGACTTGTCACCGGTTTTTGAAAGTGATGCGGTGGGCGTGTTGGGCCGGCGTTTTTACAATATGGTCGTCGGTGCTGAAACACACCTGGCCGTGGCCGATCTTAATGCGGCGTTGAAAGCAATCGAAGCTGCCTGTGGCCGCCGGGACTCGGCATCTCCGGGCCGCATTACGCTGGATATCGATATTCTCAGCTACGGGGATCTGACAGGTGTACATGCGGGTCAGACGCTGCCGCGCCCGGAGGTTGTGCGTAATGCTTTCGTTCTGTGGCCTCTTGCATTGCTGGCGCCCCATGGGATGTTGCCTGGCAGCGACCAGACCTATGCCGCGCTTTGGGCTGCATGGCAGGGCGACCAGCAGTTGTGGCCAGTGCTGTTTCAATGGCGGGGTCAGACACTGACGTCGCAGGCGCTTCTGGAGGCGCAAGCGCTGCGCTCAAGCATCGGAGGCTAGTTTTCTCTCGGCCGAGAGGTCGCTTCCTAGGGCCGGAAGCCTTATTCAGCCCTGGGGAAAGCTGGCCTTGAATTCGGCAATCGCTTTTTCACGCTCGCGTTCCAGGCCCTTGCCCAACTCGGCCCCTTCCAGCCTCTGGGTCAACAGCGATTCGACACTTACGCCGCGTGCCGCCTGAGCGGCTGCGCGCAAATAGTCTGCCTGGGGGTAAGGCTCATTCTCCAGTCCGGTGCGACCTCGAGCGTCGGCTTCGCAGCTTCCAAGAAATTGCTCAAAACGTTCAGGGCGACGGTAGATATCAAAGGCCTTGAACAACTTGAGCAGGGTGCCTGCTTTGAGTTCCAGTGCCCGATGGCTATGGGTGTGATACTCGCAGGTCAACAGAGCCAGCTCCTGGCAGTCGCGTGGTGCCTTGCAGCGTTTGTTGACTGCTTTAACCGCAGCGAGTCCCTTGGTTTCATGGCCATGATGCTTGGGCCAGTGCGCCGGGTCAGTAAGACCTTTACCCAAGTCATGCAGCAGGCACGCCCAGCGGGCAGGCAGAGTCAGTTGCATTTTGGCAGCGGCTTGTAGCACCAGAAGCAGGTGTTCCCCGGTATCCACCTCCGGATGATGGGCTTTGGGCTGAGGTACACCAAACAGGCGGTCTACTTCGGGCAAAAGCTCGGCTAACGCGCCGCAATCACGCAGTACCCTGATGAAAATCTCCGGGTTGGGTTCCATCAGTGCACGACTGATTTCCTTCCAGCTACGCTCGGCCGTCAGCGCCTTGAGCTCGCCGCTGCGGGCCAGTTCACCCATTAGTGCCATGGTGTCCGGCGCGACTGTAAAGCCCATCCGGTCGTACCGCGCGGCATAACGGGCGATACGAAGCACTCGCATCGGGTCCTCCACAAAGGCGGGAGAAACATGCCGAAGAACGCGAGCGGCCAGATCACGCTGGCCGCCGTAGGGGTCAATCACCTTGCAGTCGTCATCCATGGCCATTGCGTTGATGGTCAGGTCGCGGCGGATCAGGTCCTGCTCAAGCGTGACGTTGGGGCTGGCGTGAAAGGTAAAGCCACCATAACCCTGGCCGCTTTTGCGCTCTGTGCGTGCCAGGGCATATTCTTCGCCAGTTTCAGGGTGCAAGAAAACCGGGAAATCCTGCCCGACCGGCCGAAACCCGGCGTCAATCATCAACTGCGGCGTGGCGCCGACAACAACCCAGTCGTAGTCGTTGAACGGATGCCCAAGCAGCTGATCGCGCACAGCTCCGCCGACCAGGTAGGTTTTGTAAGTGGATGACATGAGTCTCGATTCCTCAGCAGCAAGCGGCAAGCTTCAAGCAAAAAAACCCAAGCCGCAAGCTTCAAACCAAACCTCCGACGTCACCCGAACGGCTTACTACCTGTTCTAGAGCGGTGGAATGTTGAGGTCGAAGCGGGGAAGTCGCTCTTCCCGATTTTCCACGCGTACAGGGATATGCAGTTCCTCGGCCACCTCGTCGCCTTCCAGGCTTTGCAGGTGGATATCGAAGCCCCACAGGCGGTGCAGGTGTCGCAGCATTTCGCCGGTGCTTTCTCCCAGGGGTTTGCCTTCATGACGTTGGTGGCGCAGGGTCAATGAGCGATCGCCGCGGCGGTCGACTTCCCAGACCTGTATGTTGGGTTCCCGGTTACCCAGGTTGTATTGCGCGGCCAGATGCTGCCGCACGGCGCGGTAACCGTCGTCGTCATGAATCGCGGCTATTTCCAGATGGTCGTCGATTTCATCATCGGTAATTGCGAAGAGTTTCATATCCCGCATCACCTTGGGCGACAGGAACTGCAAAATGAAGCTCTCGTCCTTGAAATTGCGCATGGCGAACTGGAGGGTTTCCAACCAGTCGCTGCCCGCGATGTCGGGGAACCAACGACGATCTTCCTCAGTAGGGTTTTCGCAGATGCGGCGGATGTCCGTCATCATGGCAAAGCCCAGCGCATAGGGATTGATGCCGCTGTACCACTTGCTGTCGAAGGGTGGCTGGTAGATCACACTGGTATGCGACTGCAGGAATTCGATAATAAAACCGTCGGTAACCTTGCCCTCATCATAGAGATGGTTAAGCAGGGTGTAGTGCCAGAACGTTGCCCAACCTTCATTCATCACCTGGGTCTGTCGCTGCGGATAGAAATACTGGGCGACCTTGCGCACTATGCGCACGACTTCCCTTTGCCAGGGTTCGAGCAGCGGGGCATTTTTCTCAATGAAATACAGCAGGTTTTCCTGGGGCTCGCTTGGGTAGCGTGGCTCTTCGTGGCGACGCTGTTGCGCTTCGGCAGACACGGGGATGGTGCGCCACAGGTCGTTGACCTGTCTCTGCAGGTGTTCCTCGCGTTCCTGCTGACGTTGACGTTCTTCCTCGGCCGAAATTGGGTAGGGCCGCTTGTAGCGGTCTACGCCATAGTTCATCAGCGCGTGACAGGAATCGAGAATGTCCTCGACCGCATCGATTCCGTGACGCTCCTCGCACTCGTTGATGTAGTGACGGGCAAAGACCAGGTAGTCGATGATTGCGCTGGCATCGGTCCAGCTGCGGAACAGATAATTTCCCTTGAAGAATGAATTATGGCCGTAACAGGCATGCGCAATGACCAGTGCCTGCATGGTCATGGTGTTCTCTTCCATCAGATAGGCAATGCACGGATCGGAGTTGATCACGATCTCATAGGCAAGCCCCGTCTGGCCGCGCTTGTAGTTCTTTTCGGTGTGCAGGAAGTGCTTGCCGTAGGACCAGTGATGGTAGCCCAGTGGCATGCCCACCGAGGCATAGGCATCCATCATCTGTTCGGCAGTGATCACCTCTATCTGGTTCGGGTAGGTGTCCAGTTTGTATACATCGTGGGCGATGCGGCGGATTTCACGGTCGTATTCGCGGATCAGGTCGAAGGTCCATTCCGAGCCCGTCGAGATGGGTTTGCGGATCATGTGGCCATCCTTTTCTGGAATAGTTTGCGGAACACCGGATAGATATCATTGGCATCGACTATTTGCTGTTGGGCGAAACTGTCCGAGAAATACTCCGCGATCTGTTCGTACTCATACCAGAGCGCCTGATGTTCACGCGGTGTTATCTCAACATAGCAGTAATACTGCATGGCCGGCATGATCTTGCGGATCAGTAGTTCCCGGCAGATCGGGGAGTCGTCGTTCCAGTTGTCGCCATCGGAAGCCTGAGCGCAGTAAATGTTCCATTCGTTGGGTGAATAGCGCTGCTCCACAATCTCCTGCATCAGACGCAGGGCGCTGGAGACAATGGTGCCACCGGTCTCGCGGGAGTAGAAAAACTCCTCTTCGTCGACTTCCTTGGCACTGGTGTGATGGCGAATGAAGACCACCTCGATGCGCTCGTAGTTACGCTGCAGGAACATGTACAACAGAATATAGAAACGTTTGGCCAGGTCCTTGGTGGCCTGTGTCATTGATCCGGATACGTCCATCAGACAGAACATTACTGCCTTGGAGCTGGGGTTGGGTTGCTGAGAGATCAGGTTGTAGCGCAGGTCGAAGGTGTCCAGGAATGGAATGCGATCGATACGCTTGCGTAGCTGCTCGATTTCCTCCTCGAGCAAGCGCATGTCGGTGAAGTTATCGGGTTGTTCCAGCTTGAGTTGTTCCAGTTCCCGGGTTGCCTCGCGCAATCGTGCCCGGCTACCACCACTCAGGGCAATACGGCGGGCGTGGGCCGAGCGCATGGAGCGCACGATATTAATGCGTGACGGATTTCCCTGGCTGCTGATACCCGCGCGTATTGGCTTGAAAGTGTCAGTGCCCACCAGATGGCGCTTGACCAGGTTGGGTAGCGCCAGATCCTCGAACATGAAGTCGAGGAATTCCTCCTGGGTGATCTGGAAGACGAACTCGTCCATCCCCTCGCCGCTGTCACCGGCCTGATTGCCGGCGCCTCCACCGCCCTGGCCGTCCGGGCGGGGAATACGGTCACCAGTGCTGAAGTCCCGATTACCCGGATGCACTCCGGTATTTCTACCACCACGGCCGTGGTGAAAAATGGGCTCGTCGATATCGCGACCGGGAATACTGATCTGTTCGCCATGCTCGAGATCGGTGATCGACCGCCGCCCGACCGCTTCTTCCACTGCCTTCTTGATGTGGGTCTTGTAGCGACGCAGGAACCGTTGCCGGTTCACCGTGCTCTTGTTCTTGCCGTTCAGGCGTCGGTCAATCACATAGTTCATGGCCCCCTCCGGGGCAGCTTGAAGCTCGAAGTATTAAGCTTGAAGCTGCTCATGCAGTTTTTAAGGCTTTGTACAGAGCCGGAATGTCGACACACTCTTTTCCAGCTTCCAGCTTCCAGCTTCCAGCTTCCAGCTGCTTCTACTGAGCCTTGCGCACCCGCAGATACCATTCCGATAGCAGGCGCACCTGCTTCTCGGTATAGCCGCGCTCTACCATGCGACTTACAAAGTCTCCGTGTTTTTTCTGATCTTCCTTGGAGGCCTTGGCGTTGAAGCTGATCACCGGCAACAGATCTTCGGTGTTGGAGAACATTTTCTTCTCGATCACCATGCGCAGTTTTTCATAGGAGAGCCAGCTCGGATTCTTCCCATTGTTCTGAGCGCGGGCGCGAAGCATGAAGTTGACTATCTCGTTACGGAAATCCTTCGGGTTGCTTATGCCCGCTGGCTTCTCGATTTTCTCCAGCTCTTCGTTCAGTGCCACGCGATCGAGAATTTCACCAGTATCTGGGTCGCGATATTCCTGGTCCTGAATCCAGAAGTCGGCGTACATCACATAGCGATCGAAGATGTTCTGTCCGTACTCACTGTAAGACTCCAGATAGGCGGTCTGGATTTCCTTGCCGATGAAGTCTACGTAACGCGGCGCCAGGTATTCCTTGATAAACCGCAGGTAGCGCTCGCTTACCTCATTGGTAAATTGTTCCTGTTCGATCTGCTGCTCAAGGACGTAGAGAAGATGTACTGGGTTTGCAGCAACCTCGCTGTTGTCATAGTTGAATACCCGAGACAGGATCTTGAACGCAAAGCGCGTAGAATGACCGTTCATGCCCTCATCTACACCTGCATTGTCGCGATACTCCTGGATCGACTTGGCCTTGGGGTCGGTGTCCTTCAGGTTCTCACCGTCGTAGACACGCATTTTGGAATACGCGTTCGAGTTTTCAGGTTCCTTGAGTCGCGACAGCACGGTGAACTGGGCGAGCATCTTCAACGTGTCCGGCGCGCAGTGGGCGTGGGCCAGAGAACTGGTAGTCAAGAGCTTCTGGTAGATCTGGATTTCGTCGCTGACGCGCAGGCAATAAGGCACCTTGACGATGTAGATCCGGTCGATAAAGGCCTCGTTATTCTTGTTATTGCGGAATGTGTGCCATTCCGACTCGTTGGAGTGGGCAAGAATCACGCCGTTGAACGGGATCGCGCCGAGGCCCTCGGTACTGTTGTAATTGCCTTCCTGAGTGGCGGTGAGCAGTGGATGTAGCACCTTGATCGGTGCCTTGAACATTTCCACGAACTCCATGAGCCCCTGGTTAGCGCGGCACAGCGCGCCTGAGTAGCTGTATGCGTCAGGGTCGTTCTGGGGGAACTCCTCGAGTTTGCGTATATCCACCTTGCCGACCAGTGCGGAAATGTCCTGGTTGTTATCATCACCTGGCTCGGTCTTGGCGATGCCGACCTGCTGCAGGATCGAGGGATACAGTTTGACTACCCGGAACTGGCTTATGTCACCGTTGAACTCGTGCAGGCGCTTGACCGCCCAGGGTGACATGATGCTGTTCACGTAGCGGCGCGGTATGCCGTAGTCCTCCTCGAGAATGGCCCCGTCCTCCTCGGGACTGAACAGCCCCAGGGGCGACTCGAATACCGGCGAACCCTTGATCGCGTAGAAAGGGACCTGCTGCATCAGCGCCTTGAGTTTTTCTGCCAGCGATGACTTGCCACCACCCACAGGGCCAAGCAGGTAGAGAATCTGTTTGCGTTCTTCCAGACCCTGGGCCGCGTGACGGAAAAAGGACACGATATGTTCGATCGCGTCTTCCATACCGTGAAAATCGGCAAAAGCCGGATAGCGCTTGATGATCTTGTTGGAAAAGATTCGCGACATGCGAGGGTCGAGTGAGGTATCGATGAGTTCAGGCTCACCGATCGACTTGAGCAATCGCTCCGATGCGGTGGCATAGGTCAGGGGGTCTGACTTGCACAGGTCAAGGTACTCCTGCAGGCTGAACTCTTCCTGCCGGGTAGTTTCAAAGCGGTTCTGGAAATGGCTGAATATGCTCATGACTCGACCTCGCAAGTGCTGGAATGAGGTCTGTGGCTTCCGGGCGGTAGCCAGCCTGACGGCCAGTAAAGGGCGACGGTATAAAGCAAAGCATGAATCCCCCCAACACCAACGCAACAGGCATGGTCAGAGAGTCTGTCGAATCCGCAATCTGGCGAGATGGTTGCCAGATGGAATCCGGCAGGCTCCCGTTTTGACGGAAGCCGGCAGACCGGCTTTCAGTTAATGATTGCCTTGATCACAGAATAGTTGGTTTGTTCGGTACTGGCACCGACTTATTGGAAAAAATTGTAATGCCGTCGAAACATCACTTGTGGGGGTCAGGCTGGGCAATCTGCTCGGGGAATTGCTGGCGCCATAGCTCATAGCCGCCGTCCAGGCTGAAAACCCGGGCGAAGCCCTGATCGGCAAGATAGGCAGCCGCCGGCTGGCTGGAGTTGCCGTGATAGCAGCAGACAATCAGCGGCTGGTCGCGATCTGCGCCGGCCACAAAAGCGGTCAAGGTGTTGTTGTCCAGATGCTGGGCGCCGGTTATATGTCCGTTGGCAAAACTATGCGGATCGCGGATATCGACTACCGTAGCGCCCTGTTCCATCAGCAGTCGGGCCGGCTCGGGCCCGATACGTTCAAATTCGCTCATTGCTCAATCCCCGCATTCGCATTGATGGCGCTCGCCGGTGTCCAGGTTCATCAGCGTCATATGGTGGCCCCACACACAGCCGCTATCCAGGGCGTGCACGTCGGCTGTATTGCTTTTGCCTTCAAGCGCTGCCCAGTGGCCAAACACTACCTGGATATCTGGATCCTTGCGCGGATAGCTGAACCAGGGCGCAAAGCCTGTGGGTGCGTCTTCCTGGCCGTCCTTGGATTTCAGGTCAAGGGTGCCGTCAGCCCGGCAGAAGCGCATCCGGGTTAGATAATTGGTGATGCTGCGCAGCCGATCCAGGCCAGTCAGCGTGTCGGACCAGCGGTCGGGCTGATTGCCATACATGTTGGCAAGGAATGTTTCCCGGCGGTCTGGCGCGCGTAACGTTTCCTCAACCTCATTGGCATACATCATGGTCTGGGCCACGGTCCAGATCGGAGGTATGCCAGCGTGGCTCATGAACAGGCCTCGGCTGGCATCGAAGTGTGCCAGGGGGCGCTGAAGCAAATTGTCGAGCAGGCGAGCGCGGTCGTCAGCCTTGAGGATCGAAAGCAGGGTGTCGGACTTGCGCAGTCGGGTGGCATCCTGCGCTGTAGCCAGCAGGTGCAGGTCATGGTTACCCAGAACGGCTATGCAAGATCCACCGAGACTATCCAGGAAGCGCAGAGTGCCGAGGGAGTCGGGCCCGCGATTGACCAGATCTCCCACGGACCAAAGCGTGTCGCGTGACGGATTGAAATCAACTTTTTGTAGCAGGACTTTCAACGGTCCCAGGCAACCCTGTAGATCGCCGACAGCATATGTCGTCATTAACCAGACCTGTTTGAGGCGCCAGTGGATATCAGTTCAGAGCGTTGGGCTTGGCAAGCCGGAACAACTCGATGGGTGCCTGAAAACTGTGATCATCGGCGGCGCGCATCCCGTAGCTGCCCTCCATCGTGCCAACTGGTGTCTCCAGGAGGCAACCGCTTGTGTAGGTATAGGTTACTGCGGGAGCAATCAATGGTTGCTCGCCGATCACGCCGGGCCCTTTGACTTCCTGCACCTTGCCGTTGCCATCGATTATCTTCCAATGCCGATCCAGCAATTGTGCAGGAATGTCGCCACTATTGAGTATGTGGATAGTGTAGGCAAAGGCATAGCGATTGGCTGAGGGGTCCGATTGCTCGCTCAGATAGCGGGTATCGACGGTAATGGTCATGTCGTAGGTAGGTGAGCCGCTCACGCTTGGGTGTCCTCTTTGGCCTGGCGAGCCAGGCGGTTGGCCAGCCGGACGAAACCCGCCAGGTCCACCTGCTCGGGACGCAGTGTCGGATCCAGATCTTCTGCGACGATGTCTGCCTCGCTAAGCAACGGCTTGAGCGTGTTGCGCAGGGTTTTGCGGCGCTGATTGAATGCTTCTCTTACAACCAGTTCCAGCATGGCAGGGTCTTGTGCAGGATGCGGCAGTTGCGCATGGGGCGTAAGGCGCACGATCGCCGAGTCCACCTTGGGCGCTGGCTTGAATGCACCGGGGCCGACGTCAAACAGATGCTCCACCTGGCAGTGGTACTGCACCATGATCCCCAGACGCCCGTAATGGTTCATTCCAGCGCCAGCGGCAAGCCGTTGAACCACTTCCTTTTGCAGCATGAAATGCATGTCGGCTATGCAGTTGGCTTGCTTGAGCAGATGAAACATCAGAGGCGTGGATATGTTGTAGGGCAGATTGCCAACCACCCGGAGCTTTTCGCCCGCAGGCACTAACTGACTGAAATCGAACTTGAGGGCGTCGCCCTTGTGCAGCTGAAAATGCGCGTTGGCGCCGAAGCGGGCAAGCAGAAGAGGATGCAGGTCGTGGTCAAGTTCCACCACATCAAGCCGGGCACCGCTTTCAAGCAACCCTTCGGTAATTGCACCCTGGCCGGGCCCGATCTCTACCAGGTGCTGCCCCTCGCGCGGTGCTACTGCGCGCAGAATATTGTTTATTACACCCGGGTCATGCAGGAAATTCTGACCGAAGCGCTTTCTGGCCCGGTGGGGAGCAAATTCACTCATGCGCCGTCCCTCGCTTCGAACATGCTGATGGCGGTGTCGAGAGCTACGCGGAGGCTGCCTGGATCGGCCTTGCCAGTGCCGGCGAGGTCCAGGGCCGTACCGTGGTCAACCGAGGTGCGTATGATCGGCATGCCGAGGGTGATGTTCACGGCCTGGCCGAAGCCCTTGTGCTTGAGCACGGGCAAACCTTGGTCGTGGTACATGGCCAGAACTGCATCGGCGTGCGCCAGGTGTTTGGGGGTAAAAAGGGTGTCTGCTGGCAAGGGGCCTTCCAGGTGCATGCCCTGGGCGCGCAAACGCTCCAGAACGGGAATGATGATATCTATCTCTTCACGGCCCATATGACCGCTTTCTCCGGCATGGGGATTGAGCCCGCATATCAGAATACGCGGTTCGGCGATGCCGAACTTGTTCATGAGGTCGGCGTGAAGTATCGCCAGAACGCGCTCGAGCAGTGGCTGATCAATGGCATCCGGCACGGCTCGAAGCGGGAGATGCGTGGTAGCAAGTGCTACCCGCAAGCCTGGGCAGGCGAGCATCATGACAACCTGCGAGCTTTTGGTCTGTTCCGCAAAAAACTCGGTGTGACCAGAAAACCTCACGCCTGCGTCGTTGATGACCCCCTTGTGCACCGGTGCAGTGACTATCGCTGCAAAATGCCCGTCCATGCAGCCCTGTCCTGCCAGCTCCAGCGTGTTCAGCACATATTGTGCATTTGCCGGGTTGAGAGTGCCGGGATGGCAGGGTTGGGACATCTTCACCGGCAGGACGCTCAATTGTCCGGCGGCCTGGGGCTGGGGTAGCGAGTGCGGATCAAATGGACTGATCTGCACGTCGAGACCCAGCATCTGCGCCCGCGTCGCGAGCATGTCCGGATCGCCTATAACCACTCGCTCATGTGCACAGGCGTTTGCGGCCAGCATCAGACATAGATCAGGTCCGATGCCGGCAGGCTCGCCAGGCGTGAGAGCAATTGCTCGGCAAGTCACTAGATAAGGATCTCGACATAGGCTTCATCGCGAATTTCCATCAGCCAGGTCTGCAGTTCCGAGTCATATTTGCGTTCCTGCAACAGGCTGGCAGCCTGCTGCTCACGCATTTCGTCGGTCATATCGACGCTACGCTTACCCTCGACCTGTAGAACATGCCAGCCAAACTGGGACTCGAACGGGCGAGATACCTGGCCCTGTTCGATGGAGGTCATTACTTCACGGAACTCGGTAACCATCGTCTCGGGCATGACCCAGTCCAGGGACCCGCCATTGAGGGCCGACCCCGGATCTTCTGAGAAACCGCGAGCCAGTGTGGCGAAGGACTCGCCTGACTGGATACGCTCGTAGAGGCGTTGCGACAGTTTTGCAGTTTCTTCCGGGCTGCGGATTTCGCTCGGTTTGACCAGGATGTGGCGAACGTTATATTCCTCTACCACTTGCTCGCTGGCGCCGCGCTTGTCCTGGACCTGCAGAATGTGAAAACCCACAGGTGAGCGCAGTGGCTGAGTGACTTCGCCGGGTTCCAGCGTGGCTATGGCATTGGCGAAGGGCACGGGTATTTCACTTGTCTTGCGCCAGCCCAGCTCACCCCCTTCAAGGGCGGTGTCGCCATTGGAGCGGCTGACGGCGAGGGCGCTGAAATCGGCACCTTCGCGCAGCTCCTGGTATATCTCGCCGGCTGTTTCGCCAATCGCCTGGACTTCATCCTGGCTGGCGCCCTCGGATATCGGCAGGACGATCATGGCCAGGCGATACTCGGGGGCAGTCTGGATACGGCCGGCTTCGGAATTAAGGAAGTTGCGCACTTCCTGATCGCTCACCTGAATACGCTCTGCTACCCGGCGTTGACGCACACGGTTGATGATCATTTCACGGCGGATTTGCTCGCGAGCCTGCTCGTAACTGATACCGTCACGTTCCAGGGCTGCACGAAACTCCTCGATGGTGACGCCGTTACGCGCTGCCAGTTGTTGCATGGTCTGGTTGAGGCTGGGGTCATCGATACGAATGCCGGCCCTCTCGCCCATCTGCAGCTGGATGCTCTCCAGTACCAACCGGTCGATCACCTGCTCGCGCAGGACATCCTCCGGTGGCAGCTGGACGCCGCCCTGCTGGAGCTGGTCGCGAACCGCGGCCATGCGCTCGGTTACCTGACTGGCCATCACCACGTCGTTGTCGACAATGGCGGCCACACGATCGAGGGGGACAACCTGGGCTTGCGCTGCGCCGCTGATTAGAAGGCTGGCGCACAGGCCGAGGACTGCTGTATGAAACTTAGAAACCATTGTTATCACGCTCTCTGTAACCAGGTATGCCTTCATCAAGAAGACTTTCAACACGGTTGCCTGTGACGCTGCCGAGCCCTTTGAGCACGATCTGCAGGAATATGCCGGTATTGCCTGTGTCATTGGCAACGGACTCGCGTTCGTTGTAGTCGAGCCAGTAGCGGTTGATGAATCGCAGCTTCCAACAGCAGCTGTCGTATTCAAGACCACCAAAGGCTTCCAGGGTTCTATCGCTGGCAAAATCATGCTGCCAGCGTCCGATCACACTCCATTGTGGATTCAACGGCCACATGAACGACAGATCGGATTGATCGATCCGTTGATCCAGGTCGCTCAGGAAGTTACCGGTTAGGGAGTCAAAGGTATTGATTCGATTGCGGTAGCGGTAGCCTGCGTTGAATATCCTGCCGTTGCCTGGCTGATAGTTCGCGACGAGGCTGCCTGCACCGTTCCTGCTGTTATCCGGATCCCATAAAACGTTGCCGCGCACGCGCCATGCCTGGTTGATGCGGTACATGGCTTCGGCGGCGTAGGCTGATGACGATTCGGTTTCGTCATCTGCCGAAGTACCCTGATTGTCGAGTAGTTGAACACGACGGTCGGCGAAATAAAAGACCTGGCCCAGGCTGGCACGAGCCCGCTCCAGCCCATTGGACTCCAGCGCCCTGCTGGTTACGCCGAGAGCCAGCTGATTGGCGTCGCCGGTGCGGTCGTTGCCGCTGAAGCGGTCGTCGCGGAATAGTGAGTTGTAGCTGAAGGTGTTCGCGTTGGTATCAAACAGCGGCTGATCGCTCTGGTCCTCGTAGGGGGCGTAAAGGTAAAACGCTCGAGGTTCCAGGGTTTGACGCATGCTATTGCCGAACCAGCTCGTATCACGGTCGAAGTACAGCCCCGCATCCAGGCTGGCTACCGGGATGGTGCTGGATGGGCTTGTATCGGCGTTGTCATAGTCAAAGGGGTCGGCGGCGCGCCCATCAAACTCCAGGTCGTAATAAACCGACTGCACGCGAGCGCCGGGGGTTACGAAGGCCCAGCTGTTTCGCCATGGATAACTGATGGCCGGGCTGACACTAACGCGATGGCCGGTGGCACGTTGCAGGCCAACCAGGTTTTCGTCGGGCTCGGCAAAGGTGATCCCATCTTCGCCGGTGATGGTGCCGCTTTCCAGGTTACGATCGAAGTAACTGTATTCGGCGCGGTAGTCGAGCTTGAAGCCGGAGCCGGCAAGATAGTTACTGCCATTCAAGCGCAATTGCGGGAGCCGCTGGTAGGGCGTGAGTGAGGCGATCGTCGCCAGCTCGTAGGCATGCAGCGTGCCCCGCAGGCTCCAGCTGTCGCCGCGGTAGGTAACAGATGCCCGTTGATTGACAAAGGTGCCGCCGCGCGTATCCAGGGAGCTGTTGAGATCCTGGAAGTAGAAGGGGTCGCTGATGTTGGTGTAGTCGACCTCGGTTACGACTCGGCTGGAAAGACCGCCCTCATGATTCAAGCCGTACAGCCAACGATTCTCGTCGTATTCACGGTCATCGAGAAAGCTGGCGCTCAGCACGGTCAGTTCATCCGGACGCATGTAACGGAAGTCACCTTCCATCTGCAGGCCGCGGCGGGACATCAGCCGCGGATAAAGGGTGGCGTCATAGTTGGGCGCCAGATTGAAATAGTAGGGCGTGACCAACTCGGTACCGTTGTCGGTCGAGTTGCTCATGCTGGGGGCGAGCAAGCCCGTCTGGCGTCGGTCATCCAGAGGGAAATACAGGTATGGCGTGTAGAAGACCGGCACGTCCTTGACCCGTAGCGTCACGTGTTTGGCTTCGCCCCAGCCCTTTTCACGGTCCAGCTCTATGTCATCGCTGTGCAGAGCCCAGGTATTTTCCCCTGGCTCGCAGGTGGTGTAGGTGCCTTCGGTCAGCACGATCACGGCATCATCGCGGCGCATCAGCTTGGCGGCGGTGCCCCGGGCGTGGGCGTCGTGTACGACGTAATTCACCTGATCGATGCGTGCTTCACCGCTGTCGATCTTCATGCTTGCCTTGTCACCGGTTACCAGCACGCCCTGGTCGCGCAAGCGAACGTTGCCGTCCAGAAGTATCTGGTTGTTCGGCTGGTCAAAGCTGGCGAGGTTGGATTGTGCCTGCAGGCGACCCTGGCTCAGCAGGACATCACCTTCCAATGTGCCGGTCTGAGTGCCCTGTTCAAAGCGGCTTGAATCAGCGCTGGCATAAATCGGCAGCTGATCGAACGGAGTTGCATCGTCACGCCCTTCTCGTGGAGGCTCCACATAGGCTCCGCCGCAGTAGGAGGCGATCTGGGCTCGTTGCTCGTCATTCAGTTGGTCACGGGGGACCCAGTCCATCTCGCTGGCGGGCAGCGATGCTGAGCGCGCCTGCGTGACCGAAGCTGGTTGCGCGGCCTCTGCCTGCCGCACCTGCTGGGGGGCGGGCTCGACTACGGCAGGCCTGGCGGGCCGTGGCGGCAAGTTGGCCGGTGCGGCCACGGGCTCACAGCTCCAGCCCGCTCCATCGGCGCTGGGCCGGCAATCGACCTGTGTATTGGCCAGGCTGGTCAGCGGCTGGGCTATAAGCAACCCACTGACGAGCAGCAGCGGGAAAGCGGGACGAAACGGAGGAGTTCGGTTGGCCATATTGTAGTTATCCGGGCTTCCAGTCGGTTGTAGCGCGCGACGGCTTGTGCGTGGTGAATGCAATATGCATGCTGCGTGTATCCAGCAAGATGAGGGATAATAAAGCATTGTATGACGCCAGAGCCAGCGTCGGTCGGTACAGGATGGAATGATGGATTCAAGATGGGTGTTGCTCAAGGCCTGGTTGCCTTCGGTATTGGGCCAGGCGTATCAGGCGCAGGGCTGGGGTGAGGTGGGCGAAGGTCGGCTCGAACCGGCGAGCGCGGACGCCAGTTTTCGGCGGTATTTCCGCTGGACGGACGGTGCGCACAGTCTGATCGTGATGGATGCGCCGCCGGATCAGGAAGATTCTCGTCCCTTTGTAAAGATCGCGGGTCTGCTGGACGATGCGGGGGTGCGCACACCACGAATCTTCGCCAGCGATCTCGATCAGGGTTTATTGCTGCTCGAGGATATGGGCGCCAACACTTATCTGCAGACGATTCAGGCGGGTGTTGACGATGCTGAACTGGAGCGTATGTTCGATACAGCAGTCAGTACGCTGGTGCGCTGGCAGCTCAGTAGCCGGCCCGGGGTGCTGCCTGAATATGGCGAGTCGGTACTTCGCCGGGAGTTGCAGCTGTTTCCCGACTGGTTTGTCAGCCGTGTAAAAGGTCGCGAATTATCTGCCAGTGAGCTCGAGGATTGGGACGCCTTATCCCGGCTGTTGCTCAGCAGTATTCTGGGGGAAAACCGGGTTTTCGTGCACCGGGACTACATGCCCCGCAACCTGATGACTGGGCCGGAAGATCCCGGGGTGCTGGATTTCCAGGATGCACTGTACGGCCCTGTTAGTTATGACGTCACATCGTTATTTGCCGATGCGTTTTTCAGTCTGCCATTGCTCAGTCGAGAAGCCTGGCTGCAGCGATACTGGCAGAGGGCATGGGACGCGGGTATTGGCGTGCCGGATGACTTTGCTAGCTTTCTTGATCAGTCGCGATTGATGGGCGTGCAAAGGCATCTCAAGGTGCTGGGTATCTTCGCGCGTATCTGCCATCGTGATGGCAAACCCCATTACCTGGCTGATGCGCCGCGTTTCGTAACCTATCTGCACGAGGCTTGCTCCAGGGACGCGCGTCTTGCGCCGCTGCAGCGCCTGCTGGACAGTCTGGAGATGCACCCATGAAGGCGATGATTCTGGCGGCGGGCAAGGGCGAGCGCATGCGTCCCTTTACGTTACATACCCCCAAGCCACTGCTGCCCGTTGCCGGTAAGCCGCTTATTCTCTGGCATCTGCAGGCACTTTCACGCGCTGGATTCACTGAGCTGGTGATCAATCATGCCTGGCTGGGCGATCAGCTTGTAGCTGCATTGGGCGACGGTAGCGCTCTGGATCTGCAGATCAGCTGGTCTGCCGAAGGCGAACCCCTGGAAACCGGAGGGGGTATACACCGGGCACTTCCCTTGCTCGGTAATGACCCCTTCGTGCTGGTCAATGGTGATATCTGGACCACCTTCAGCTTTGACCATCTGAGCTTGGCACCGGGCAAGCTGGCGCATCTGGTGCTGGTGGATAATCCTGCTCACAAGGTTGTCGGCGATTTCAGTCTGCATGATGGCCAGGTGACCAACCCGCCAAACACAGGTAAGTGTCCGGCTGCGTTGACCTATTCCGGTATTGCGGTGCTCAGTCCTGAGCTTTTTGCCGGGCAAGAGGCTGGCGCATTTGCACTGGCTCCGTTGCTGCGTGAGGCCGCAGAAAAGGGGTTGGTCAGCGGTGAATATTTCACCGGTGTGTGGCTGGATGTGGGCACGCCAGAACGGCTGGGCGAGGCCGAGCGCCTGGCTGGCGGGAGCTAAGCCTTATGCTTTGGCCAGTGACTGTAGTGGGTGCACTCCTTGGAGCCTGGGTGGGCGATGTGGCCGGTGCGATTCTCGGGGCGGTGCTGGGCCACGCGCTGGATCGTCACTGGCGGCTCCAGCGCTGGTCCGAATTGCCGGATCGGGTACGCCAGACTTTTGGTGCGGAGCGAGTAGCCTTCGAGCAGATCCTTTTTTTGTGCCTGGGGCGCATTGCCAAATGCGAAGGTCGGGTGATACCCGAGCATTTGCAGCTGGCGCGGGACCTTATGCAGCAATACCGTCTGGATGAGGAGGGCCGTATTCGGGCGATGCGCTGGTTCAATGAAGGCAAGGAAGCTGGCGACAGGTTGCATCCCCTGGTGCGCAAGCTTCAGCGTCGTGAGCCGGAGCGCAGTGCCGAACTGCTCGATTGTTGCTGGCGAATGGCCCTGGCTGATGGCAACCTGGGTGGCCGCGAACGCGAGCTCCTTGATCAATGGGCCAGCAAGGCCGGTGTGGGCAATGCAGAGCAGCAGCGCATGCATCAGCGGCATCAGAGACAACGCGCGGATGGCACTGGCCGGTCTGATCGCCGCAAGCGGCAGTCGCCGGTCAGCAGTCGGGACAGTCTCCGGGATGCGGCACTGCTGCTTGAGGTCGACCTGGATGCCCGGCCGGAGGAAATCAAGCGCGCTTACCGGCGTCAAATGAGCCGGCATCATCCCGACAAGTTGATGGCCCGGGGTGACGGTGAGAAGGAGCAGAACAGCGCTGGCGAGCGAATTCACCGAATTCAGGATGCCTATGAACGACTCAAGCGATACCGCGGGTTTCGCTAGGGTTGTTGTGGGGGCAGATTCTTTTCCAGCCAGCCCTGAAGTCGCTTGGCGAGCATTTGCTGACCCAGCTCCGATTTACCTGCCGAATCAACACTAATTGCTCGTAATGTGCATTGGCCAGACGCTGGGCATTCAACCTCTGATGTTGGGCACGCTCGCGGCTGACCTGGTCAGTTCCATCAAATATCGCATAGGCCGGCTTTTGCCACTGGGCCAGCAGGTCGTCCAACCTGGCTTGAGGTTCTTTAGCGAGAGCTGGCGCCCTCGACTGCATCAGAATCAGCGCAGAGGCTTCGGTCCGGGCGGTGGTATCGGAGGCAGTTGCATGCAGTGCCCAGAATGCGGCTTCGCCGCGCCCCAGGAGCACCAGGGTTTCAGCTCCCTCCGACTGCAGGGCGCGGGCTGCAATGTTTATGCGTTGTGTGGTCCGCTCTGCGGTTAGATCAAGCACCTCCGCGCGGGCCGCCTCATCCAGCGTTGGATCGAACCGAGGCGTTTCCGGCAGCGTGATAGCCAGCGTATGCCAACCCTGGCTGCTCAGGTGGCGTCGGGCGGGGCCGATCAGTTCGGGCCAGTCCGCATGCTCGTTCCTATCCGCGATCAGTAAAATGCCCCCGCGCGGCTGTGGCTTTGCTGCGGGCAGAAATAATCCCAAAAAAGCATCGTCACCCGACTCCAGCTGACGGAGTTGTGCAGTTGGCAGCCTCCTGTGCAGTGCCTGCTCCTGATTCTGAGCCCGGGAAATCTCCGCAGCCTGATCATCCGGTTGCTTTTCAATCGATTCAGGAGCCGTTTCTGTAGGGGCTTCTGCCGGACTCGCCGGGGGCTCGGTGCCCTGGGAAAGCACTATCGGTGCCGGCAGGACCAGTGCAAGGCAGAGGCTCGCAAGCAGAATCGGATGACGCATCTGGGGGTATCCTTGGGGGATGAAGTGCCAGTATAACAGCGCAGATGCGGCCTGCTGGGGTAAACTAGCGCATCCGTTTTACAGCCGAGGTCCGTTATGTCCGACTATGCGATTGCTCCTTCTATACTCTCTGCCGATTTTGCCCGCCTGGGCGAAGAAGTCGACAAGGTTCTGGCCGCAGGCGCCGATATTGTGCATTTCGATGTAATGGACAATCACTATGTGCCAAATCTGACCATCGGGCCGATGGTCTGCAGTGCACTGCGCAAGTACGGGATCACTGCGCCTATCGATGTGCATCTGATGGTCAAGCCTGTAGATCGCATCATCGGCGACTTTCTCGAAGCGGGCGCGTCCTATATTACCTTTCACCCTGAGGCCAGCGAGCACATTGATCGTTCGCTACAGTTGATTCGCGAAGGTGGTGCCAAGGCAGGCCTGGTGTTCAATCCCGCAACTTCGCTGGACAGCTTGAAGTACGTCATGGACAAGGTCGACATGGTCTTGCTGATGAGTGTGAACCCGGGGTTTGGTGGTCAGAAGTTCATTCCGGGCACGCTGGACAAGCTGCGCGAGGCCCGCGCGCTGATCGATGCCAGTGGCCGCGACATTCGCCTTGAGGTAGATGGTGGCGTCAACGTCAAGAATATTCGCGAAGTCGCCCAGGCCGGTGCGGACACCTTTGTCGCCGGTTCGGCGATTTTCAATCAGCCAGATTACAAGGCCGTGATCGACCAGATGCGCGCCGAGCTGGCTCAGGTAAAACGCTGAGCATGGGCCTGCTGCAAGATCTCTATAGTGGACGGCTGCCAAAGCTGGTGATCTTCGATTTGGACGGCACCCTGCTGGATTCGGTCCCGGACCTGGCCGCTGCGGTCGACAATATGCTCAGTCTGCGTGGCTCCCCGCCTGCGGGGGTTGAACAGGTCAAGGATTGGGTGGGTAACGGCTCGCAGGTGCTGGTGCGCCGCGCACTCGCCGGCGCCCTCGATCATGCGGGTGTGGATGACGCCGAAGCGGCACAGGCGCACCAGGATTTCCTGCGGGCTTATGCTGGCGAGCATCATCTGACTCGGATTTATCCCGGTGTAAAAACCCTTCTTGATTGGTTGCAGCAGCAGGGCGTGTCGATGGCGATTGCAACCAATAAGCCCGAGCGGTTTGTTGCGCCGCTTTTGCAGGAGAAAGCTCTGGATTCGTATTTTTGCTGGCTGGTTGGTGGCGATACGCTGGCTGCGCAAAAGCCTGATCCTGCGGCACTGCACTGGATCATGCAGCAGGCAGGTGTGCCTGCGACTGAAACGCTCTTTGTCGGCGATTCACGCAACGATGTTCTGGCCGCTCGGGCCGCGGGCGTAAAGGTTGTTGCGGTCAGTTATGGCTACAATCACGGCGAGCCCATCGCCACGCAAAACCCGGATTTGCTGGTTGATTCACTGGACGCGCTCATATAGTCTTTCAGCCTTACTTCAGACCCTTTCGAGACGGATCAGCCGTGTTTGTCAGCAACCGCAAACTGATGAGAGTGATCAAGGCGCTCGCCCGCTGGCGTTGGCGCACCTGATTCTGCTTGCCTGCGCCCACCGCAGGTCTTCTCTGTTTGTGTGACAATTACCCGCCCCATGAGGCTGATCATGACCCAAGACGATTTCCTACGCCTGGCTGACCAGGGCTTCAACCGTGTACCTGTGGTACGCGAAGTGCTGGCAGACCTGGACACCCCGCTGTCCACCTATTTGAAACTGGCCGATGCGCCATACTCCTATCTACTCGAATCCGTGCAGGGCGGTGAAAAATGGGGCCGCTATTCCATTCTCGGGCTGCCGGCCCGTACCGTATTACGTGTTTACGGGCATAGCGCCCGTGTGCTGGTCGATGATGTCGAGACCGAGCGTCACGAATGTGAGGATCCGCTGGCCTTCGTTGAAGAGTTCAAGGCCCGCTACAACGTGCCCAGCATTCCTGGCTTGCCCCGTTTCAATGGCGGCCTGGTGGGTTATTTCGGCTATGACTGCGTGCGTTATGTCGAGCCGCGTCTGGCCCATTGTCTCAATCCCGACCCGTTGAATAATCCCGACATCCTGCTAATGGTCTCCGATGAGGTCGTGGTATTCGATAACCTGGCAGGCAAGCTGCACGCTATTGTCCTGGCTGATCCGACGGTTGAGCACGCCTTTGACCAGGCCAATGCCCGTCTTGACGAGCTGCTCGAGCAGCTACGTCAGCCGCTGGCCCCTCGCCGGCCGCTGTCGCTGGACAATCCGCCGGACCGGGACCTTGATTACCGCGCCAGTTTTACCCGTGAGGATTACGAGCGGGCGGTGGATACCGTCAAGGAATACATCCTGGCCGGTGATTGCATGCAGGTGGTGCCCTCGCAGCGCATGAGCATCGATTTTACCGCCGAGCCAATTGATCTCTATCGCGCGTTGCGTAGTCAGAACCCGACACCGTATATGTACTTCTTCAACTTTGGCGATTTCCATGTGGTGGGCAGTTCGCCGGAAGTGCTGGTACGGGTCGAGGACGGCGAAGTAACGGTTCGTCCGATTGCCGGTACACGCCCGCGGGGTATTACTGAAGAAGACGATCTGGCGCTGGAACGCGATTTGCTGGCTGATCACAAGGAAATTGCCGAGCACCTGATGCTGATCGATCTGGGCCGCAACGATGTAGGCCGGGTCGCGAAAGTGGGGCAGGTCAAGGTTACCGAGAAAATGGTGATCGAGCGCTATTCCAACGTCATGCACATCGTGTCCAACGTCAAGGGTCAGCTGCTCGACGACCTCAATGCCATGGATGCCCTGCGCGCGATCCTTCCTGCCGGTACCCTGTCCGGCGCACCGAAGATCCGCGCGATGGAAATCATCGACGAGCTGGAGCCGGTTAAGCGTGGCGTCTACGGCGGTGCGGTGGGTTACTGGGCGTGGAACGGCAATATGGATACTGCGATTGCAATCCGTACTGCGGTGATCAAGAACGGCGAGCTGCACGTGCAGGCCGGTGGCGGGATCGTCGCCGACTCCGTACCGGCACTGGAATGGGAAGAGACGATCAACAAGCGTCGTGCGATGTTCCGGGCAGTTGCCCTGGCTGAACAGTCGGTAGAGTGAGGAGCAAGCTATGTTACTGATGATCGATAATTACGACTCCTTTACCTACAACGTGGTGCAGTATCTGGGCGAGCTCGGTGCCGAGGTCAAGGTTATCCGTAACGACGAGATGAATGTCGGACAGATAGAGGCACTGAAGCCTGAACGCATTGTTGTTTCACCCGGCCCCTGTACCCCGAACGAGGCGGGTGTCTCGGTTGAGGTGCTCAGGCATTTCGCTGGCAAATTGCCGATTCTCGGCATCTGCTTGGGACATCAGGCCATTGGTCAGGCGTTCGGGGGTGATGTGGTGCGCGCCAGGCAGGTCATGCATGGCAAGACCAGTCCGGTTTTTCACGAGTGTCAGGGCGTGTTTGCCGGTTTGGCCAACCCCTTGGTGGTTACCCGCTATCATTCTCTTGTAGTGAGCCGCGATACATTGCCTGATTGTCTGGAAATGACCGCCTGGACTCAGCACGAAGACGGCTCGATCGACGAAATCATGGGTGTGCGTCATCGCGACTACATGATCGAGGGCGTGCAGTTCCACCCCGAGTCGATACTGACCGAGCAGGGGCACGAGCTGCTCGCCAACTTTCTCAAGCAGCAGGGCGGCCAGCGCGGCTAAAAAGAACAGGGAGTACCTATGGATATCAGGACAGCACTGGCCCAGGTGGTTGACCACATTGATCTGAGTACCGAGGATATGCGTGAGGTGATGCACGCTATCATGACCGGTCAATGCACCGATGCGCAGATCGGCGCCTTTCTGGTCGGCCTGCGCATGAAGGGCGAAAGTATTGACGAGATCACCGGCGCTGCGATGGTCATGCGCGAGCTGGCATCCGGCGTCCTCGTGACCGGTGACAGGGTAGTGGATACCTGCGGTACCGGTGGCGATGGCGCCAATATTTTCAATGTATCCACTGCCGCGGCTCTGGTCGTGGCTGCGGCCGGTGGCAAGGTGGCCAAGCACGGCAATCGCGCAGTCTCGGGCAAGAGCGGCAGCGCTGATCTGCTGGAAATCGCCGGAGTGAACCTGAATCTCACCCCAGAGCAGGTCGGACGGTGTGTGGAGGCGGTGGGTGTTGGCTTCATGTTTGCCCCAGCGCACCATAGCGCCATGAAACACGCTGTTGGTCCACGCAAGGAGCTGGGGCTGCGCACCCTGTTCAACATGCTGGGGCCGATGACCAATCCTGCTGGCGTGCGCCATCAGGTGATTGGTGTGTTTACCGACCGCCTCTGCAGGCCTATGGCCGAGGTGCTGAAGCGCCTGGGTAGCGATCATGTTCTGGTGGTCAGCGCCCGGGACGGCCTCGATGAGGTCAGTCTTGCCGCGCCCACCCACGTTGCCGAGCTGAAAAACGGTGAGATACTCGAGTACGATATCAGTCCCGAGGATCTGGGTATTGCCAGTCGCAGCCTGATAGGTCTGAGCGTCGAGGACGCGGCTGGTTCGTTAGCGCTGATCAACGATGCCTTGGGTAAGCGCAAGACCGAAGCAGGCGAGAAAGCTGCAGACCTGATTATCCTTAATGCTGGCGCCGCACTTTACGCTAGTGACCAGGCGTCGACCTTTCTCGAGGGTGTGCAACTGGCTTCCGATGCGCTGCACTCCGGCCTTGCCCGGGAAAAGCTCAACGAGCTGATTGCCTTTACCGATATTTTCCGCGAGGACAACGCCCAGTGACCATTCCCACGATTTTGCAGAACATCATTGCCCGCAAGCACGAGGAAGTGGCCGACCGGAAGGGGCGCTTATCCCTGGCTGATCTGGAGCGTGAGGCCGCCAGTGCTGATGCTCCGCGCGGGTTTACCGCGGCAATGCAGCGAGCTGCGGCCGCGAAGCGACCCGCGGTGATTGCGGAGATCAAGAAGGCTTCGCCGAGCAAGGGCGTATTGCGTGAAAACTTCGTGCCGGCCGAGATTGCTGCAAGCTATGAGCAGGGTGGCGCGGTCTGTCTGTCAGTCCTTACCGATATCGATTTCTTTCAGGGTAGTGACGACTATCTGCGTCAAGCCCGCGCGGCCTGTAGTCTGCCGGTGATCCGCAAGGATTTCCTGATAGATCCTTATCAGGTCGTCGAAGCGCGTGCGATGGGAGCCGACTGTATCCTGTTGATCGCCTCCGTGCTGGATGATGTGCAATTGGCTGATCTGGCTGCAGTGGCCCGCGAGCAGCAGCTTGATGTGCTGGTAGAGGTGCATGACGAGGAAGAATTGACCCGTGCATTGAATCTGGATACAACCCTTATTGGTATCAACAATCGTAACCTGCATACGTTTGAGGTGACTCTGGATACCACGCTTGAGCTGATTACCCAGGTGCCTACGGATAGACTGCTGGTCACTGAAAGCGGCATCCTTAGTCGCGCTGATGTCGAGTTGATGTGGGCCCATGAGGTGTATGGATTTCTGGTCGGAGAGGCTTTCATGCGCGCGTCAAATCCGGGTGGTGAGCTGAAGCGGCTGTTCTTCTGAGCCTGTGATGTGCCGTTGATATCTATTTTACTGATTGTTTCCAACTGATTATTGCGCTTTCAGTTTGCCTGGCTCGATGTGAGAATCATTCCACAGTAACTCGGGGTGGGCAGGATGCAAGTCAGAAACACCAAGGAAACATACGGACTACTAGCCGTCACTCTGCATTGGATTATTGCGCTGGGCGTAATAGGCATCGCGGTCCTTGGTCTGTGGATGACCGGGCTGGATTACTACAGTAATTGGTATCAGCTTGCGCCTTTCTGGCATAAAAGCATCGGTATTACCCTGGCGGTCTTGATTGTCCTGCGACTAATCTGGCGCCTGGCCAACCCCAAGCCTGCGCCCTTGGCGCATCACAAGCGCTGGGAAATCAATCTGGCCAGATTGATACATGGCCTGCTCTACGTCCTTCTGTTCGTCATTATCACCAGTGGATACCTCATCTCTACCGCCAAGGGGCGGGGCGTTAGCGTATTCGGCTGGTTTGAAGTGCCTGCGTTGATTACCGGTCTGCCTTCACAGGCTGACCGTGCCGGGTTCGTGCACTACTGGTTGGGTGTGACCCTGCTTGGATTGGTCGCATTGCATGCCCTGGGCGCGCTCAAGCACCATTTTCTGGACCACGATAGTACCTTGCGGCGCATGTTCGGCATGCGGCCGCGCTCAACTGAGGAGAAAAAACCATGAAGAAACTAATTGCCGGTATGGCCCTGGGTGGGCTTGTTGCCCTGAGTGGTGGATTGCAGGCCGCTGAGTACGCCATCGACAAGGAAGGTCAGCACGCCTTTATCAACTTCAAGATAAGCCACCTGGGCTACAGCTGGCTATATGGCGGTTTCAATGATTTCGATGGATCATTCAACTGGGATGCGGACAAGCCCGAAGAGAGTTCGGTCAATGTGGTGATCAATACTGCCAGTGTCGACTCCAATCACGCCGAGCGGGACAAGCACCTGCGTAGCGATGACTTTTTGAGTGTTGATGAGCATCCCCAGGCCATGTTCAAGTCCAAGTCCGTGGAAATGACTGGCGATGAAACTGCCAATATTACAGGTGACCTGACTCTGAACGGGGTTACTCGTCCGGTTGTGCTTGAAGCGCAGTTCATCGGTGAGGGCCAGGATCCGTGGGGTGGTTACCGTGCGGGCTTCGCGGGCACGACCACGCTGAAGCTGTCGGACTTCGATATCACCAAGGACCTTGGCCCTGCTTCCCAGGAAGTGGAGTTGATCCTCAGTGTGGAAGGTATTCGTCAGTAATCATTCCTGTGTAGCGCTCGGACGCTCACATGGGGCTCCGGGCGAAGTATCTCAAGCCGCCCGGTAACGGGCGGCTTCTTCGACTATCCAGTCCCTGAAAGCCTGCAGCGTAGCTGATTCCGCTTTTCGTTCCGGTATTACCAGATGGTAGGCATGATCGCTGTCAAAGCTGTGCGCGCAGGGGGTAATCAAGCGCCCGCTGTCCAGCTCGTCACGGATCAGGAACGGCGGGATCAGCGCCACGCCCATGCTATGTATGGCCGCCTTGGCCAGCATCGAAAAAAGTTCCAGCCGCGTACCGTTGAGGTCGTGCTCAACCCGCATGTCCAATGATCCGAACCACTGGCGCCAGGCGTAGGGACGAGTTGTCTGCTGCAATAACGGCAGCTCGGCAATTTGCGCGGGCTCCAGGCGAGTCTGGGGCGCGATCAGTCCGGGGCTGCAGACGGGCACGGGTGACTCCTGCATCAGGAAATGCGCTTCCGTACCCGACCAATCACCATCGCCGAAATAGATGGCCGCGTCGAATTCGGTGTCGGCAAACAGGAATGGGCGCGTGCGGTTGGTGAGGTTTACGGATACATGCGGGTGTTTCTGTAGAAAGTTCCCAAGTCGTGGGAGTAACCACTGGGTGCTGAAGGTGGGCACGGCAGCCAGCTCCAGCGTGGCGGTACCCTGATTACCCATGACCGAGAGGGTGTCTCTCTCTACTGCGTCGAGCCGGCTGCTGATCCGCCGGCTATAGGTCAGGCCGGCTTCAGTCAATTTCACCCCGCGTCGGGTACGGCGAAACAATTGCACATCCAGAAACTCTTCCAGATTGGCAATCTGACGGCATACTGCGCTTTGAGTTAGAGATAACTCCTCGGCCGCCTTGGTAAAGCTTTCGTGGCGTGCCGATGATTCAAAGCAGACCAGAGCCTGGGTGGGCGGTATCTTGCGGCGCATGTCGGTTCCTTCAGCGAAGGTGTTGGTCGAACGCTGGCAATTGGAAGCAAAGGCTTTCAAGCCTGGACCTCGGAACAATCGGCCAAAACACCCTGCTGTGCTTCAAGCTTGTTTCGGAGTTCCAAAATAGCACAGATAGCTGAGAAAAACGCGTTTGCTGCCAGAGCCCTTCAGGTCTAGTCTGTATCTATCCAAGGCGCCCTACGCGCCCCTGTTCCACCATTTTTACGGAGTTCACATGGCCGATTCCAAAGCACAATTCAACTGGATTGATCCACTTCTGCTCGAGCAGCAGCTCACAGAAGAGGAGCGTATGGTGCGTGACTCAGCTGCATCCTATTGCCAGGAAAGGCTGATGCCGCGGGTCCTTGAGTCGTTTCGTCATGAGCAGACCGATGCCGCGATCTTCCGTGAAATGGGCGAACTGGGACTGCTTGGCGCGACTATTCCGGAGGAATATGGCGGTAGCGGTCTGAATTACGTTTGCTACGGTCTGATTGCCCGCGAGGTAGAGCGGGTAGATTCCGGCTACCGCTCCATGATGAGTGTGCAGTCTTCCCTGGTGATGGTGCCGATCAACGAGTTCGGTAGCGAAGAGCAGAAGCAGAAGTACTTGCCGAAACTGGCCAGCGGTGAGTTCATCGGTTGCTTCGGTCTGACTGAGCCGGATCACGGTTCTGACCCAGGCTCCATGGTCACCCGCGCGAAGAAAGTCGATGGCGGTTACAAGCTTAATGGCGCCAAGATGTGGATTACCAATAGCCCGATAGCGGATGTGTTCGTTGTCTGGGGTAAGACCGAAGACGACGTTATCCGTGGCTTCATTCTCGAGAAGGGTTGGAAGGGTCTTAGCGCGCCAGCAATCAAGGGCAAGGTTGGCCTGCGTACTTCGATCACCGGCCAGATCGTGATGGAAGATGTATTCGTACCGGAAGAAAACCTCATGCCCGGCGTTACCGGCTTGAAAGGCCCGTTCACCTGTCTGAACTCGGCGCGCTATGGTATTTCCTGGGGCGCGCTCGGAGCTGCTGAGTTCTGCTGGCAGACCGCCCGCCAGTACACCCTCGACCGCAAGCAGTTCGGCCGTCCCCTGGCACAAACGCAGCTGATCCAGAAGAAGCTGGCTGACATGCAGACTGAGATCACCATGGCGCTGCAGGGCTGTTTGCGTCTGGGCCGCATGAAGGACGAGGGCACCGCAGCGGTGGAAATCACCTCGATGATGAAGCGTAACTCCTGCGGCAAGTCCCTGGACATCGCCCGGGTTGCCCGTGACATGCTTGGCGGTAACGGGATTTCGGACGAATATGGTGTTATCCGCCATGTGGTCAACCTTGAAGTGGTCAACACATATGAAGGTACCCACGACGTGCACGCGCTGATTCTGGGACGGGCACAGACCGGTCTGCAGGCATTTTTCTGAGTAACAAGGTCTGCCGTTGTAAGCTGGATGCCAGAAGCCAGGCAGAATTAGATTGATTGGGAATAGGGTGGTTTTGCTTTGTCCGGGTGGTTGACGGACGCAAAGCCGCCCCCGGTTACTTCCGGTCTTCAGCTTCTGACATCTAGCTCTCCCCTCAACGAGTACATCCCATGACCAGTGCGCTTGACGGTCTCAAAGTCCTCGATCTATCTCGTGTGCTGGCTGGCCCCTGGGCCGGGCAAACGCTCGCAGACCTGGGAGCGGATGTGGTCAAGGTAGAAAGACCTGGTTGCGGTGATGATACGCGCGCCTGGGGCCCGCCTTATTTGCGCGACGCAGAGGGTCGAGACACCTCGGAGGCAGCCTATTTCCTGTCGGCCAATCGCAATAAACGCTCAATAGCAATTGATTTCACGCAGCCAGCAGGTCAGGAGACTGTTCGCAGGCTGGTGGCCAGCGCTGACGTATTGATCGAGAACTTCAAGGTGGGCGGGCTGGCAGCCTATGGCCTTGATTATGCTTCTCTGTCTGCTATCAACCCCCGATTGATCTATTGTTCCATTACCGGTTTCGGTCAGGATGGACCCTATGCCGAGCGCGCGGGTTATGACTTCATGATCCAGGCGGTAGGCGGTTTGATGAGTGTGACGGGGCGTGCCGATGACGAAGTCGGTGCAGGGCCGGTCAAGGTTGGAGTGGCTGTTACGGATATCCTGACCGGGCTCTATGCCAGCAATGCCGTTCTCGCCGCCCTGGCGGAGCGCGAGCGCAGTGGTTTGGGTCAGCATATCGATCTGGCGTTACTGGACGTGCAAGTGGCCTGCCTGGCCAATCAGAGTCTCAATTACCTCAGCACAGGCAAGCCGCCGGAGCGCATGGGTAATGCCCATCCCAATATCGTGCCCTATGAGGATTTTCCCACTGCCGATGGCGATTTTATTCTCACTATTGGCAATGATGGCCAGTTTCGGCGCTTCTGCGAGGTGGCTGGGAAGCCGGAGTGGGCGGATGAACCTCGTTTTGCGACCAATGCGCAGCGTGTTGGTAACCGCAAGGTCCTGATACCGCTCATCCGCCAGATAACGGTTTTTCGTACTACCGCACAGTGGGTAAGTGCGCTTGGCGCGGCCGGCGTACCCTGTGGGCCGATCAATAATCTGGGCCAGGTATTTGAGGATCCGCAGGTGGTTTCTCGTGGCCTCAAGGTGAGCATGGCGCATCCCCTGGCCGGACAGGTCGACCTGGTAGCCAACCCTATTCGATTGTCGCGTACGCCAGTGCGCTACCGCAATGCACCTCCATTGCTGGACCAGCATGCTGAAGAGGTGCGACGCGATTGGCTGGGTGACGCTGAATAATCGGTATTCTCAGGGTATCAGCATGACCGGACTGTGGCTCTCTCGAGTCACGTACTCTGCGACGCTCCCCAGGGGAAGTTCACTGATTGGGGTGGCGCCGCGTTTGCCAATGATCAGCAGGGTTGGGTCTTCGTGCTGCGCGGCCTGGACGATGGCCTTGCCAGGGGACCCCTTCAAGCGTTGAACGGACACATTGGCAAACTCGCTACTGAGCGCTTCCAACACCGCATTGGCATCATTTTCACCCTCATCTACCCAGGTAGCCAGGCCGGGATTGCCCTTGCCCAGGAACTCACGGAAGCACTTTTCAGCATTCCGGCTGGACTTGGAGCCGTCAGTGGCAAGCATGACTGTGCCGTCGGGTTCAGCCACTTTGCTGTCCGTGGGAAGGATCAGCACCGGGATACGGGTCATGCGGGCAAGGTTGAGAGCAATGTTGCCGCGAAAAAGGGCATGCCCGGAAGAATGGCAGCGATTGAGTGCGATAACCATATCAGCCCCGACCTTGCGCGCTGCCTCCAGTAATTCAGATGCGGTAAACCCCCGTCCCAGAAGGTAGTCGACCTGCACGTTCAGGTCCGAGGAGAGCTGTTCTTTCAGCTTTTTCAGATGACCCTCAATGGCGCCTGGGCTGTCTTCGATATGCTGGCGCTTGTAGGTTTCCATTACGTGCACCAGGGTCAGCTTCTCCAGCCCCAGTAGTCTGATGGTGGAGGGAAGGTGGTCGAGGGTTTTTTCCCATCCGTCGGAATAGTCCACGCTGATAACACTGTGTTTGAACATAAAGTGGCTCCTTTTCTGGCAGCATAAGATTGCGGCACAGCGAATACGCGATTCGCGCTACTGAGCGGGCTCCAGATCGGCACAATCCGAAGACATCCATGTCGCTACTTGAGTATGTTCAATTGTGACTGGTTGGTTACCCGTCATACCCTGCATTGCCGCAGGTGCCTGTTCCGAGTCCATTTGCATGGTTCCGGTGCCGGTGAAGGTCGAACGCATTTCGCGACTACTCAATATAGTCAGCTCGCCCTGCATCTCACCGTTATAGCCCTCGCTACCTGCGCAGTTGCCAGCGATGGCCATGGTTGAACCGCTAACCTTGTTGATGGCCATCGAGCAATCCGGCATATCTTCACGAGCTCGCTTCAACAGGGCGTCGGGATTGGTCAGGTCCTCTGCCATTTGCGGTGAAATACATTCCATTTCTACGCCGGGATCAGCGTCGGTATTCATCATTTGCTCCATCATCTGCCTTTGCTGGGCAGGCAAGGCCTGGAGCATCTGCTGCTGGGCGTTGCGGATGGCCAATTGGAGATCCTGGCCATTGATCAGGGTCGTGGACTCCTGACGCCATAGTCCTGCCTCTGGCTCGGGTGAAATAGTCGCAGCCTGAACGGTGTTGAGGTAAACAGTAGTGACCATGCCGGCCAGCAAGGTATGCAGTTTCATGGGTGGGTCCTCGGAGCAATCATCATTCAGACTATAGACTCTGAGATCGAGTCCAGCCAAAAAATCAAACTCCGATGGTATATCTGTAACGGCGTACGCCGTCACCACTGTACCGACCATTGGCGGTCTATACTCACCATGGGAAATTCCCCGGATCACCCTTATTAGAGGAGCTGGATATGCGACGTTTATTCCTGTTTGCGGCCGCTTTTGTTATCAGTACACCATTGTTTGCGATGCATTGCCCTGCCGATATGGCCAAAATCGATAAGCAGCTTGAAAGCAACCCGCCCAGTGATCCCGCCGTGCTTCAGCAGGTGCTCACTTTGCGTGGTGAGGGCCAGCAACTGCACGAGGCAGGTAAGCATGCTGAGTCTGTAGAGATTCTTGACCAGGCCCAGGCCTTGCTCGATGGTTGAGCTCCTGTAGCTGCATAAAGGTTGGTCATGACATAAAAAAAGCGGACCTGGTAACAGGTCCGCTTTTTTATGCTTGCCGTGCCGGTATTGCTAGCGACCGAACAGAGCTGGCTTTTCGCGCTGAGGGCGGTTGCCAGCAGGCCTGCGCGGTGCATCAGACGACGGGGTGCTGGGTGCAATCCGGTTGCCCAGAGCCTGATGGCGGCGCTCTTCACTCACGCTGTCCTGCGGCTCACTGTTGGGGCGGGCAGCTCTCGGCGGCTGGTTGCTGCGCGGACGATCAGCGCGGGGTCGGTCACTGCGTGGCTTGTCGCTGCGCGGTTTGTCACCACGTGGCTTGTCGCCGCGGGTCTGCTGACCACGACCAGCGCCATTGGCCGGACGTTGGCCGCGACCGTTGGATGGAGCGCCACGTGCACGTTCTGGGCGGTCACTGTTCAGCTCGGCCTGGGCTGGAGCTTCAAATCCTTCGAGGCTGCCTTCTTCGATCTTCTGCTTGGTCATGCGCTCGATATCACGCAGCAGCTTCTCTTCGTCCTGGCTGACCAATGACACGGCGCCACCACTGCGTCCGGCACGGCCTGTACGGCCGATCCGGTGTACATAGTCTTCAGAGACGTTGGGCAGCTCAAAGTTGACCACGTGGGGCAGCTGGTCGATATCCAGGCCGCGGGCCGCGATATCAGTTGCTACCAGAATGCGCAGTTTGTTGGCCTTGAAATCGGCGAGTGCCTTGGTGCGAGCGCTCTGACTCTTGTTGCCATGAATCGCCGCTGCTGGCAAGCCGTTCTTGTCCAGGTACTCGGCCAGGCGATTGGCGCCGTGCTTGGTGCGGGTGAAGACCAGAACCTGTTCCCAGGCACCCATGGTGATCAGGTGAGCAACCAGAGCACGCTTGTGGCCGGCGGGTACCCGGTACACAGTCTGCGAAATACGCTCGACTGTGGTGTTCGGCGGGGTTACCTGGATGCGCGCCGGGTTGTTCAGCAGCTTGTTCGCCAGGTCGGTAATGTCCTTGGAGAAGGTGGCCGAGAACAGCAGGCTCTGGCGCTGCGTCGGCAGCTTGGCAATGACCTTTTTAACGTCATGTACGAAGCCCATATCGAGCATGCGGTCTGCTTCGTCGAGCACCAGAATCTCAACCTTGGACAGATCTACTGCGCGCTGTCCGACCAGGTCCAGTAAGCGACCTGGGCAGGCAACCAGTACATCCAGACCGGGAGCGATAGCTTTCATCTGCGGGTTGGCGCCAACTCCACCGAATACGCAGGCGGTTTTCATTGGCAGCTCGCCACCATAGGTGCGAAAGCTTTCATGTACCTGGGCTGCCAGTTCGCGGGTGGGAGTCAGCACCAGTACGCGAACCTGCTTGGGAGAGCGGCGTTGGCCCGCATCAGCCTGGCCGGCCGGGTAGAGTTTTTCAATGATCGGCAGTGCAAAGCCTGCAGTTTTGCCGGTACCGGTCTGTGCGGCAACCATCAGGTCGCGGCCTTCGAGTACTGCGGGGATGGCCTGGGCCTGTACGGGGGTGGGAGAGGTATAACCAGTGGCTGCAACGGCGCGCACAAGCACGTCGGACAAGCCGAGAGTAGCAAAGGACATTCAGATAACCCTGTGATGGCCGTTTGCGGAGCTAAATTGCCCGTGCGGCCGATGATGAAAAAAATGGAGGAATGAGATTCTAACAGAAACCGGGCTGTATCGCAGCTAAAACCTTGTAGGCCGCGTTGTCGCAGGCCATTCAGGGCATCAGCGTAAGTTTGCCGTCCTGATTTTCCAGGCGGTATCTGTGCAGGATGCGTTGATACTCTTCCGTCTTTTTGAAGGCTTTAAGTGCCACTGAGAATGTCTGGGCTGGCTCCTGCCACTGCGGCGCCTGGTGAAAAGCGAGATAGAAATCACTCTGACTCAGCGGCTCTGGATGGTAGGCGACCTGTTCGGTGAGACCCAGGGCGTGGCTGGTATAAAGTCCTACCGGGCGACTCATTGCGACCATGTCTACCCGGCCTCGCACCAGTTTTTGCAGGTTGGCTTCGAAGCTGGGCGCAGGTTCGCGATAAAACGCATCAGAGGAAATAAAAGCATCATTGTTGTAAAGGTAACCGGGAGACACGCCAATGACCAATCCGCTCAAATCGGTGAGGCTCTGGAAAGCATGGGGCCGTCGTCTGTCATGAAACAGCACGGTTTCATGGGTCGATAACGGCTCTGCGGTAAACAGATAATTGGCCGTATAGTCTGGATGTGGCGCGATATCCAGTATGGCATCGGCTTCCCCTTTTGCGACATCACGAAGCACGCGTCGCCAGGGTTTGAGCTTCCACTCCACTTCGTAGCCCATCTGCTTGAGCAGATGCTCGGAAATGTCCTTGTCTGCACCTTTGATTACACCGGCTTCGGCATATATGAAGGGCGGCCACTCTTCGGTAACAATCCGCAGGGAGTCGGCCAATGGTGAAGATGCCGCGATTAGCGACGCCAGAAACACACAGGTTTGCAGTCGCATCAGTGGTAGCGCTCCGTAGCAGGAGGGAGCTTTGGTTCAGCTCCCGCGCAAATTGCGCCACACGGCAAGGCTTGGCTCAGCTTGATTCAAGGTATAAAAATGCAGGCTTGGTGCTCCGCCGTCAATAAGCCGTTGGCATAATTGGGTAATTACTTCGTTACCGAAGGCTGCGATGCTCTCACTGTCGTCACCATAGGATTCCAGTTGTTTGCGTATCCAGCGTGGAATTTCTGCACCACAGGCATCGGAGAATCGTGCCAGTTTGCTGTAGTTGGTTATTGGCATGATGCCCGGCACTATGGGTATTTCTACCCCTGCCTTGCGCACACGCTCGACGAAATGAAAGTAGCAGTCGGCCGTGAAGAAATATTGAGTAATAGCGCTGTCCGCACCGGATTTTGCCTTGCGAATGAAGTTCTCAAGGTCCGCTTCAAAATGCCGGGCCTGTGGATGGGCCTCGGGGTAAGCGGCCACTTCAATATGAAAATGATCGCCGGTTTCATTGCGGATGAACTCTACAAGCTCGTTGGCATAGCGCAGTTCGCCGGAGGCTTGCCCCATGCCTGATGGTAGATCGCCACGCAGGGCGACAATACGCTTGATGCCTGACTCCCGATACAGGTTCAGCAGGTTGCGCAGGTCTTCCTTGCTATCCCCGACGCAGGACAAATGTGGTGCGGTCGGCACGCCTACCACCTGATCGAGCTGCAATACGGTCTTGAGAGTGCCGTCGCGCGTTGATCCACCTGCACCATAGGTAACCGAAAAAAACTCTGGGTTTTCGGCAGCCAGTACTTTTCCGGCGGCAATCAGCTTTTCGTGACCGGCCTCGGTCTTGGTCGGGAAGAACTCGAAGCTGACCGGAGCCTTATGGGTAATCTGTGTCATGCGGTTCCTGCCCTTAACAGTGAGGGCTTCTTGAATGGGTTTGTTGGCTTGCAAGCTAATGCTTACAGGCTGAAAAATTGAAGTCATCATGGTTGCTGAGCGGCTTGCCATCAGGCACCGGCAGGTATCTGATGGCAAGCTCTCTAGTACCGCACTTTTTCAGCTTTCAGCTGATTTTAGTAGCGATAATCTTCCGGCTTGTAAGGGCCTTCTACGCTAACGCCAATGTAGTCGGCCTGCTTGCTGGTCAGTTTGGTAATAACACCACCAAATCCTTTGACCATTTCCAGTGCGACTTCTTCGTCCAGCTTCTTGGGCAGTACTTCTACTCTCAGCAGCTCTGCTTTCTCTTCGGCTGACAGCTTGGCATAGCCCTGGCCAAACAAATGGATCTGCGCCAGTACCTGGTTAGCAAAGGAGCCGTCCATGATCCGGCTGGGGTGACCGGTGGCGTTGCCGAGGTTAACCAGACGACCTTCAGCCAGCAGGATCAAGTAGTCATCATTGGCGGCATCGAAGTTGGCCTTGCCGGTACGGTGTAGCTTGTGTACCTGTGGCTTGACCTCTTCCCAGTGCCAGTTGGCGCGGGTGTAGGCGGTGTCAATTTCGTTGTCGAAGTGGCCGATGTTGCAGACGATCGCACGCTTCTTCAGGGCGTTGAGCATATTGGCATCACATACGTTGACATTACCGGTGGTGGTTACCAGCAGGTCGGTACGACCCAGCACGTTGGTGTTGATGCACGCGGGAGTGCCGTCGTTAATGCCGTCATTGAACGGTGAAACCAGCTCGAAGCCATCCATGCAGGCCTGCATCGCACAAATTGGATCGACTTCAGTAACCTTGACGATCATGCCTTCCTGACGCAGTGACTGGGCCGAACCCTTGCCCACATCGCCATAGCCGATAACCAGTGCCTGCTTACCGGACAGCAGGTGGTCGGTGGCGCGCTTGATAGCGTCATTGAGGCTGTGACGGCAGCCATATTTGTTGTCGTTCTTGCTCTTGGTCACCGAGTCATTGACGTTGATGGCCGGGATCTTCAGCGAACCTTTCTTGAGCATCTCCAGCAGGCGGTGCACGCCAGTGGTGGTCTCTTCGGTGACGCCGTGGATCTTTTCGAGCATCTGCGGGTACTTGTCATGCAGGATGCCGGTCAGGTCGCCACCGTCGTCCAGCACCATGTTGGCATCCCAGGGCTTGCCGCCATGCAGGATGGTTTGCTCAATGCACCACTCGTACTCTTCTTCAGTCTCGCCTTTCCAGGCAAACACTGGGATGCCGGCGGCGGCAACTGCTGCTGCGGCGTGATCCTGGGTGGAAAAGATGTTGCAGGATGACCAGCGTACTTCAGCGCCCAGCTCAGTCAGTGTTTCGATCAACACGGCAGTCTGGATGGTCATGTGGATACAGCCAATGATCCTCGCGCCCTTGAGCGGTTGGTCAGCTTTGTATTTGCGGCGCATAGCCATCAGAGCCGGCATTTCCGACTCGGCGATGATGATTTCCCGGCGACCGTAGTCGGCCAGACTGATGTCAGCAACTTTATAGTCGTTGAAGCCTGCAGGTTTGATTACAGCACTCATGCGATTACTCCATTCGTAGTTAGCGAATGGGCGCGGTTACGTGTTTAGTGACACCATCCGAGCCTGACGACCTGTTGGCGATAATGCGCCTGGCCGCTGCAGCGCCCCTCGGATGGGGTCAGAATCGGTTTACAGTCCGGCGTCGGTCCTCAAGGCCTCGGCGCGGTCGGTCTTTTCCCATGGGAAGGTGGTGAAAGTGTCGCCATTCACCGTAATCTCCTCGGGCGTGCGGCCAAAGTGACCATAGGCCGCTGTTGCACGGTACATCGGGTGGAGCAGATCGAGCATGCGCGTGATCGCATAGGGGCGCAGGTCGAAGTGCTCGCGCACCAGCTTGATGATCTTGTCATCGCTGATCTTGCCGGTGCCAAAGGTGTTGATCGACATTGATGTAGGCTGGGCCACACCGATCGCATAGGAGACCTGGATTTCGCAGCGCTCGGCCAAGCCAGCGGCAACGATGTTCTTGGCCACGTAGCGGCCAGCGTAGGCGGCGCTGCGATCGACCTTGGACGGATCCTTGCCGGAAAATGCACCGCCACCGTGGCGGGCCATGCCGCCGTAGGTGTCGACAATGATCTTGCGTCCGGTCAGGCCGCAATCACCCACCGGGCCGCCGATCACGAACTTGCCGGTGGGGTTGATGTGATACTGGGTGTCGGCGTGCAACAGGTCCGCAGGGATTACGTGACGGATGATGTTTTCCATCACTGCCTCACGCAGATCGCCGAGGCTGATTTCTGGGTTGTGTTGCGTCGACAATACAATGGCATCGATGCCCACGACCTTGCCGTTGTCATAACGGCAGGTGACCTGGGATTTCGCATCCGGGCGCAGCCATGCGAGGGTCCCGTTCTTGCGGATTTCTGACTGACGCTCGACCAAACGATGGGCAAAGGTGACAGGTGCAGGCATCAGTACATCGGTTTCGTTGCTGGCATAGCCGAACATGAGACCCTGGTCACCAGCACCTTGATCCTCAGGCTTCTGACGGTCCACGCCCTGGGCGATGTCAGGTGATTGCTTGCCGATGATATTGATAACGCCGCAGGTGTCGCCGTCATACCCGACTTCGGATGAGGTATAGCCAACGTCCTTGATCACGTTGCGTACCAGGTCTTCCAGATCCACCCACGCGCTGGTGGTAACTTCTCCACCAACTATGGCTACACCGGTTTTCACCATGGTCTCGCAGGCAACGCGTGCATGCTTGTCTTCGCTGATGATCGCGTCGAGCACGGCGTCGGATATCTGGTCTGCGAGTTTATCCGGGTGGCCTTCGGAGACCGACTCGGAGGTGAATAGGGAGTAATCGCTCATTATGCGGTGCCTCTTGTTGTCAATTCGGGTTTGGAGTACTGCTGTACCTGGATCTGGAATCCGTTGCGCAAACCGATATACAGGCTGCCTCCAGGAGTCAGTCCGGCATCAACAGCCCAGCGATTCAAATCGTCCTGATCAAAGCCCAGCCAGAGATCGCCGCAGGTGTCACGCACCCAGCTTTGGTCGTGGCTGCAAAGCTCGGTCAGGATAAGACTGCCACCAGGTTCTATCAGGTGGGTAAAGCGTTTGAGGGCTTCCGCCGGCGCAGGCATATGATGCAATACCATGTTGCATACCACGCAATCAGCGAGGGGCAGCGAAGGCTGTGAGGCCAGCGCGTCCGCCAGCAGGCACTCGACATTCCCGAGACCGGCGTCGGTGCACTGTTGGCGGGCTCGATCCAGCATCGAAGGTGCGTTGTCCATGCCGATTACCCGATCAAAGCGACTGGCCAGATCCGGTAGAAAACCACCTTCGCCAGGGCCCACCTCTATTGCCAAGCCTTGGGCTGGCAAGCGCAGGCCATCGATCAGGGCAAGCAACGGCTCGCGATAAAGGCCGAAGTGCGCAATCAGATCCTGCTGTGCAGGGGTGCCATCGGCAAAGCGGGCAAAGAACTGGCGGGACATCTCGGCGCGCTGACCATGGATGATCCCTATTGAATTTTGCAGCGCTGCGCTGAGCGGTAATTCGTCCAGGCCGCCAAGCAGGGCTTCATGCACATTCGACCAATGGCTGGTGGTGTCGGGCAGGCTACGGCGATAAAAAATCGAGTTGCCTTCGCGACGGGTGCTGACCAGGCCGGCGTTAGCCAGGACCTTCAGATGATGGCTCATGCCCGACTGGCGCATGGTGAAAATCTGCGCCAACTCCAGTACACCGAATGAGTCATTGCGCAACGCGCGCAGAATATCCAGACGCAATACGTCACCGGCGGCCTTGCACAGGGCCGCCAGTTGATCAGTCTGGCTGGAATGGAGCGGCGCAAGCTGCGCTATTTGAGTCATGCGGTCAGTGTAGGGGCGTGAATGGAAAGGCGCAAGATCTATATCAAAATAGTTTGATATAGGCGTGGATTTGGCGATTCAAGCGGGGCGCTTCAATCGGGCTAGGGGTTTTCATTGCCCGTCGACGCTGTTTGCGCGAAAATGCCGGGCCTTGTAACTGGCCGGGGATGATCCGCTGGCCAGCCAATCTGTCAGCCTCACAGGAGTTACCCATGCCCAGCCGTCGTGATCGAGCCAATGCCATCCGTGCCTTAAGCATGGATGCCGTGCAGAAAGCCAACAGCGGCCATCCCGGCGCGCCGATGGGCATGGCCGATATTGCCGAAGTATTGTGGCGTGATCACATGAAGCATAATCCGCTGAACCCGCAGTGGGCGGACCGTGATCGCTTCGTGTTGTCCAACGGCCACGGCTCGATGCTGATTTACTCCCTGCTGCACCTGACCGGCTATGACTTGCCGATTGATGAGCTGAAAAACTTCCGCAAGTTGCATAGCAAAACGCCTGGGCATCCCGAGTACGGCTACACCCCTGGAGTCGAGACAACCACTGGTCCGCTGGGGCAGGGGCTGGCCAATGCTGTGGGTTTTGCGTTGGCCGAGAAGGTCATGGCTGCGCAGTTCAACCGTCCCGGTCATGATGTGGTTGATCACCACACCTATGTGTTCATGGGCGATGGCTGCCTGATGGAGGGTATTTCCCATGAGGTTTGCTCGCTGGCGGGCACGCTGGGACTCAACAAGCTGATTGGCTTTTATGACGACAACGGCATCTCGATTGATGGTGAGGTGCATGGCTGGTTCACCGACGACACGCCCAGGCGCTTCGAGTCATACGGCTGGCTGGTGATTCGTAATGTCGATGGTCACGATGCCGACGAGATCAAGATCGCGATCGAAACCGCGCGCAAGAGCGACAAGCCAACACTGATCTGCTGCAAGACCATCATCGGGTTCGGCTCCCCCAACAAGCAGGGCAAGGAAGAATCCCACGGCGCTGCATTGGGTGACGACGAGATAGCCCTGACCCGCGAACAACTGGGCTGGAAGCACGGTCCCTTCGAGATTCCCGACGATATCTATGCTGAATGGGATGCTCGCCAGTCAGGCAGCCAGGCCGAACAACAGTGGAATCAGCGCTTCGCCGCCTACCAGACCGAATTTCCTGAACTGGCTGCTGAATTCCTGCGCCGCATGGCCGGCGAACTGCCGGCTGACTTTGCCGAAAAAGCCTCCGCATTTATCCGCGATGTGGCTGACAAGGGCGAGTCGATTGCCAGTCGCAAGGCGAGCCAGAACAGTCTGAACGCCTTTGGCCCGCTTCTTCCCGAGTTGCTTGGCGGCTCCGCTGACCTTGCCGGTTCCAACCTGACCCTGTGGAAAGGTTGCAAGGGTGTTACCCAGGAAGATGCCTCCGGCAACTATATTTATTACGGCGTGCGCGAGTTCGGCATGAGCGCGATCATGAATGGCGTCGCGCTGCACGGCGGTCTGATCCCCTACGGCGCCACCTTCCTGATGTTCATGGAATATGCCCGCAACGCGGTGCGTATGTCGGCTCTGATGAAAATCCGGGTGCTCTACGTATTTACCCACGACTCGATCGGTCTGGGCGAAGACGGTCCTACCCACCAGCCAGTGGAACAGTTGACCAGCCTGCGCACTACGCCGAACCTGGACACCTGGCGTCCGGCCGACACTGTTGAAGCCGCGGTTGCCTGGAAATGCTCTCTGGAACGCAAGGGTGGCCCCAGCGCGCTGATCTTCTCTCGGCAGAATCTACCCCACCAGTTGCGTGACAACGAGACTGAAGCGGCGATTGCCCGAGGCGGTTACGTGCTCAAGGCCTGTGAAGGCGAGCCGCAGCTGATACTGATTGCCACCGGTTCCGAGGTCGGGCTGGCCATGCAGGCCCACGCGAAATTGACCGAGCAGGGTTATCGTGTGCGGGTAGTATCGATGCCATGCACCAGCGTCTTTGACCAGCAGGATGCAGAGTATCGTCAGGCAGTATTGCCCCTGGAAGTGGGTGCGCGCATTGCCATCGAGGCTGGCCATGCCGACTTCTGGTACAAGTACGTGGGGCTGGACGGCCGTATTATCGGCATGAACAGCTTTGGCGAATCTGCGCCGGCAGCTGCACTGTTTGAAGAGTTTGGCTTTACGGTAGACAATATCCTGGCTGCCGCCGACGAGCTGCTCGAGGAGTGATGCCCCAACGCACTCCTTTTCGCATCGCCCTTAACGGTTACGGCCGGATAGGGCGCTGCGTGCTTCGCGCTCTGCATGAGCGCGGGGGCGAAGGTATGCAGATCGTGGCACTCAACGATCTGGCCGATCATGCCAGTATCGAATATCTGACCCGCTTTGATTCCACGCATGGTCGCTTTCCCGGCAAGGTGTCCTTTGAGGGCCAGCATCTGCAGATCGACAACCAATCCATCCAGGTGCTTCGTCAGTCCGACCCGGAAGGTATTGATTGGCGCGCCCTGGACATAGACGTGCTGCTTGAGTGCTCAGGCGAGTACACGACGCGGGAGGAGGCATTGCGCTTCAGTCACGCGGGTATTCCCCGCGTGCTGTTTTCCCAGCCGATGGCTAACGCCGAAGCAGTAGATGCCACTGTGGTTTTTGGCGTGAACGAGTCGCAGCTACCAGATGACGCGCGACTGGTCTCCAATGCTTCGTGCACCACCAACTGCAGTGTTCCTGTGCTCAAGTTGCTCAATGAGCAGATCGGGCTCGAATATGTATCGATTACCACCATCCACTCGGCGATGAACGACCAGCCGGTTATCGATGCCTATCACCATGACGACCTGCGGCGCACGCGCTCTGCCTTCCAGTCAATGATTCCGGTATCTACCGGATTGGCTCGGGGTATAGAGCGGCTGATGCCGGAACTGTCTGGCCGAATTCAGGCCAAAGCGATAAGGGTGCCGACGGTTAATGTCTCGGCGCTGGACATTACGCTGCAGATGCGCCGCGATACCAGTGCCGAAGAGGTTAATCGCCTGCTCGAAAGCGCGGCGAGTGGAGCGTACTCGGGACTGATTGACTACACCGAGATGCCCCATGCCAGTTGTGATTTCAATCATGACCCGCATTCGGCGGTTGTGGATGGCAGCCAGACCCGGGTTTCCGGTCCACGCATGGTCAATCTGCTGGTGTGGTTCGATAACGAGTGGGGCTTTGCCAACAGGATGATCGATGTGGCGGGCTACTGGCTCAGGAAGTGATTAGGTACCCTGACCGATAGTCCTGCGCGGACTGTCCGGGAAGGATTTGGATTCTGATATTGATAAACAAGGAGTCGGTAATGAGCGTATTGACGATGGGCGAGCTGGATCTGAAAGGACAGCGGGTGCTGATTCGCGAAGATCTCAATGTGCCGGTCAAGGATGGCAATGTGCAGAGCGATGCGCGCATCCTTGCCGCACTTCCGACAATCAGACAGGCCCTGGAAAAGGGTGCTGCTGTTATGGTGTGTTCGCATCTGGGACGGCCTGAGGAGGGTGTATTCAGCGAGGCAGATAGTCTGGCGCCGGTAGCGGCTTACATGAGCAAGGCGCTGGGGCGAGATGTCCCGCTGATCACTGATTATCTGGCCGGTGTGGAAGTAGAGCCGGGTCAGGTTGTTCTGCTTGAAAACGTGCGTTTCAACCGTGGTGAGAAAAAGAACGATGACGAGTTGGCCCAGCAGTATGCCGCGCTATGTGACATTTTCGTCATGGATGCCTTCGGTACTGCCCACCGCGCCCAGGGTTCAACCCACGGTGTGGCCAAATTTGCCCGCGTCGCCTGCGCAGGCCCGCTTCTTGCCGCTGAACTGGATGCTCTGGGCAAGGCGCTGAAACAGCCAGCGCGCCCGATGGCCGCCATTGTCGCCGGCTCAAAGGTCTCGACCAAACTGGATGTACTCAATGCCCTGTCTGAAAAGTGTGACCAGCTGATCGTGGGTGGTGGCATTGCCAATACCTTCCTGGCGGCTGCCGGTTACCCGGTAGGCAAGTCCCTGCATGAGGCTGAACTGCTGGACACTGCCCGTGACATCGCCGCCCGTGTCAGTGTGCCATTGCCAACCGATGTGGTGGTGGCCAAGGCCTTTGCCGAGGATGCCGAAGCGACCGTCAAGCTGATCGATCAGGTGGCCGAAGACGACATGATTCTCGATATCGGCCCGCAGACATCCAAGCACTTCGCCGAATTACTGAAATCAGCGGGGACTATCCTCTGGAATGGCCCGGTGGGCGTATTTGAATTCGATCAGTTCGGCGAAGGCACCAAAGCCCTGGCGCTGGCTATTGCAGATAGCCCGGCATTCTCTATCGCAGGCGGCGGCGACACTCTGGCTGCGATCGACAAATATGGCGTAGCTGATCGTATATCCTATATTTCTACCGGTGGAGGCGCTTTCCTGGAGTTCGTCGAGGGCAAGGTTCTGCCTGCGGTACAGATACTCGAAGACGCCGCTGCCAGCGCCAGCAAGCTCTGATGAACTGACTTTCGCCGAGCCGGCTCCGGAGCCGGTGCGGCTGGTAACTTGCAGCCAACCGCCAGGTGCGGCAGGCTAATATCCAACTTTTGTACCATTTCGTTCAGGAGAACATTCATGGCTCTTATCAGTATGCGCCAGATGCTGGATCACGCGGCCGAGTTCGGCTATGGAGTGCCAGCCTTCAACATCAACAACCTCGAGCAGATGCGCGCCATCATGGAGGCTGCGGACAAGACCGATTCACCGGTTATCGTTCAGGCTTCCGCGGGTGCTCGCAAATACGCCGGGGCACCTTTCCTGCGTCATTTGATTCTGGCCGCTATCGAGGAGTTTCCGCACATCCCCGTGGTCATGCACCAGGACCACGGTACTACGCCGGCGATTTGTCAGCGCTCCATCCAACTGGGATTCTCCTCGGTGATGATGGACGGCTCATTGTGCGAGCTGGGCAAGAATCCAACTGAATACGATTACAACGTCGATGTCACTCGCCGAACGGTTGAAATGGCCCACGCCTGTGGCGTATCCGTCGAGGGTGAGCTCGGTTGTCTGGGTAGTCTGGAGACAGGGCAGGCCGGTGAGGAAGATGGGATCGGTGCGACCGGTATTCTGGATCACAGCCAGATGCTGACTGACCCTGAAGAGGCGGCTGACTTCGTCAAGCGCACCCATGTGGATGCGCTGGCAATCGCGATCGGTACCAGTCATGGCGCCTACAAGTTCACCAAGCCGCCAACGGGGGATACCCTGGCGATTGATCAGATCAAGGCTATTCACGCGCGCATTCCCGACACCCACCTGGTCATGCACGGCTCCTCTTCAGTTCCTCAGGAGTGGCTGGCGATCATCAACCAGTACGGTGGTGACATCAAGGAAACCTATGGCGTTCCGGTCGAGGAAATCGTCGAAGGTATCAAGCACGGCGTACGCAAGGTCAACATCGATACCGACCTGCGTCTGGCATCTACTGGTGCGATGCGTCGACTCATGGCTCAGAATCCGAGCGAGTTTGATCCGCGCAAGTTCTTTGGCGAAACGGTCAAGGCCATGCGTGACATCTGTATTGCCCGCTATGAAGCCTTTGGCGCTGCCGGCAATGCTTCAAAAATCAAGCCGGTCAGTCTTGAAGTCATGTACCAGCGTTACGCCAACGGTGAGCTGGATCCCAAGATTAATTGAGCTTGAGCGTTTCCAGACAGCTGCAGCGAGGAGTACCTATGCGCACGCCAGACGAAGAGCCTGACGAAGCCTTTGCACGGGAAAGGCTGGTCGAGGCAATCGAGAACCAGCTTGCCGCCGACCAGCCGCAGGCCGCTCAGGCAACGCTGAACAAACTCACTCTGGTGGGATACGCGAGGGAGGAGAGCATAGAGCTGATGGCCAGTGTACTGGCCCATAGCGTCGGGGTAATGCTTGATCGGGATGCTCCCTTTGACATGCCTGCTTACGAGCAGGCTTTGCGTAATTTGCCTGAACTACCGGAAACTACCCTCCAAGTGAAAGAACAAGAACAGGAAAAATGATCGATGTTATTGACGGTCCTGCGGGTGATTTTTTTCTATGTGATTGGCGTGTTGCTGGCGACTGTTCTGGGTTCCATTGCACAAACGCAGATTAATCTGTGGGAGCTGCAGCAGTTGGCAGTTTCGTTCCCCTGGGCCGAGCGGCTTGCCGTCACTCTTGGTGATCTCGCTGGTTTCACGCCGTTTTTTGGTGTGATGGTGGCGGTGTCCTTTTTGGTGGCACTACCCGTAGCTCAGGGGCTGGGCAAGATATTCAAGCCCTGGCGCTGGTTGTTGTTTTTTCTCGCTGGCGCGGTGGGCATCTGGGTGGCTTGTCTGGTGGCCAACTATGTGTTGCCGATGCCAACCTTCATTGCCGCCACGCGGGAGACACCCGGACTATTGATACTGATGGCGTCCGTGGGTATTGGAAGCTGGCTTTTTGGCAGGCTGACCCGTCCGCCGGCCAAGCGTGGTTTGCGCGTTCTGGGTTGACACCCAGTCATCGGAGATTGAAGCATGAAGAGCAAGAGCACGTTACTCACTGCGGCCTTGGCAATGGCTTTTGCTGGCGCGGCACAGGCAATTGATTACCAGATTGAGACAGTAGCCGAGGGGCTTCAGTTTCCCTGGTCCCTGGCATTCCTGCCGGATGGCGGGATGCTGGTAACCGAACGGGCCGGGCAGCTGCGGTACATCAGTGCAGAGGGAGAGTTGCAAGATGCACCGATCGAAGGAGTGCCCGAGGCGTTTGTCAGCGGCCAGTCAGGGCTGTTTGAAGTCGCTTTGGATCCTGACTATGCCAGCAACAAGCGCATCTTCCTCAGTTACGCCTGTGGCACTCTGGAGGCCAACCATACGTGCCTGAGCAGCGCCACCCTCGCTGACGGTGTGCTGCAAGGTGTGGAAGAGCTATTTCGGGTTCAGCCTGCCAAGGCGGGCAGCGCCCACTACGGCGGACGCATGGCATTTCTGGCGGATAACTCGCTGCTGCTGACTCTGGGAGACGGTTTCGATTACCGCGAAGAAGCGCAGAAAACGTCCAGCCACATAGGCTCTATAGTGCGCTTGAACCGTGATGGCTCGGTGCCGGAAGACAATCCTTTTATTGGTCAGGAGAATGCGCAGCCGGAGCTTTACAGCATTGGCCATCGCAACGTACAGGCGATTGTCTATGATGCGCAGAACGATCGGGTTCTCGCCCATGAACATGGTCCTCGTGGCGGCGATGAACTGAATCTGGTCGAGCCAGGCAATAACTATGGCTGGCCCAAGATCACTTTCGGCGTGGATTACAACGGAGCTGCCATCAGTCCTTATACATCCCTGCCGGGACTGGAGCAGCCAATAGTGCAATGGACTCCTTCGATCGCTCCATCGGGTATGACCCTATACCGTGGCGAGCAATTTCCTGCCTGGAACAACAGTCTGATGATCTCGACCCTGGCTGCGAGGAATGTACGCAGAGTCGCAATGAGCGGCACTGAAGTCGTTTCGCAGGAAGTCCTTTTTGAAGAGCTGGGTAGCCGCTTCCGTGATGTGCGTACTGGTCCGGACGGTAACTTGTACCTGCTTACCGATGCAGCGGCGGGCAAGGTTCTGAAGGTAGTACCTGCGCAGTGAGCAAGATATCTGATCGACCGCCAGCCTGATCGGTCAGATAGTCGGGTCGGCGGTATGGAAACTGACGCCGGCTCTACCGCTGAGCTTGCGTGAAAAGCGAGCCGAATCTGCCTGGCGCAGCAGCAAAGGTAGATCCAGGTCCGCCGCATGGGTCAGAGTGACGCCGATATTGACACCCACTGAAACACTCTGACCCTCCAGTTCAACGCTGGTTGCAAGGGTATCAAGTAACCTTTCTGCAATCATTCTGGCCTGCTCTGAATCCGAGACGTCATCAGCCACAAGAACGAACTCATCGCCACCAAGACGCGCCACGAAGTCGGTCTCCCTTGCAACGTCTGTCAGCCGCTCCGCCATCACGCACAGAATAGTGTCTGTAGTGGTATCACCTAATTGGTCGTGTAGCTGTTTGAACCCGTCAAGGTCGATCAGCATGACGGCAAGGGGAGTGGGTCGTCGTCTGCTGTGACGCAAGGCATTATTGATATGCTGGTCCAGCGCCGCGCGGTTGGGTATTCCTGTTAGGTGGTCTTCAAAGGCTGCATTCTTTAACTTCAGGTTGGCTTCATCCCGCTCGCGTTTTACTTCCTGAAGCTGCTGTTGAGCTTGCTCATGGGCGCTCGTCAAGTACCCTATTCGAGCTTCTCCCTCGCGTATCTGGTGTTTTTCCTGACAGAAGGTTCGCCAGACCAGCGCGAGGGAGGTCACCAGCATGCTGGCGACACTGCAACTCTGAATCGCCAGGTCGGCAAGTAAATAAGCTGGCATAAGGCCCGTTGCCCTAAATGCGAACAGAGCGATAGCGAAAGCGACAAGTAATGCGCCCAGCAAGAAAAGTCTGGCTGCGGGAAGCTGGAGGCGGACGGCGCGTATCAGGCAGATCGCCGCAAAGGCGGTGCTTATTATGGCCAGCCAGGGTATCGAGCGGCTGACCCAGCCCGCTGAGATAAACAGGCTGGCCAGGGCGAGAATCATGCTGATTATGACCAGCACATCAAATAGCACTCGCCAGGTGCTTGCCTCTATCTTGTCCAGGAAAAGGTTGCGCAAAAGGAGCAAGGCGCAGCCGTTTGCCGCGGTCAGTCCAAAGGGCAGGAGGCGGGTGCCCCATTCGCCAGCCTCGGGCCAGAGATACCGCCCTCCAAGCCCGGAAAACGCAACGATTCCCAGTACAAACAGGATCAAGTGAGAGCCAAAAAGAAAGTAGTTCTGATCGCGAAACAACCATGCTGCGGCCAGATGATACAAACCCATGCCCAGGAGTAATCCGCAGTAGAGCGTAACCATTGCCGTGCTGCTGACGCTATGGCTTGCGAAGGATGCCGGTGACCGAATCTGGCTGGTGACGCCGAGGCTGCCTACAGATTCGGTGCGCAAATACAGAGTTGCCTGTTCTCCCGGCGCCATCTTGAACATGAAAACCGCATTGCGGTGCGGTGAGTCACGCTCGGACAAGGGCACGCCCAGGCCGCTTGTGCGCGCGGGATGGCCGGCGCGGTAAAGGGTGACCTTGCTCAAGGAAGAATACGGAAAATACAGATGCCAAAGTGTCTCGCGCTGCGCAACGGACTGGACATTGATCTTCATCCACAGGGCGTCGGAGCTGTAGCCAAAATGCATGTTGCTGTAATTGGACGCCGCTGCCCAGGCTCCTGATCCAGAAAGAATTTGCTCGAAAGATGTCTGTGCGTCGGTACGTTTCAGCTCAAGCCATGGCTGAAGGTCAAGGGTCTTTTCGTCACCCTCAAGCTTCAGGATTCGCGATTCGGGTTGAGCGACGGTCCAGGATGACCAGCAAAGAACAAGCAGACAGCAAATGACAAGATACTGACACCTGGCCATGCTGTTGGAGATTCTTTTAACCTTATCCCTCATGGCTTGATTCTCGTGGGCTGAGAGTCGGTATGCAATACGACCCCATGACGCCCACTGCGTTTTCGTTGGTACATGGCCTGATCTGCCTGACGCATGAGGGTCTCCACGTCAGGCTCCACGCCGTTGCTCAGACTGATCCCCACACTGGCGCCCACGCTGACGCTGATACCGTCCAGTTCCAATGGCATGCTCAGCGCGTCAAGTAGTCGTTGACCCTGTTGCAATGCGTCGTCCTGATCAGCAATACCTTCGCTGATCAATATAAATTCATCACCGCCCAGCCGGGCGACCAGGTCGGTCTGGCGGGCACATTCGGACAGTCACGAAGCAATACCGACCAGTACCTGATCTCCCACGTCGTGCCCTAGCTCATCATTGATTGTCTTGAAGCCGTCCAGATCAATCAGAATCAATGCGAGCAATTCGCCTCGCCGCGCCGTGCGCTGCATTGCCTGGGGCAAATGCCGGCCAAGTGCGCTGCGGTTGCCCAGTCCGGTCAAGGGGTCCTGCATGGCCAGGAGCTCAAGTCGCTTGTTGGCCGCGGCCAGAGCCTCAGTGCGCTCGGCCACGCGCAGCGCCAGGACTCGCTCTTGATGGACGAGTGCCTGCACAACCTGCTTCTGCGCCGAGAGTGCCTGTAACTGAGCCTGTTCCTTGAGCCGCTTGAGTTCGTTGAAGCGTGCCGCCAGACCCAGCGATAGAAGCAGCATTTCAACCGCCGAGCCGATCTGCATCGCATTGACCGTGACGAAGTTGGAGGGAATCAAGCCGAAATTACGCAGACCCAACAACATGCCGCCTACCAGGAGCATAAGCCACGCAACCACGAAGATCCGTGACCCCGGGACGCCCTTGATGACGCAAACCACGCCAGCTGTGAAAAGCACTACCGTAGTCAGTACACCGGTGACCGACATCAATTGCAAGGCAGGTTGAATAGGAATGAACATGGTTATCAGCGTGGCCAGCATCGCCATCCAGGCAAAGATCGCAAGGAGGGAGTCCAGTGGAGGTGTTCGCCGTGCGGTATCCAGAAACGAACGCGCGAAGAGGACACCTACTGCGGCTGAAAGGCTTAGGCCGACAGGCAGGACACGGTTGCCGTACTCGCCAAGGCCGGGCCAGATGAATTGCGCGCCCAGACCGTTGATTGCCCCTACCCCGGCGCCAAAGGCAATTACAAAGCACACATACAGGACAAAGGAGCGTTCGCGCAGCACGGCAAACAACAGCAGGTTGTAAATGGCCAACGCCAGTAGCATGCCGAAGTAGAGCGCGAGAATCGCATAGCTTGCCTGACTTTCTTCGTAGAAGTGTTCTGCCTGCCATAACTGGGCATCCAGTGTCAGACTGCCCTCTGATTTTGCGGCTATGAGCAACGTGCGGGTTTCGCCGGGCTCCAACCGTACTCTGAATATGGGGTTGCGATGCTTCATGTCCCGTTGTTGGTAGGGTAGCGTATCGCCCTGGTGCTGTATCAGGGTGCCGCCCTTGCCTGCGTCGTAAAGGCTTACCCTGTCCAGCGAGGGATAACGCATTTCGAGAACCCAGTCGGTAGTACGGTCGGCAGCAGACACCACTTTGATTTTTAGCCAGAGACGATCGCGGGTATAACGGAAGTTAAGCCCCTCGCGCTGGGACGCGGGACGAAACAGGGAGGGTTGCTCCATCACCTCGGCGGGCTGAAGCTGGCGCTCCTGATCACGAAAGTAGCTGATATGGGGTTGCAGGTCGGAAATCAACCGCGTCTTGTTGTCGACAACAAGAGGCGTCGAGGCGTGAGCGCCAAGGCCGAGGAGCAATAGCCAGATCAACGCGAAACTACGCATTGCGCAATGGCGCAGGCCCCTGGACGGTCGAACGTGGGTTGATAAGACCATATGTGAAGTGTGACCTGAATCCCTGGTGTTTCATCATCGGCGGCCGGCGTTCTCTGCCGGGCGGGCTGAGGCGTTAATCAGCAGTGTGGGTGATTTGATTGGATTGCTCTAAGCCCGACTATAGGTCTGCGCTGGTGTCGGCGTCAAACCCTGCCGCCGAACGTTGCGCTTGTTGGCGGAAACCGCGGGGTGTGACTCCCAGCCAGCGGCGGAAGGTACGACTGAAGTTGGTCGGATCCAGATAGCCCAGTTGCTCTGCGACGCCCTCGATACTCAAACTGGTCTGTGACAGATACCAGCACGCCAGGTCACAACGTACATCGTCGAGCAGGGTTTGATATCGAACACCCTCATCGCTCAGATGGCGAATCAGCGTGCGCGGGGCCATATGTTCCTGTGCGGCCATCTGTTCAAGCGTCGGATACTGGCTGTCACAACTGAGCAGGCGTTGCTTGATACGCTCACTCAGTGATCCCCCACGCACCAGGCGTTGAAGCTGATTTTCACAGTCGCGCAGGGCCAGTCTTTCAGCCTCGGGGTCGGCGGCCAGGCAGGGGCTGTCCAGATAGCCGGCTGGCACCTCGAGGCGTAACTGATCACTCCCGAACCGAACTGTCCCCGCTACTTGACGATAGGCTTCAGACCAGTCGGTTTCGGGCATGGGCCAGTGCAATATCAGATCCTCATGCATGGGCAATCCGGTGGCGGTTTCAAGCAGACGCAGAACACCAGTGGTGAAATGACCAAGCAGGTATTCGCGCAACTCCGGGAGAATCAGACGCTCGTCCAGGACCAGCATTGTCGACTGTGTGGGGTCGATTCTGAATGCCGCAATGTTCTGCCGCAGACTTGAGTAGCGATTGATAACGCCAACTGCTGCGCGGACATTGCTGGTCAGGATGCTGGCATAGCCGGCAGCGCCATGCGCCGAGACGTCGGTGTGTCGACCCACTTCGATACCCAGCCAAGGGCATTGGCTGAGCGAGAGCGCATGTAGCACCAAACGGTGCATCTGGTCGAAACTCAGGAAGCGGTTGTCGTGATGCAGGTTGTCCCAGTCAAGGCGAGTACCTTCCAGAATGCGAGTATCAGAGAATCCGCGACGCCGCAGCTCGGCACAGATCAGCCGGGCATATACAGGGTGGATCGAGGGGCTGAGCCAGAGCTGCTGGTTGAACATGAATCGGACCGGTGGTGAGGGCAGTTGTCACAATATGACGATTTATTGCCCGTTGCAACGGTAGGCGGCCAGAGGCGCTGGGTAGATGATCAACATGCGGTCGTCGAATCAACCCAATAAAAACAAAAGGTATTCAAGATGAACAGCTCTGCCTCAGCGTCCCCCGCGCCTTCTGCCTACGTCGACAGAAAGCGGCATCTCTGGCTATTTTCCCTGCTAGTGCCCTGTATCGCGCTTATTGGCCCACTGATGTACATGTTCGTATCGCCAAACCTACTGTGGTTATGGCTACCGACTCTGTTCAGTTATCTAGTGATTCCGGTAATGGATGCGGTCATCGGAGAAGACCAGAGCAATCCGCCGGAGGAGGCGGTTCCGGAACTTGAGAAAGACCGTTTTTACCGCTACATCACCTTCGCGCTGGTGCCTGTTTTGTGGGCCAGTTTTCTGGTCAGTGTGATCTTTGTGGGTACCCATGAACTGCCCTGGCACGGTGTTCTGGCAGTTGTCCTCGCGGCAGGCGGCACCCTTGGATATGGTCTGAATCTGGGCCATGAAATGGGCCACAAGAAAACTTCGATTGAGCGCTGGTTAGCCAAGATTACCCTGGCTCTGGGGTTTTATGGCCATTTCTTTGTTGAGCACAACAGAGGGCACCACCGCGACGTGGCAACTCCGATTGATCCGGCCTCATCGCGGATGGGTGAAAGTATTTACCGCTTTATTTTTCGGGAAATGCCAGGCGCTTTCTTTCGCGCCTGGGATCTTGAGGCTGAACGCCTCGATCGCTGCGGTAAATCCGTATGGAGTCTGGAAAATGAGATAATACAGCCGGCCCTGATCAGTCTAGCGCTCTACGGTACCCTGATCGCGTTCCTGGGCGTCGAGATGATACCCGTGCTAATACTGATCGCATTCTGGGGCGCTTTTCAGCTGACTCAGGCTAACTACATTGAACACTACGGGCTGTTGCGCAAGCAGCAGGCAAACGGTCGCTATGAGCGCTGCCAGCCGCACCACTCATGGAACAGCAATCATCTGTTCTCCAACTGGGCTCTGTTCCACCTGCAACGCCATTCCGATCATCACGCTCATCCCACTCGTCGCTATCAGTCGCTGCGCGACTTCCCCGACCTGCCGCGTTTGCCTAATGGATATTTTGGTATGTATGCGATTGCCTACGTGCCTGCGATCTGGTTCAGGGTAATGGATAAGCGCTTGCTTGACGCCGTTGATCGAGATCCGTCGCGGATCAACTTCGAACCTGCCAAACGTGATCGTCTGATGCGCCAATATGGCCTGGGGGATGCGCAGGATGCATCAGTTGGTGCCGGGGTGGCCGCATGAGCCGTTATCTGTGCCCTGAATGTGGTTACATCTACGACGAATCAGCCGGCGACACCCACATGGGTTTCGCCGCCGGGACAAGCTGGGAGCAGTTGCCGGATGATTTCGTCTGTCCCGATTGTGCCATCAGCTACAAGGAGGATTTTACCTGCAGCGATGAGAGTACAGCCTAGAGCGGCCAGACCCAGAGCAGCATGGGAACGCTGATAGTCACAACCAGAATCTCGACCGGCAGACCCAGGCGCCAGTAGTCGCTGAACCGGAAACCGCCTGGCCCGAGAATCAGCGTGTTGTTCTGGTGGCCGATGGGCGTCAGAAAAGCGCAAGAGGCGCCAATGGCAACGGCCATCAGATAGCTGTCGGGGTTCACGCCGAGCAGTTGGGCGATGCTCAGTGCGATAGGGCACATGACGGCTGCCGTGGCAGCATTGTTCATGAAGTCCGACAGTGTCATGGTGATGACCAGCACCAGCGTCAGTCCGACAATCGCATTGCCCTGGGCCACCTGGTCCAGCAGGGTTCTGGCAAGAAGATCCGCGGCTCCGGTCTCGGCCATCGCCGCGGCCAGGGGCATCAGCGCACCGAGCAGGACGATGATCGGCCAGTCAACAGCGTCGTATATCTTGCGTAGCGGAATGACCTTGGTCAGCATGTATCCTAGGACGCCCAGGGTAAATGCAAGCGCAGCAGGTAGCACACCTGTTGCTGCGAGTAGTACGACGGCGAACATGATGGCGACGGCCGTAACGGCTTTTTTCCGGTCCGGAATCAATATGGTTCGCGGCGCCAGAGGGATGCAGCGGTACTCGCTGGCAAAGGTGCTGATGGCTTCGGCGCGGCCCTGCATCAGCAGTACGTCACCCGCGCCAAGACGGGTCCAGCGCAGCCTTCGGATGGATCGATGGCCTTGCCGGGAGATGGCCAGCAGATTGATACCAAATCGGGACCGAATCTGCAGGTCAGTTGCGCTCCGGTCCAGAAGCAGGGAATTGCTCTGGACTACCAGCTCCTGCAGTGTTGTATCGTCATCCTGGTTGCTATCAGTGTCGTCTTTTCGTTGTTTGTCGTCTTCTTCATCTACATCCTGGGGCGCTTCCGAGCTTTTTGAGTCATGAGTGTCTTCCTGATCCTCCGCTTCCTCATCCTTTACTGCGCGGGTATCTACCGCCTCCTCGAGTTTCAGGCCCAGGGTAGTCAGGGTCGCCCCCAGTGCATTGGGGTCTGCTTCTATCACCAGAATGTCGCCTGCGCGCAGTACCTCCCCCGGTAGTGGAGACGTAACCCGGAAGTCGTTGCGCACCAGGCCGACTATTTGGGCGTCCTCTTCGTCCAGCAGTTTTTCAACATCGCGCAGCTTACTGTCGACCAGTTTGGCATTCTCACTGATACGCACTTCTGTGAGATAGGTACCTGTATCGAAGCTTTCGGCGTCGTGCTTGTCCCGTTGAGGTACCAACCAGCGACCAAAAACCACTACAAAAAGCACGCCAATCAGTGCCACGGTCAAGCCCACTGGCGTGAAGTCGAACATGGTGAAGGTCGAGCCGATTTCGATCCTTCGAAAGTCGGCGACAATGAGGTTGGGCGGTGTACCAATGAGCGTGGTCATACCGCCGAGGATCGTACCGAAAGCCAGTGGCATCAAAACCTTGCCGGGCGCTATTTCCTGGCGTTTGGCTATTTGCATGGCTATGGGCATCAGTAGCGCCATGGCCCCCACGTTATTCATGAATCCGGACAGTCCGGCTCCAAGCAGCGTCAGCGCGCCAATACTCAACAGGGGTCCGCTATCGCGGGGCAGGATCTTCTGCGCCATATATTCTACGGCGCCGGTGCTCTGTAGGCCGTAGCCAAGAATAAGAACAGCGGCCACCGTAATGACGGCCGGTTGCGCGAAGCCGCTGAAGGCTTCCGTGCTGGGGGTCAGCCCCGCGAACACACATGCAAGCAGGGCGGCGAGGGCGACGATGTCATGACGCAGGCGTCCCCACAAAAACAAACCGACGGTCGCGGCCAGAATGCCGAAAATCAAAGCCTGATCAAGATTCATAATGTGCTCGTGGTCGCAGGACACTCAATGGGTATGGCTTCAGAGCAGGCGGACCTTGAATCTTCGCCCCTTTATCTTGCCCTGCTCAAGACGCTGAAAAGCTACGGGCGCCATATCTCTTTTGATCGCTACCAGAGCCTGGTAGTCGGTAATGCTGATCTTGCCAATGGCCTCGGCGGGTAGTCCTGCTTCGCCGGTCAGCGCGCCCAATAGATCACCAGGACGGACCTTGTCCTTTCTGCCGCCAGCAATAGCCAGGGTGCGCATCGGGGCTATAAGAGGGGTGTCCATCCCCGCAGGCAGTTTTGACAAGGGGTGCCAGTCAAGTGGTCGGCCGATTGCCGTCTCGATGGCGTTGGCACGCCCACCCTCGGACGGGGCAACCAGGCTTAGTGCCAATCCGGGTTCACCGGCCCGGCCGCTGCGGCCGATCCGGTGCGTATGCACCGCGGGGTCGGGGGAGAGTTCCACGTTGATCACTGCGGCAACGCCGGCAATATCGATACCTCGGGCGGCAACATCGGTTGCGACCAGGACACTGCAGCTCTGGTTGGCAAATAGCGCGAGAACTTCATCGCGCTCGCGCTGTTCCATATCGCCGTGCAGGGTCAGAGCGCTGACCTTGTGCGCTTGCAGGTGTTGGAGCAGATCCTGGCATTGCTGGCGAGTATGGCAGAACGCTATACAGGGTTGCAGCCGTTCTGCAGCAAGGAGCCGCACCACTGCCTGGAGTCGTTCGGCCGGGGTTATCTCGTAGAATCGCTGGGTAATGGGATTCTCGGGCTCGGCTTCCTCGATGCTGATGCGCTTTGGTGATTGCATGAAACGGCTCGCGAGCGCTTCGATTGAGGGCGGATAGGTAGCCGAAAAAAGCAGTGTTTGCCGACGAACGGGCGCCAGGTCGATGATCGCACTGATCGCGTCGTAGAAGCCCATGTCGAGCATCCGGTCTGCTTCATCCAGCACCAGGCAGTTAAGCCCCTTGAGTTCAAGGGTGCCTCGATCCAGGTGATCCTTCAAGCGCCCGGGCGTGCCTACGACAACATGTGCACCTTGCTCAAGCGAGGCAGCCTGGGGGCCAAAGGGTGTTCCGCCGCAGAGTGTGACAATCTTGATGTTGGGCATGGCGCTGGCAAGTGAGCGCAGGGCGGTTGCGGTCTGCGCGGCAAGCTCACGTGTGGGACTGAGTACCAATGCCTGGCAGCCAAGAAATGTCGGATTCAGTGGCACCAGCAGGCCAATACCGAAGGCGGCGGTTTTCCCGCTACCGGTACGCGACTGTGCGATCAGATCATCGCCGGTAAGAATGACCGGGAGCGCTTCAGCCTGTACCTGGGTCATTTGCTTGAAGCCAAGATGCTCGAGGGTTTGCAGGAGCGCGGTGGGTAATGACAGGCTGGAGAAAGAGGACGATTGCACTGGTGGCACCTGATGTTTAATGGCCTCTCAGTGTAGCAGAATGACTTATACCCTTAGCGCTTGATTCGGGACTTGCGAAACCCCCCGTGGCTGGTAAAGGAGCCGGTATCGCCGAAGATCCAGAAACGCGTGGCGCGACTGAACGCAGTTGTACGGGAAACATGGTAACTGCGCGCCTTGTTATACGCCCAGATCCAACCGCGGTTACTACTACTCATGATAATCACTCCATGATGACCATTGGTTAATGTGTTCAACACGCTACTGGCGGGATGTGACAATGTTACGTCACCAAGGGAGGGTGGTGCTGTTGTGCGTCTTTTTATTGGCGCATTCAGTTCGAGGCATAGTACGCCAGTGACTCGCAATAAGAAAAGGGAACGTTTCGTTCCCCTTTTAAATTCGTCGATAAGTGACGTGAATTAGTCTTTTGCGGCAATAGAGGTGCAATTCCGTCCATTTTCCTTGGACTGGTAGAGTGCCTTGTCAGCGGCTTCAATCAGGTGGGTATGGTTTAGCATTGACTCATTCAGCTCGGCGACGCCCAGGCTGATGGTGACATGCAGAACCTTGTCATCGTGGGGAATCTTCAGCTCGGCTATTGCCTTGCGCAGGCGCTCGGCAAATTTATATGCGCCATCCTCGGGTGTGTCGGGGAGGAGCACTGCAAATTCTTCCCCTCCGTAACGTCCAGCGAAATCGGTTTCCCTGGCAAATAACCTGGTCAGGCGCGCCACCTCGCGGATAACCTCATCGCCCAGCTGGTGGCCATAGGTGTCGTTGAAGTTCTTGAAGTGATCAATGTCGAACATCAAAAGGCTGGTGGGGCGTTCGTACCGCTGGTGGCGAGAAAACTCGTTTTCCAGGCATTGTTCCCAGTAACGACGATTGAGCAGCCCAGTCAGCCCGTCGCGCAGGGCCAGTTCCTGAAGTTGGTTGTTGGCCGACTCCAGCTGCCTCTTGTTGACCGCGACACTGGTCACATCATAGATGATCAGGCAAACATGATCGCTGACGCCACTGGTGCTGCGCAGGGGGATAATAGTGACATTCTGGTACATCTCGTCTGCCAGTCCGGTAATCGGCTGATAGCTCTTGAAACGCATCAGGTTGGGCCGCTGTTCCCAGATTGTGAAAGCTCGGGTTCCAAGCATCACGGCCGTTTCTACCTTGCGACTGAACCAGTTGCGTTCAATTTCCGGAAAGATCTCGAACAGGCTTTGCCCGGAAACCTCATCAGACCCACGCCCGGAATGGTTTTCCATGAAGCTGTTCCAGACCTCGATCTGATAATCACGATCCATGACTACCACGCCGACATCAATGCTCTGAACTACATCCAGGAGCCAGTGAAGTTCGGAGATGTCAAACTGGGCGGGCATGTTCCGTTCCTTTTGATGCGTTCAATTGATCATGAAGTCGAGTGTCTCGCGCAGCCGGGGTACCGAGTCCTCGGTGAACAGCAGGAGAAGGTCGAAATGGATATCCAGATCCTCCAGGCCGTAGCTGATTTCTACCGCAAGCGTGCGTTTCCAGCGGCGCTGATTAATGCGCACCAGATCTTCGATCGGACAGTGCTGGCCAAGTACCAATGGGTGGCTTTGCGACAAGCTGATATTGAGTTGTTCCGACAGGCCGTTGAGACAGGCGCCAATTATGATGCTGGCAAGATCCAGGAGCATTTCCAGTCTTGCAGACTCATCTTCCTGTGTGTCCAGAAGTTTGGCGACATCGTTGATTTCGGCATCATGAAAAATAAGCAGGGCTTCGCCTGCTAAACCGCCGCCGATATAGCCCTGGCATATTGCTGTGAGGCTCTGCCCCCTTTGTGCATCGGCCAGCGTCATATGCAGTTCGCCAACTTCCAGAATGTTGACGTTGGGAATGGGTAGTTCGATGAAGACACCGAGCACCTTGCTCAACAGGTTGGCAGCACGTCCCATGGCAATGTTGGTCACTTCACGAAACGCGTCGCGGAAGGAAACATTGGGCAGGTCGGAGAACTCGGAGGTCTGTTCAGATGGTGCTCTGGTCAGGGGAACTTCGACTCCGAGTGCACTGAGGGCTGCCGCCAGCTGCATGGGGTCAGCCGGTTTCTTGATGAAAGCTTTGGCGCCAAGGGCCTTGGCCCGGCGAACCGCTTCGTCCTGAACGTCGCCGGAGACGACTATCACCTCCGCTTGCAGGCCTTCCTCGCGTATCTGGGCGAGCACGCCGAAGCCGTCGAGTTCGGGCATCGTCAGATCCAGCAGCACAATCTGACCAGCGCCCTGGCGGATAGCTTCGAGACCTTCCAGGCCGTTGGTTGCCTGTGTTACCCGGAATGGCCAGTTTGACGGCAGCGACCGAATAAGCTGCTTGCGCGCCATGTTCGAGTCGTCGCACACCAGCAATGGTATGGTGCTCACATCCACTATCCTTGTTACATTGGGCGATTTGAATGAAGTTGTCGCCATTTGGCGCTTGCCTGGAGCAGGCATTTGGCCATACTTTGCGCAAGAATGCCAAAATGAGAAGTTATTGAGAAGCTATTGTGCGGAAATGTCGAGGATTTTTTTGTTCACACAGGACGTTGTACGGCACCAAGGAATAAGCAAGCCGATTCAGGAGTGGACGGATGAGCGTGGGATTGGAAACCAACCAGCAACACAGGCGCCTAGTGCTCAAGGCTCTGTTATGGATGACGGTGGCGGCAGGTACTCTGTTTGCCAGTATCAATATTGGGCGTGGGCTTTGGCTTTTAGCTGCAGGCGAGGCTTTTTTCGTGCTGTTTGCCCTGTGTGTATTGCGCCTGGTTGATCGCAGGGAGAATTTGAATTGGGTGACGATGGCGTATCTTGTGCCGTTTTTTTCCCTGATGGTGCTGGCCATGCTGCTCCCGCGTACGTCAACTACGGTCTTTGCCTGGATCCAGACTATCCCCATCATCTGCTATCTGCTGCTGGGTCTTCGCGGCGGTTTCTGGATGTCTCTGATTTTCATCAGTCTGGGGGTTACTGCCTTCAGCTTTCATTTTATTAACGAGCAGGAATTGTTGCTCACCTTGATGGTGCTCGCGAACGTGCTGTTCAGTAGTATGGCCATTATGATTTTCTCGCATATATATGAACGCAGCAGAGTACAGAATGAGGCACGTCTTATCGAGTTGGCGAGCACCGACAATCTGACGGGATTGGCTAATCGGATGAAGCTGGCGGAAGTGCTGGAGCGCGAGCGCAGTCACGCTTTGCGCGATAACAAGCCGCTGTCGCTGATCATGCTCGATGTGGACTATTTCAAGCGTATCAATGACCAATTCGGGCACGAAACGGGAGACCGGGCTTTACGTCATCTGGCTGGGGTACTTTCCAGCCGCTTGCGCGAAACTGACCTGCTTTGCCGGTTGGGTGGAGAGGAGTTTGCCGTATTGCTGCCGGGGGCAACGCTGGATCAGGCGGCGGAGTTGGCCAATGACCTGCGCCGGCACCTGGGTAATCGACCTCTGGAGGTTGGCACCGGTCAGCAGGTCATGACGTTCAGTGCCGGTGTGGCTACCCTCGGAGAGGATGGTCAGAGCCTTGACCAACTAATGCAGACTGCCGATCGGCGCATGTATGAAGCCAAGGCGGGAGGGCGCGACCAGGTTGTCGCCGCGGGCCAGCAGTATCCCTTGACGGCGCCAGGCACGACCCTGCTTTGAGTTCATGTAATTAATAACGCACATCCGTAAAATAAAATTGAATAAGCGGTCAGCTCTTCTACACTCAGTCTTGGGTCAAACGTCCAGACGGCTGGGCCGAGGAGTAAATCATGCGTATCGGCGTACCGCGGGAAATAAAGAATCATGAATACAGGGTCGGTCTCACCCCAACAGCGGTGGCCGAGCTCGTTCGTCACGGTCATCAGGTCTGCGTTGAGCACGGTGCCGGGGCATCTATCGGCTTCACTGACGACGATTACCGTTCAGCTGGGGCTCGCATGGCTGGCGTCGAAGAGGTTTTCAGCCAGAGTGACATGATCGTCAAGGTCAAGGAGCCCCAGCAGGCCGAGCGCGATCGCCTGGGACCGCAACATGTGCTGTTCACCTATCTGCACCTGGCACCCGATCGCCCACAGACCGAAGGGTTGCTTGCCTCAGGCGCGTTGTGCATAGCCTACGAAACAGTTACCGATAGCCGCGGTGGTCTGCCCTTACTGGCGCCCATGTCTGAGGTGGCCGGGAGAATGGCTGTGCAGGCGGGGGCGGGTTGTCTGGAAAAGGCACGCGGCGGCCGTGGTGTTCTGCTTGGCGGCGTGCCCGGTGTGCCCAGGGGGAAGGTGGTGATTCTCGGGGGTGGTGTTGTGGGCAGTAATGCGCTGGCCATGGCCGTCGGAATGGGTGCGGATGTCACTGTGCTGGACAAGAATCCCGACGTGCTGCGTCAGCTCGACGCACGTTACGGCAACCGCATCAATACGCTGTATTCCACCGCAGGCACACTGGAAGAACAGTTATTGGGTGCTGACCTGGTCATAGGTGCGGTTCTGGTGCCAGGGGCTGCTGCTCCGAAGTTGATCAGTTCAGACCTGGTGTCGCGCATGCAGGCCGGGGCGGTATTGGTGGATGTGGCCATTGATCAAGGGGGCTGCGCGCAAACCTCGCGTGCAACTACTCACGCGGACCCCACATTCGTGGTTGATGAGGTAGTGCACTATTGCGTTGCGAATATGCCGGGTGCCGTGGCGCGCACGGCCACCCAGGCACTGAACAATGCTACCTTGCCCTTTGTGCTGGCGCTCGCCAACAAGGGGGCCAAGCGCGCATTGGAAGAGGATGAGCATCTACGTCATGGGCTTAACGTGGCTGCGGGCAAACTCACCAATGCCAGCGTTGGTGAGGCTTTGGATATTCCAGTTCAGTCTCTGGAGGACGCGCTGGGTTCTATATCCTGATTGGGAGCAGAGGGCCTATCAGCTTGGTGTGTTGCGGAGTTGGCAGGGAAAAGCTCGGTGTGTAATTGCTCAATACGCTGGTCTTTTGTTTGCCAGAGATCATTAACCCATTTCTGAAAGCGGTTTTTGAACACAGCATCATTCTGGTAATCGCCCGAGAAGAGCTCTGGGGCAAGCTCCACCTGACGAATATCTATCACCACTCGGTCAACCTGACCGCTTACCAGCGCCCAGAAACCTGGTGGCTTGCCCTGGGGGTAAACGATGGTGACGTCGAGCAGTGAGCGCATCTGCTCGCCCAGCGCTGCCATCACAAAAGCCACTCCACCCGACTTGGGTTTAAGCAAATGCCGGTATGGCGAGTTTTGCGCGCGATGCTTGGCTGGCGTCCGTCGCGTTCCTTCAAGATAGTTGACGATGGTGACGGGTAAGTTACTGAACTTGCGACAAGCGCGCCGGGTAATCTCGAGATCCTTGCCCTGGTCCTCTGGGAATTTGGCCAGGTGAGCCTTGCTGTACCGCTTCATGAATGGGTAGTCCAGTGCCCAGAAGGCCAGACCAAGGAAAGGAATCCAGATGAGTTCCCGCTTCAGAAAGAACTTGAAGTAGGGCGTTTTACGGTTGAAAGCCTGCAACAGCGCGGGAATATCGACCCAGGATTGATGATTGGAAATGACCAGATAGGAATGTTGTGGGGCAAGCGTACCCTCACAACGTATGTCCCAGTGGGTGCCCGTCATTCGGTTTATCGTTGCATTGACGCCAGCGGCCCAGGTTTCCGCGATCCACATCACAATACGGGAGCTATGCCGTTGGAAACCCTTGAGGGGTATGGCAACCTTGAGAAGTGCCACGATAAGCATCGGGCCGATGCCAACCAGCGTGTTGAAAAGAATAATCAGACACGTCAGCGTGCCGGTTAACCAATGTGGCATGTACCTGTTTCCAATCTGCGACATCAGAATAATAACGTCTTTTATCGAACCCGGCAGCCCTCGGGTCATGGGTCAGAGTGATATCACCCGTTAAGGCGATTGTCGATATTCGGGGATGTCTCTAATGTTGCTTTAAATAACCTGTGCCGCTGCTTGAAGCTGATTTGCACAGGCATGCCCCGGAGTTTCTGTTCCATGTCCCGGCAGTTCATCTTTGCACAAGCCGTAGATGACGCACTTAACCGCGCGGATCCGCATGTCAGGGTGCTGCCCGTTGTTCTGAGACTTGCGCTTGCGATTGTGGCAGGAGCCCTTGTCGGGATTCCCTGGCTGAGCCCTTCTCTATTCTGGACTGCCTGGCTTGGCTGGGTCCCCCTGCTATTTGCGCTTCGCCATGCCAGCCTCGGTGTTTCCCTGATCGTTGGATGGACTGCCGGCACCGTCTGTTTCGCGATAGCCAGTCACTGGATGCTGAATTTCGTCGGCTATCTTGATGATTACTCGCCGTCGCTCACGTTCATCTTGAGCCTCGGGTTCTGGTTTTATGCGGGCCTCGCTCTGGGGCTGGGTTGCCTGTTGTTTCGCTGGCTAAACGTACGTCTGCAGGGGTGGGAGCTACTCACCTTTCCGTTGAGTCTGGTCGGCGTAATGGCGCTTTACCCCCTGTTGTTCAAAACCCACTTTGCTGAGGCGCAGGCGCAGTTCCTGACGGGGCTTCAGGGCGTTGACCTGCTGGGCGCCAAGGGCCTGGACCTGGTCATGATGCTCTGTAGCGTGCTCATTTATAGGGTGATGGTGGGTCCTGCGCGTGGTCATGCCTGGAGGGCTAACGCCCTGGCAGTGTTAGCGTTGCTGGCATGGTTTGCCTATGGCGCAGTCAGTGTTGCGCACTGGGACACGCAAATGGAGGATTGGCAGATTCGTCGCATTGGCCTTGTGCAACCTAATGATGCGGTGACCCTGGCGATCCCGGAGCCACCAAAGGGTTTCAGTCGTGAGAATCCGGAGGAAATGGCTGCAACGCTCAGGCTGGCCCAGGCTGGTGCCCAAGTGGTTATCTGGCCCGAAGCGCGTTACAAGGGCTATTTCGATAATTTCAGTGTGCGTCAGGCTTATTCCAAAGCATTGGCTCAGAGTGGTGTGGGCCTGGTTTTTCATGATGCCGAGAAGCGTTGGAAGGATGGCGAGGAGGTCTACTACAACTCGGTAGTGCATATTGACCGGCAGGGTAATGAGGTTGGTCAGTATCGCAAGATGCGCAGAATGCCATTCGGTGAGTACCGCCCCGCCGTTTTTGGACTGCCCGGCCTGAACTGGCTGACAACACAGCTATTCGGTGAATTCCTGCGTCCCCTCGCTGCGGGAACAGAGCATGGCGAGTTTGCCGTGGATGGTATGCGGTTGGTACCCAAGGTCTGTTATGAAACGGCGTTTCCCATGGATGTGGCCGATGCTATCGGCAGTGACGCGGCGGGCAAGGTCCTGCTGTTTGTTTCACAGGACAACTGGTTTGGCGAAAGCACACAGCCGTTTCAGCATCGTGCAATGTCAGTGGTGCGCGCGGTGGAGAACCGGGTTCCGATGATTCATTTGATCAACAATGGCCCTTCAATAGTGGCCGCGCCCAATGGTCGGGCCCTGGCATCGACATCTGCTTTCTCCCGTGCAGAACTGGTAGCAGATCTGCGTTTTTCGCCCACTGCGGGGGGCAGTCTGTACAGTCGTTATCCGGGTATCATCGACTGGCTGATCTATGGCGCGCTTGCAGTGCTTTGTATCGCTGGCGTTCTGGCTGGCCGCCACCGCGCTGCGAGTGACGTGGCGGATTAGACGAACAGGCCTGCGGTGTAGCCCGAAGACCATGCCCACTGGAAGTTGAAGCCACCCAGATGCCCAGTGACATCGAGCACCTCACCAATGAAGTAAAGCCCAGGCTGTTGTTTTGCCTCCAGGGTTTTTGAGCTGATGCCGGCGGTATCCACCCCTCCCAGAGTGACTTCTGCTGTGCGGTAACCTTCGGTACCGGAAGGCCTCAGCGTCCAGGTATTGAGCTGATGACCTATCTGTTCAAGCAGGCGGTCGCCCATTTCCGCCAACGGCAGCTCCTGCGCCTGCGGCCACCAGAGAGCTTGAAGTTCCATTACCAGGGACTTGGGTAGTTTCTGCCCCAGCAGAGTACGTAAGCGGGTCTTGCTCTGTTGCTGCTTGGCCTGGAGCAACCAATGATCCGCGGCTACGCCTGGCATAAGATCAATCAGTAGAGGGTCGCCAGGGAACCAATAGTTGGAAATCTGCAACATGGCGGGGCCACTCATGCCACGATGGGTAAACAACATATTTTCGGTAAAGCTCTGGCCGTTGCATGTTGCTGCTACCTCGACTGCCAGACCGCTGAGGCGCTCGCACATCGACTTTGTATTGTCACTGAACATGAACGGGACCAGGCCTGCACGTCGGTCGGTCAGAGGGATATCGAACTGCCGGGCGATATCATAGCCAAACCCACTGCCGCCAAGGGTAGGAACAGAAAGGGCGCCGGTGGCAACCACCAGAGAGTTGCATTCAAGTTTCCTTCGGATTCCGGCTTGTTCCACGCACAGGGCATAACGAGACGACTCGGACTCCAGTGCCTCGATGGCGTCGATGGTGCAATGGGTCTGTATCTCGACCCCGGCGCGGTCGCACTCCTTGAGCAGCATATTGACGATATCCTTTGCCGAGTCCACACAGAAAAGCTGACTGTGGCTGCGCTCTTCGTAGGCAATTCCATGCTGCTCGACCAGTGCGATAAAATCCCACTGGGTGTAGCGGCTCAGGGCTGACTTGCAGAAATGCGGGTTATCCGAGAGGAAGTTATCGGCTTCCACGAAATGGTTAGTGAAATTACAGCGGCCGCCGCCAGACATGAGAATCTTCTTGCCGACCTTGTTGGCTTTTTCCAGTACCAATACTCGACGGCCCCGCTGCGCTGCAGTGAAAGCACAGAGTAAGCCGGAAGCGCCTGCGCCGAGAATGATGGCGTCATACTGTTGAGCGGAAGGTCGGGCTGTTTGTGACACGCGATATCCATCGAAAATGGCGTTGCAGTATAACAATACTTGCAGCTGATTCAGCGATTGTCCGCGGGTATGGATGCCTTTACCCGCACACGATTATTTGCGTCCCGGCTGTCGCGGATCAACTGATCACTACCAGCGGCATAGACCGACTTTGCCAGGCGGTCGTATAGAACCACGTTGACGGTTGCCGCCAGGTTCATGCAACCAATGGTGGGGATGTAGATTACTGAATCGGCACGATCTATCAGCGTCTGCTCAAGACTGCCGTCCTCCGGCCCAAAAACATACAGCGCCTTTTCGGGGTGTTCAAAGGAGGGCAGGGCCGTAGCGCCCTCAACCAGCTCCACGCAGACCACTTTCACGTCTGCAGCGAGGTTGCAGAGTATATCTTCCACGGGTAATAGCGGGATGCGCGAGGCGGCGCTTTTGGTATCAGTGTGGAAGCGGGCCGCGCGATTGTAACGCTCGCCTGTATAACTGACGGACTGCGCGCCGTAGCACCCTGCTGCGCGCATGACCGAGCCGACATTGGTTGGGCTTTTGGGATTGACGAGACCGATACATATTGATGTATTCATTGGTTCGGACCCGTGGGAAGTTGGCAGCCGTTGGTCGGGAAGAAGAAAGCGCTCGACGTGTCGCCAAGGCTGACAGGATGTATAGTGCGCTGATCGAATTCTAGCACGGTAATCCCATGAAACTCCTGATCCGCAATTTGTCACGCACTACTACTGAAACAGAAATGCGCAACCTGTTCGAGGCGCACGGCCTGGTGCAGTCATGTGTCCTGGTCATGGACAAGCAAACCGGAGGCTCCAAGGGCTTTGGTTTTGTCGAAATGCCCCGCCACGATGATGCCAAGTCAGCTATCAAGGCCTTGAACAACCTTGAGGTGGCCGGTAGTCGCATTCGAGTCAAGCGCGATGAATCCGAAGAGGCTGCCAAGGGTGCCTGAGCAGCATGGGCATGACCCACTGCATGGTTTAACCCTGAAGCGGATACTCGAGGAGTTGGTCGAGGCGTATGGCTGGGAAGAGCTTGGACGGCGAATACGCATCAACTGCTTCATAGTCGACCCGAGCATTGGCTCGAGCCTGAAGTTTCTGCGTAAAACGCCTTGGGCACGGGAAAAGGTAGAGGCTCTCTACCTTGAGACTCAGCAGTCCTGAGCCAGGCAGACCTTTCCCGGAAACGTAATGCATAGAGCTCATCAAGATAGACCGAAGGTCGGAGCGGTCTAGGCCTATTCGTCGATACGGTGGGCGCGGTTGCCTCCCGATTTTTTCGCTTGATACATTGCGCTGTCTGCCAGATCCACCAGCCGTTTTTCCTCATCACCGTCATCGGGGTACAGCGCAATGCCGATGCTCGGAATAATGATCAGCTCCAGCTCGTCGAAAAACAGTGGGGCATTCAGCGCCTCACGGATCTTTTCGGCAATTGCATGGGCTTGCTCCGGTTGATCGAGGGTCTCCAGCAGGATAACGAACTCATCTCCGCCGATGCGAGAAACCGTGTCCGACTCGCGTAAGCAGCGCGTTATTCTGTCGGCGGCGACCTGCAGCAACTGGTCGCCGATAGCGTGGCCATGGGTATCGTTCACCAGCTTGAATTTGTCGAGATCCAGATAGAGCACAGCAGCCTTACCCTTTTCGCGCCGCGCTCGGGCCAAGGCCATGTTGATACGATCGCTCAACAGCATGCGATTGGGCAGCTTGGTCAATTGATCGTAGCGGGAAAGGAACTCCAGGCGCTCATGCATACGGGCACGTTGGATAGCCGTGGCTATCTGCGTCGAAATGTAATGCAGTAATTGCTGGTCTTTTTCGGTAAACGCCGGGGCTGAAAGCCGATTCTGAATAATCAGGGCCCCGTGGATGCCTGCGGTTGTCGCCAGGGGCACTGCCAGCCAGTCCATACTGCGGTCGCGGATATTGAGCGGATTGGGAGTAACAGTTGTATTTGGCTGAGCTTTCAAGCGTATCGGCTGACCACCCTGAATGACTGCACTGCACAACGCCAGGGTATCGGCATTGACTGAATCCAAGTCCTGATTTCCTTCGTCTGCGTTGTACACAAAGTCGGTTTTATTCTCCTGCGGGTCATGCAGAGCAATGCAGAAGACGCTGGCCGGCAGTAAGCCAGCAATGATTTCATGTATACGACGGAACAGTACTGGCAGGTTCGCTGCGTTGGATGCGGCTTCGGATATGGCATACAGCGCCGCTTGCATGGCTTCGGTGTGCTTGCGTTCGGTGATGTCATGGGCAACTGCGACGCGTAACTGGTCTTTCTCCGACCAGTTTGCCGACCACATGATATGCACGACGCTGCTATCCTTGCGGATATAACGATTCTCGAAATGGTTGGTCAGGCGGCCAAGCATGACTTCACGTGAGATGGCGATGGTTGCTTCATGGTCATCAGGGTGAACCTGATCAATCAGCGCCTTGCCAATCATGTCATGGGGCAGGTAACCGAAAATTCTTTCACAGGCCCCGCTGATGTATACGAGCCGTCCTGCCGTATCAACAACACATATGGCATCAAGTAGTAAATCCATTACTGCGGGTGAAAGCGGAAAGCGGCTGTCTTCCGTGCCGCTTGCGGTCCCTTGCTCTGCTTTTTTCAACGCCCAACTCCCTTAAGGCCCACGGGCTACTCTCAGAAAGATAGCTCAGGCCGCAGCTGGTGTCCTGAAAATTGCACCAAAAGGGGGAATGTCTAACCATACTTGCGTTTTTTTTCAGCCTTGCGGTATAGCGCTCGCAGGGCTTTGGACTCCTTGCTGGCGCCGCTGCCATGTGAAACCAAGATGCGGTGCCAGATAGCCTGTTTCTGCTCGGGTGACAGACGCTTCCATGATTTCTTTTCCTCGTGGGTGCGACCGCAGGCTTTGCATACATCATGTTTGTTGAAGTCGCAGAGGTCGATACAGGGTTTTTTGGTAATGGGTTCGCTCATATCACCCCTTAGGTGTTCAGGCTCAACCGTTTCGGCTGATAACCAAGGTGTTGGTGTGTGCAGGCATGAAGAGATCTTCTTCGGCTAGATAGTCCCACCTTTCAACATGGCAGCTGTGCCGTCCGTGCTCGCAAGTGTGCCTGATCAGGTTGACCGAGTTTGGAATGCCTCCGCGCACCCTGGATGACAGGGCTGTGCCGGCCTGGGCGGTCCAGCCAAGGCGGCCTTTAGCTCCATGCTGACCATGCAGTGGCCACACATAGGGCAGATGAATATGGCCTCCCACCAGCAAATCCAGCCCTGCATCGACCCATCGAGGTACCGCTTTTTCGTGGCCTATCAGCAGATTGGTCAAGTCGGATTGTTCTCGGGCGCGCACGGGATGGTGTTGCATTACCACGCGCAGTTGCTCTGGCCTGGCCTGGCCCAGCCTGTTGGCAACGCGCTCGATCTGCGCGCGACTGACCGCGCCGTCCGTGTGCCGAGAGGGTCGCGAGGTATTCAGGCAAAGGACCAGTAATCCTTCGCTTTCGTATACCGGCTCAAGTTCGCTGCCAAAGGCACGCTTGTAATTGCCATAGGGACTGAAGACCCGTGCGAAAAGATTGAATAGGGGGATGTCGTGGTTTCCCGGTACTGCCAGTACCGGCGCGGGCAGCTGTGTCACGAACTCCCGTGCGGCGGCGAACTGGGCTCGACGTGCCCGCTGGGTGATGTCGCCGGAAAGCAATATGACTTCGGGTTTTTGCTCTCTGGCCAGGCGTAGCAGTGCGTGCATGACCTGTGGCTGTTCAGTGCCAAAATGAGGGTCGGAGATTTGCAGTATGCAGGTCATTCACGCTCCCGTTTCGAGGGGTCGCGAGGCACCAGCAAGGGCAATTTGTCCGGTGCTACACGAAATGTCAAAGGGGCATTCATCCAGCATATTTCGCCATCCATCGCGACTTTCAAGCGTTTTCGGGTCCTGCCGGGGCGCACCGTCATGGTATCGAAACCGAAACTGATGACATCCTCTGACTCTCCCATGCGCCGTAAAAATCCCCGAATCAGCAGACCGTAGAGTGCCAGGGTACCCCGCGAGCGAGACGTCATTGCGACCAGGTGGTGGCGTTCAATCTCGTCCACCTGATCAAACCCCAGTTGTTCAAGCTGCAAGGCATTGTTGCCGACCACGATGGTGGGTGTGGTCAAATGGCGTCGGGGCTGGCCCTCGAGATCAATCTGCACTTTCAGGGAGCGGTGTGCATGCATCAGGGTCACCAGTGCTGACCAGAGCGCTATCAGTCGACTACGCCCATAACGACGCTTGTAGGTTTCGCGGTCTTCGAGCAGCTGTGGATACAGGCCTAGGCTCGCGTTGACCAGAAAGGTGCGGCCATTGAGCATGCCGATATCGACAGGTTGAATGACGGCGTCGAGCAGGCAAGCCAGGGCCGCCTCGGTATTCTGCGAAATTCCGTAGGTGCGGCCAAAGTAGTTGAAAGTGCCCTGGGGCAGAATACCGAAAGGTACGCCACTGCCGAGTACGACCTCGCTCACCGCACTCAGGGTGCCATCGCCGCCCACGGCCACCACGATACCGTCGTTTTCGATGGCCAGTTTCAGTGCGTGCCTGGCAGTAGCCGCCAATTGCGAAGGGTCATTGACCGGTATCAGTTCGAAGCGTCTGCCGGCCTGAGAAAGCGTTTGCTCAATGGTCTCGCGTGTCTGAAGCACGTCACGACTTCCCGAGCCATTGTTCATTACCAGGTAAAGGGGCTCTGTTCCGCTTAGTGATCTGGTCAAGTCCTGACTCTTCGCGCTCTCCGCACCCTGGTTTTCCGGGGGGGAATCTTGATGGGTTGTCGACATGCTGCGTGCGTAATCCATGGCCTAAAGGATGTTTGAGCCTGTTGGGCCGAGGAGGTTCAACGTAGCTGGCTATCTTTGCTTCCCCTGCGGTTATAAGCCGAATCGCCGCCGTCTGCCTCGTCGTGGGCTTGCTGACAGCTCACACAAAAGCGTACCCCGGGGACGGCCTTGCGCCGGGCCTCGGGGATTGGCGCTTCGCATTCTTCACAGTGCGTGAGGCTTTCACCTTTTGGCAACTTGTTGCGCGCCCGTTGTACTGCTTCATCCACAGTGTCGTCTATCTGATCCTGTACCGCTCCGTCCTGCGCCCATCCGGTAGCCATGGCTGCCTCCGCATTTGTGTGCACTGCAGATCATGGATGCCTGCAGGCCGCTTTAATCAGAGCATAGACGTATTGTCAGGTAGCTGCCGGTTGGCGCTTCGGGTTTCAAGCGGCCAGCATGGTCCAGATACCCACCATGCTAACGGCCAGTAGCACGCTACCCAGGATGCGGAAAAATACCGGTGTCTCGGCGTGCATGATGTGCGCATGTGCCCGCAGACCGATCAAATGGCCGATTGCCGCACACGGAAGCAGCCAGAGGTGATGGATCAATTGCAGGTCAACTCCCGCATAAAGAAAGGCTGCCATCTTGATAGTCACAAGAATGAACCAGAGGGCGAAAAGGGTATCGCGGAACTGCTCTTTGGCCAGATGCTGGGCTGCGACAGCAATGATGAGTGGAGCGCCGATCAGCGAGGTGCCACTGACATAGCCGCCAAGCATCAGAAATAGAGTATCGACTACCCGGCTGCGGCTGCGAAAAGGCCTGTTGGTGATGTACGACACGGAGTAGGCGGCGACGATGACAAAAATGATGATGCTCATGATGTTGCCGGGCAGCGTCAACAGGCCGAATACGCCAATCATCTTGGGCACGATCATGATGCCCAGAATGCGTCCCAGATAACGCCAGTCGACAGTGCCGACTTTTTTACCCGAGTCTGCCTCTTGCTGGCGGCTCTGCTTGCGGTTGTTCAGCGCGATGGTCAGCGAGGAAAAGAACAACAGATGCATTGCGATTAACGGCAGGAAGACCAGCGGATCGTTGTGCACCAGCAGCAGGAAGGGCAGTGACAGCACAGCGCCGCCAAAGCCCAGGCCCGAGCGCACGAAGCCGCTCCACACGAAAATCAGGCCAATAAAGGCGTACTGATAGGGCAGTAGATCGGCCATGGAATGCAGGTCTCAGGGCAAGGGGGCGACAGTCTAAACCTTAACGGGTGACTGACCAAAACGCAGCGCAGGGAGATTTTTCTTTTGGAATACGATCACTGGCAGGCCAGGTCATCACGCAATCGCCAGAATGACTATGTTGCGCGCGGCCCCGGGAACTACGGTATAAAGGCTGGGTCCCATGTTCAGCGCTGTTGCGCCCCTGGTCGAGCCGGTTCGAAACACTTAAGGAGTATTCCATGACTATTGCATTGACGCCTTTGATTTCCCTTATTGCGGGTATTCTTATTCTGGTGGTTCCCCGTCTGTTGAACTATATCGTTGCGATCTATCTGATCATTATCGGCCTGGTGGGCCTCTTTGGCGGTGGTTTCAATCTGCGGATGTAATAGCCCCTCGCCGTTATGCCGGCCGCTGACAACGGTCGGCATTCAGGCGCTTTATTGCGCTTGGTCGTCTGCAATCGTTCCCGCCAGCTTCTTCTCCCAGAACATGGCACGGCCCAGTCTAGGGTCAAGCTCGTACCCACTGAAGCCGTAAGCACGATACGCGGCCTGAGCAACTGTATTGCCCTCAAGCACCTCGAGCGTCATCTTGCAGCAACCGAGTCTCAGGGCCAGCTCCTCAGCTTTGTCGAACATCAGTCGTGTCAGGCCTCTGCCCCTGTATTCGCTTGCCACCACCACGTCGTGAATATTCAAAAGTGGGCGACAAGCAAAAGTGGAAAAGCCCTCGAAGCAATTTGTCAGCCCCGCGGGCTTGTCATCAACCAGCGCCAGAATTACATGGGCGGTGTTGCGTTTGCGCAGTTCACCGATCAAATTCTCCCGGGTACCTACAGCCAGCGGCTCACCGCCACCCATGGGGTCGCATGCATAGTGGTCTAGCAGGTCGATAATCGCGCGAGCATCTTCAGGAGAGTCAAGGTCGGCCTCTATTATCCGGGTGCCGGCATGGTCTGGCGCTGGTCTGAAAGGCTTCACGGTATTTTCTTTTCCTTGGGGTTGTCGTCCAGTTCTTGCTGGGCTACCAGCTTGGCCTCCTCGGTCTTCGGCGGAATCAGACTCAACACCTGCCAGCCGGGTTTGGGATCAAGAACACCTTCGTCTACGAACACCTCCAACCGTCCTTTTGGTGAGATTGCAAACAGCGGTACAACCTTGCCGTCATGCAATTGCGCCAGGTTTGTGAAATCAAACTCTTCGGTCAGTTTGGTGTTGCGAATCTCCCATCCTTTGCTCAACAGGCTGGCCAGCTTGCTGTAGCTCATGTCTTTATCGAACAGCGTATGGCCGCGGTGCTCGGTACCCAGTTTGTGTTTCTCGGCCTTATCGGTCTCAGTGGTGGAAAGCAGGGTATAGACTTTTTTGGCGCCGAACTCCGTACCGTAGCGCATGCTGGCCACCACGTTGATCCCCAGGCTAGGCGAAAGGGCGAGAAGACGGCCAATACCGATCAGGTCCAGATGTTGATCAGCGTAGGCCGAAACGGCATTGCCGTAGAAGGTGTCCAGTCCTTCCATCCGGGCTTCGCGGATGTTTTCCCACTGGGTGTCAGTCAGAATGACACGCACCCCCCTTTTATTCAGTGCACGGGCAATGCTCCTTGCCACCGGATTGGCACCTACTACCAGAAAACCGGACGCAGCGGGCTCGGCGACCTTGAGCAGGCGAGCCAGGCCACGGGACGTGGCACTCTGCAAAACAACCGTACCAATAATGATGGAGAACGTCAGCGGAACCAGTATGGCAGCCTCCGGATGTCCTGCCTCTTCCAGTCGGATGGCAAACAGGGCCGAAACGGCAGCCGCGACGATACCGCGAGGCGCGATCCATGACAGCAGCGATTTCTCCTGCCAGGTCAGACTTGAGCCGATCGAGGAGATCCAGATGGATGCCGGGCGTGCGACCAGTTGCATCACCAGCAACAACAGCAGGGGAGTCCAGCCGAGTGCGAGAATATCGTCAAGGGTGAGCCGAGCGGCAAGCAGAATGAACAGGCCGGAAATCAATACAACGCTGAGATTTTCCTTGAAGTTGAGGATCTCGTTGATGTGCAGATCCTTCTTGTTGGCCAACCACATGCCCATCAGCGTAACCGCCAGCAGCCCGGACTCGTGGGCCAGTGAGTCGGAGAGGCTGAATGCGGCGAAAACCACCGACAGTGTCGCCAGGTTCTGCAGGTAGTGTGGAACCCATCCACGCTTGAGTACAAAGCCGAGGAACCAGCCGCCGGCTATGCCAAGCAGACTGCCCACGGCCATAATCTCAAGAAAGGCCACCAGTCCATGAAGGACGCCCGCGCTCTGGCTTTGTGCAACTACAAACTCGTACACCACAACCACCAACAGGGCGCCGATGGGGTCGATAAGAATGCCCTCCCAGCGCAGGATGTTGGATATGTTGCGATTGGGGCGGACGGTTCGCAGCATCGGAACTATCACGGTGGGACCCGTGACCACTGCCAGGGCGCCAAACAGTACGCTCAGCTCCCAGCTCACGCCGATCAGATAATGCGTGGCGATGGTTACGATCAACCATGTGATAGCCGCGCCTACGGTGATGAGCCGCTGTATCACGGCCTTCTGGCTTCTAATTTCGCTCATGTTGAGCGTCAGGCTGCCCTCGAACAGGATGATCGCGACCGATAGGCTGATCAGCGGGAACAGCAGATCACCAAACAGCTGATCCGGGTCGATCACCGAGGTAAAGGGCCCAAGAACTATGCCAGCGGCAAGTAGAAACAGAATGGCGGGCAGCTTCACGCGCCACGCCAGCCATTGGCAGCCAAACGAAATGACGCCGATGACAGCGATGCTCAGACTTGCCGATAACAACATGGATTTTCCTTGGGTGCGCGAATCAGCCTCAGAGTGTAGCGGGAGTGTTGTCTATGTCTAGCGTTGGCTGGCAACGGAAGTTACTGAATGAACGGCATAAATCTGTGGAGCTTTGTCTGTCCCGATGCGAGCATCAGGACAGATCGTCACCTTCATCTGCATTTGAAGCAGGATTAACAGAGCTAGATTGCTTGTGGGTTTTGGCTGCTGGCCGTGTACGATCATCAAGGTCTGGCGTGAGTTTGTTCAGACCTTCAGCGGAAACGATATGCAAATCGCGTTGTGGAAATGGAAATTCGATATTGTTCTGATGAAACAGGTCCCAGATAGCCAGGCGCACCTTGCTGGCCACATTGACCAACCCTTGTTGCGGATCGCTTACCCAGATGCGTAGTTCGAAATCCACCGAGGAATCGCCGAAGCCAACCAAGTGGGCCTGGGGAGTATGTATGCCATCGCGTAGTACCCTGGGCTGTGTCAATGCGGCCTCGACCATTAGCTCGATGGCTTTGTGTACGTCGGAGCGGTAAGAAGTACCCACTTCGATCTTCAAGCGCACAGCGGTATCGGAGTAGCTCCAGTTAATTACCTGTTCGGTTATCAGGTTCTCGTTGGGAATCAGATATTCCTTTCCATCACGCGTGGCAACCGTTGCGTAACGCGCGCCCATTTGCTTGATCCAGCCGTATGCATCGCCAGTCTCGATGACATCACCGGGTTTCAGGGATCGGTCCAGAAGCAGGATAATACCGCTGAACAGGTTGGATACGACCTTCTGCAGGCCGAAGCCAAGACCAATACCCAAGGCTCCGGAAAAGACAGCCAAAGCTGTCAGGTTCACACCGACAAAGGTCAGAGCAACCACCACGGCCACCAGATACAATGCGATGCGCAGTACTTTGCCGATCAAGACGCGTGCTGCAGGAGTGACCCCCTCCAGATAGACGAGCCGACTTTCTACCAAGCGAGCGACCAGGCTCGATAACCATATGAAAATAGTCAGCACCAAAATGCCGTTGATGAACCCCATCAGCGACAGTCTCATCTCGCCTATATTGAAAGCGATGGAGTCAAGCAGATCCAAAAAGGCCTGCAGCCAACCGAGAATGGCCAATGCTGCCAGGAACCAGACTATAACCGCTATCAGCTTGGCCCACCCAGGCTGGCGCAGAAAACTGGTGGCTAGACGAATGATTACCCAAGCGGTAAGCAGGTTGGCCGCAATACGCAGGAGTTCGCCATCCAGCCCAAGCCGTGTTATTACACCATGGACTATCCAGGCGAGCAGAGCGGCTGCTCCGGTGCTAATAACCAATAGCAGCCGGTGCAGCGTGTAACGCATGCTGGGTAGCAACGCCTCGCCTGCCAGCATGCTGTCGATTTGCGGCACGACGCCCCGCCGCAATACATAAGCGGTTAGTAGAATGAGGCCAAGCAACAGTAGCTCAATCAACGTGCCTAGCGTGAGCAGATAAGTGCTGGCCCAGTTGCCGAACACCTCCAGGGTGTCCTCAATGGAGATGCTTGGAACGTCCAGAGGGTCCCGCGTGTTTTCTTCGATCATGGAAAGAGTGCAGCACCTAAACCTGGGGTTGTCGAGGTGCCTACGCCAATAGAGTCCAGCCAACACCCATTGCAGCACATGCTCCCAGGAGGGTCAGCATGCGTATTTTTTTCACGAAGAGCAGTACGAAGGCAATCAGGGTGATACCCAGCAGGGGTACATTGATACTGGCTAGTCGGGGTATCAGCAAATCCAGTCCGTAGATGGTGATTCGATCTTGCTGGGCAAACAAGGCGTTGAGTGCAAACCACAGCGCCAGGTTGGCAATAACGCCTACCACGGCGGCGGTGATGGCTGAAAGCGCAGCCGATAGCGCTTTATGTCCACGTAGCTTTTCTACATAGGGAGCGCCGGCAAATATCCAGAAAAAACACGGCAGGAAGGTCACCCAGAGCGTCAGCAGCGCACCGGCGGTAGCAGCCAGCAGGCTTGGCTGCGGTAACCCCTCACGAAACCCTGCAAGAAAGCCGACGAACTGGGTAACCAGAATCAGGGGGCCCGGTGTGGTTTCGGCCATCGCGAGTCCATCAAGCATCTCCCCAGGTTGCAGCCATTGGTAATGCTCCACGCCTTGCTGGGCGACATAAGACAGCACCGCATAGGCGCCGCCGAAGGTGATCAGCGCCATTTTCGAGAAAAACGAGGCAATCTGGGTAAACACGTTTTCGCTGCCAAGCAGCCCATGCATCCCGAGCAGTGTTCCGACCCAGAGCAGCATGCAGACGAGGGCGGCTGTGCGAGTTCCCGGGCGAAGATTCACCTTCATTTCCGCTGAATGCAGCTCCTCGCCCCCGGCGGGAAACAAACGTGCGCCCAGAAAACCGATCAGGCCGGCACCGATAACCACCAGCGGAAAGGCAAGCCCAAACACAAAGAGAGCAGTAAAGGCAGCGCCGGCCAGCAGCGGTTTGAGAATGCCCTTTAGTGTACGAGCGGCAATGCGTATCAGCGCCTGGGCAACAATGGCCAGGACTGCGGCCTTGAGCCCAAAAAACAGACCCTCGACCAGGGTCAGTTCCCCCAACAGGACGTACAGCCAGGACAACCCCAGGATGGCAACAGCACCTGGCAGGATAAACAGCAGGCCAGCGATCAGGCCACCGCGCACCCCGTGCAGCAGCCAGCCGATATAAGTGGCTAATTGTTGGGCCTCAGGCCCTGGCAGCAGCATGCAGTAATTGAGTGCATGGAGAAATCGTCTTTCGTCCAGCCAGGCCTTTTCCTCGACGATGATCCTGTGCATAAGGGCGATCTGACCAGCCGGTCCGCCGAAACTCAATAAACCGATACGCCACCAGACACCTGTTGCTTCACGCAGGGAGACTTGGATCATAGGAGATTGAACCTGTAGAGACATATATGGGTCTTTAAGTTAGGGCCTGTGTTTCGGGGTACGGCCTGCAACAGGATCGACGCTGTCATTGCAGTTCGATATTGACGTTGCCCTGACAGCCAGCCACTCAGCAACTACGCTGACGTTATTAATGATTATGTATAGAGGATATAACATGGCAGTTACAGCTACAGATCCGATCAAGATCCTTTTCGCGATTCTATTACCGCCCCTGGGCGTATTTCTTGAAGTAGGTTTCAAGGGGCATTTCTGGTTGAACATCCTCCTGACCTTGTTTGGCTTCATTCCGGGCATCATCCATGCCCTCTATGTCATCCTCAAGCACTGAGCCGCCAGGCTTTTTAACGCGCACAAAAAAACCCGGCCTGAGCCGGGTTTTTAGTGCCGCTATCAGCGGCCGTAGCGCGCCTTGAATTCGCGACGACGACGGTGCAGGACCGGCTCGGTGTAACCGTTAGGCTGCACTGTGCCTTCAACACACAACTCGACCGCGGCCTGGAAGGCGATGCTGTCATCGAAGTCGGGTGCCATTGGCTTGTAAGCCGAGTCGTGCTCGTTTTGCCGGTCAACCACCGAAGCCATACGTTTCATGGTTTCCATTACCTGATCCCTGGTGCAGATACCGTGGCGAAGCCAGTTGGCAATGTGCTGGCTGGAAATTCGCAGCGTAGCGCGGTCTTCCATCAGGCCCACATCGTTGATATCAGGGACCTTCGAGCAACCTACGCCGTGATCGATCCAGCGAACGACGTAACCCAGAATGCCCTGAGCGTTGTTGTCCAGTTCCTGCTGGATTTCCTCTGCGGACCAGTTGGTCTTCTCTGCCAGCGGTATGGCCAGGATGTCGTCTACCGATGCGGGCTTGCGCTTGGCCAGTTCGTCCTGACGTTCACTTACGTTCACCTTGTGATAATGCAGCGCGTGCAGGGTTGCGGCGGTGGGGGACGGTACCCATGCTGTGTTGGCGCCTGCCAGCGGATGCCCGATCTTCTGCTCGAGCATTGCAGCCATCAGATCAGGCATGGCCCACATACCCTTGCCAATTTGTGCCCGGCCCTTGAGCCCGGTAGCCAGACCGATATCCACGTTGCTGTTCTCGTAGGCGGCAATCCACTTGGCACCCTTGATCTCGCCCTTGCGAATGAACGCACCAGCTTCCATGGAGGTATGAATCTCATCGCCGGTACGGTCAAGGAAGCCGGTGTTGATGAAGGCAACGCGCTCGCTGGCAGCCTTGATACAGGCTTTGAGGTTAACTGTGGTGCGACGCTCTTCATCCATGATGCCGACTTTCAGCGTATTACGCTGCATGCCAAGCATGTCTTCCACTCGACCGAACAGCTCGGTGGTGAAGGCGACTTCCTCTGGACCATGCATCTTCGGCTTGACGATATAGACCGAGCCGGTGCGCGTATTCTTGCGCGTGGTGTTGCCATTGAGGTTGTGCAGCGCGATCAGACTGGTCACTGCGCCGTCCATGATGCCCTCAGGGATCTCGTTGCCGTCCTTGTCGAGAATGGCATTATTGGTCATCAGATGACCTACGTTACGAACGAATAGCAGTGAGCGGCCGTGCAGGTTCAATGTGGAGCCATCAGGACGAGTATATTCACGGTCCGGGTTCATCGTGCGGGTAAAGTTGCTGCCACCCTTGGAGACGCTTTCCGACAGATCGCCTTTCATCAGGCCGAGCCAGTTGCTGTAAATGACTGTCTTGTCATCAGCATCGACCGCGGCAACCGAGTCTTCGCAGTCCATGATGGTTGTCAGGGCTGACTCCATCAGAACATCCTTAACACCGGCGGCGTCAGTCTGCCCAACGTTGCTGGTGGGGTCGATCTGGATTTCGAAATGCAAACCATTGTGCTTGAGGAGAACGCCCTGGGGCTGGCCAGGTTCGCCGGTATAGCCGGTGAACTGCGCTGCATCCTTGAGGCCGGTCTGCTTGCCATTGTTCAGGGTAACGACCAGTTGGCCGTTCTCGATCACGTAGCTTGTTGAGTCGACATGGGAACCTTCGGCCAGCGGCGCTGCCTCATCAAGGAACGCACGTGCAAGAGCAATGACCTTGTTGCCGCGAATTTCGTTATAACCGGGGCCCTTGGTGGCGCCGTCGGCTTCGGAGATCGCATCGGTACCGTAAAAAGCATCGTACAATGAGCCCCAGCGTGCGTTGGCGGCGTTCAATGCGAAGCGCGCATTCATGACCGGTACAACCAATTGTGGACCAGCCAGAGTCGCAATTTCTTCATCGACGTTGCTGGTGGTGGCCTGGAAGTCGGCAGGCTCGGGGAGCAGGTAACCGATTTCCTGCAGAAAGGTCTTGTAAGCGGCGGCGTCGTGGGACTGGCCAGCGTGTTTCTGATGCCACGCGTCGATTTGCGCTTGCAGGTCGTCACGCTTGGCGAGCAGCGCCTTGTTCTTCGGTGCCAGATCGTTGATCAGTGCTTCGAAACCCGACCAGAAGGCCGCAGTGTCTACGCCAGAGCCGGGGATGGCCTGATGATTGATAAAGTCGTGAAGTACCTTGGCAACCTGGAGGCTGCCAACTTGGACGCGTTCAGTCATGGAAAACCCTCACTCTGCGGACAACCTTCGCGAACGTGCGTAGGTCGTGGAATTTGGAGACGCGGTATGTTACACGATGATCGATTGCAAATCATGTTCAAGGCATGGAATTGTGTCGCGACCCGTGTCGTGTCCGGGTAAACGTAGCTTACTCCTTGGGAATCAATACTCACCTTTTGATCAGTTGAGAAGTGAATGGATCAGGTTTTTTTGGACGTGCTGGTCGAACAGTTGCCAGAGTTGGAACCGGGGCTAAAGCTGGACGATTCTGCGCGGCGTTATGCGTCTTACTACGGTATCGACTTTAGTGATCGCGCGCGCCAGCATCTGGGTCGCATCCAGGTCGACGAGTTTGCCGTGGCTGTGCAGGTCTGGTTGCCGCCGCAGGCACGGGGAACCTTGATCATCCTGCATGGCTACTATGATCACATGGGTCTGTATCGCCACCTGATCAGTTGGGCTCTGCAGCGAGGTCTGGCGGTCATGGCCTTTGATTTGCCGGGCCATGGCCTGTCCAGCGGCGAGCGAGCAAGTATCGATTGCTTTCTGCGTTATCAGAAAGTGCTTGATGAGGTATTGATACACGCCTCTGGGTGGGGCTTGCCTGCGCCCTGGCATCTGCTTGGGCAGAGCACCGGTGGCGCAATTCTGATCGACAAGCTTTTGCACGGACCGTTGCCTGAGGAATTGGGGCGTACGGTATTGATGGCGCCTCTGGTCAGGCCACGCAAGTGGGGGGTATCGCAGGTCAGCCTGCGGTTGCTGGGTGGGTTCGTGCAGCAATTGGGCCGCCGTTTCACCGAGAATTCGACCGATCAGGAATTCCTCGACTTCATACGCGAACGCGATCCCTTGCAAGCCCAGTTTCTCCCTGTTGCCTGGGTGCAGGCGTTGGAGAAGTGGATACCCCGAATCGAGCAGGCCAGCCCCAGCGGACTGAGTCCGCTGGTGGTACAAGGGCAGTTGGATGGTACCGTTGACTGGCAGCACAACATGCGCGTACTTGAGCAGAAGTTCGACAATCCGCAGATTTTTTATCTTCCCGAGGCGCGCCACCATCTGGCTAACGAGGATGAGCTGATTCGCCGTCAATACCTTGCCTGGCTCGCTCGCCAACTGGATATCTGAGCCCGGGCCGCGCAGCCTGTGCTCAGGGGTTCAATGCCTCACTGGTGGCCTGGGTCATGGCCTGATAGGTAGCTACGCCTTCGGCAGTCTGGGTCCACTGAAGGTATTGCTCCAGTTCCTGGTTGCTGAGATCGCGGTAAACATAGGCAAGGGTGTTTGGCAGTTCAGGAACCATCTGGTTGCGTATGTTTTCACGGCGCGCACTGACCAGATCCACCGGTACCTGGAATAGACCGCCCAGCAGCTCATTGGCGCTATCGGTTGCCAGGTTGGCGAGGGCCATCGATACCTCAACTCCAACTTCCAGTGCGGGCAGGGTGGTGCCCAGTTGGCGCAGCAAGGTGTAACGCTGGGGATCAATCTGCTGCTGGGGTATGCCGCGTTGCATTTCCTTGACCGACGCGGGGGCGGTTGCTCGGGTTTCCATTGTGACTACCTTGCGACCCAGGGGGCTGCGGTAGAACTCGATTGCTTTTTCATGGGCAGAGTCGGGCAGCGTTACAGCCAGACGGCTACGCGCCCGGTCTTGCATGGCCTGGGGTTCAAAACGCTGATTGCTCTTGTTGACCAGGCTGGCATGCACATTGGCTGGTAACTGCTGTGCATATCGTTGCTGAGCGGCGCTCAGGGCATCCTGGAAATGGCGCTGGTGAGCTGCCATCCCCGACAGGTCGTAGAGCTGCGCGGGCGTCTGAGCCCTTACGTTCATGGCAATGAGGGCGACACTGATTAACAGTGCCATGGCCAGCAGGTGGATCGATTTAAGGCGCATAGATTCTCGCATTGAGGATTGTGGTCAGAACAGACTGTTTGGCAGGCTTGTTGTGCCAGCGGCAAAGGATACAATGCGCCGGCTGGCAGCCTGGGACGTCAAACCGATGTCTGGGGGTGTCAGGTACTCCAAGCGTAGCATCCAACGCAACATTCGAGTTTATAACCATGTCCGAGTTCCCCCTTGCCCTGGGCGATTGTTTCGAGCGCATCGCCGATGACCTGGTTGTCCGTCGCTGGTCCGTTCAGGAGCAGGCGTTGCCTGACGAGCTGGTCGGCGAACTGGGCGCGGTCTGCCGCCAGTTATGGCGCCGCGATGACCTGACACCGGCGGCTGTGGGTCCCGCTGGAGAAGAGCTGGTTATCCCGTCGATTCGTGGTGATTATACGCGCTGGCTGGATGACTGCCCGCCAACGATGGCTGGAGCCGCTTTTCTGCAGATCATGGATGGCCTGCGTTCTACGCTTAATCGCAATCTGTTCATCGGACTCGATAGCTTTGAAACCCACTACGCTCTCTATCCCCCTGGTGCGGGATATCGAAAACATCTGGACCGCTTCAAGGGAAGCCCCCTGAGGCAGGTATCGGTAGTGGCTTATCTGAATCAGGCCTGGCAGCCAGGGGACGGGGGAGAATTACGTTTGCATCTGGAGCAAGGCAGGCATGATGTCGCGCCGCGCGGTGGCACCCTGGCGGTATTCATGAGCGACAGTATTGTGCATGAAGTGCTGGCGGCGAACCGGGAGCGTGCCAGCCTCGTGGGCTGGTTTCGCCGTAGACCGGACAATCCGCTTTTGCGCTAGCAGATTGCCGGCCTGCTATTGGCAAATCAGAACAGGACGCGGGCGCGGATAGTACCCTTGACCTGCTGGACCTTCTCCAAAGCCAGCTCGGAGGCGTCAGCGGAGACGTCGATCACTACGTACCCCACCTTTTCATTGGTCTGCAGGAATTGGCCGCAGATATTGATGTTGTTCTGCGCGAATACCTGGTTGATTTCGCTCATCACGCCAGGCACGTTCTGGTGAATGTGCAGCAGGCGATGCATGCCAGGATGCGAGGGCAGCGCCACTTCCGGGAAGTTGACCGAAGTGATGGAGGTGCCGTTATCGCTGTAGCGCACCAGCTTCTCTGCTACTTCCAGGCCGATGTTGGCCTGCGCTTCCAGCGTCGAGCCGCCGACATGGGGCGTCAGGATGCAGTTGTCGAATTCGCGCAGCGGGCTGACAAATTCTTCCTTGTTGGAGCGTGGCTCGACCGGGAACACATCGATAGCAGCGCCATTGAGGTGCTTGTCGCGCAGTGCGCCGGCCAGAGCATCAATGTCCACCACAGTGCCACGGGCGGCGTTGATCAGGATCCCGCCGGGCTTGATTGCACGGATTTCCTTCTCGCCCATCATCCACTTGGTCGCAGCGGTCTCCGGTACATGCAAGGTTACGATATCAGCCATGCCCAGCAACTCGTGCAGTGAGGCGACCTGTACTGCATTGCCCAGTGGCAACTTGGTCACCACGTCGTAGAAGAACACCTGCATGCCCAGGCCTTCAGCCAGAACAGACAGTTGGGTGCCGATCGAACCATAGCCGATGATCCCCAGTTTCTTGCCACGGATTTCATAGGAATTGTCTGCGCTCTTGATCCAGCCACCTCGGTGGCAAGAAGCGTTTTTCTCCGGGATGCCGCGCAGCAGCAAAATGGCTTCAGCCAGAACCAGTTCGGCTACCGAGCGCGTGTTGGAGAAGGGGGCGTTGAATACCGCCACGCCCATTTCCATCGCTGCTGTCAGGTCTACCTGGTTGGTGCCGATGCAGAAACATCCGACGGCGACCAGTTTGTGAGCGTGGCTGAAAACCTCGGCGGTCAGTTGGGTGCGTGAGCGAATACCGATGAAGTGAGCCTCGGCAATCGCTTCCTTGAGCTGCTCTTCGGGCAGGGAGCCCACGTGGTACTCGATGTTGGTGTACCCGGCAGCCTTCAGTGTGTCGACGGCGGTCTGGTGGACGCCCTCGAGGAGCAGAAACTTGATCTTGCTTTTGTCCAGCGAGGTTTTGTTCATGGTGTCGGATACCCGCAATGCTGATTAAGATAAGCCATCAGTACTCTGTGACGTTTTTTGTCGCAGCAAGAGTCCTGTTTCGGAAGCCGCGTATGCTAGCATAATCTCCCTTTTTTGATGCTTGTACCTGTATGAAAAGTCTTCAGGTACAGCATGAATTCCGTTCGAGAGCCGCCCATGACCCCAGATACCATTATCGATACCCTTAAAACGCTGGTAGATGCCGACAAGGTGCGCACCGACGCGGAGTCGTTGAATACCTGGGGCAAGGACTGGACGAAGCATTTTGAGCCAGCACCACTTGCGATCGTGTTTCCGAAAAACACCGCACAGGTTCAGGCTCTGGTGCGATTTGCCAATGAGCAGAAGCTGGCACTGGTGCCCTCCGGCGGGCGCACCGGGCTCTCCGCTGCTGCGGTAGCGGCCAACGGAGAGATCGTCGTCTCCTTTGACTACATGAACCAGATCACGGAGTTCAATGAGTTCGATCGCACTGTCGTTTGTCAGCCTGGTGTGGTGACGGCACAGCTGCAGCAGTTCGCCGAGGACAAGGGTTTGTACTATCCGGTGGACTTTGCCTCCGCGGGATCCAGTCAGATAGGTGGTAATATCGGTACCAACGCCGGTGGTATCAAGGTAATTCGCTACGGTATGACCCGTAACTGGGTGGCGGGTCTGAAGGTGGTTACCGGTACGGGCGAGTTGCTGGAACTGAACAAGGATCTGACCAAGAACGCCACAGGTTATGACCTGCGTCAGCTGTTTATCGGCGCTGAAGGCACGCTGGGATTTGTTGTCGAGGCGACCATGAAGCTGGAGCGCGCGCCGCGCAATCTTACCGCCATGGTGTTGGGTACACCGGACTTCGACTCGATCATGCCGGTATTGCATGCTTTCCAGAATCGGATCGACCTGACGGCTTTTGAGTTTTTCTCTGACAAGGCCATGGCCAAAATCATGGGCCGCGGTGATGTCCCGGCACCATTCGAGACTGACTGCGCTTTCTATGCTCTTCTCGAGTTTGAAGCCTTGAATGAAGATGTCGCCAATGATGCGTTGGCCACCTTCGAGCACTGCGTCGAGCAGGGCTGGGTGCTCGACGGCGTCATGAGTCAGAGCGAGCAGCAACTGCAGAACCTCTGGAAATTGCGTGAGTTCATTTCCGAGACCATCTCGCACTGGACGCCTTACAAGAACGATATATCCGTTACTGTGGGTAAAGTGCCGGCTTTCTTGCACGATATTGATGCTATCGTCGCCCAACACTATCCGGATTTCGAAATTGTCTGGTTTGGCCACATAGGCGACGGCAATCTGCACCTGAATATTCTCAAACCGGAAAGCCTGTCCAAGGACGAGTTCTTCTCGCGCTGCGCCACGGTGAACAAATGGGTGTTTGAGATCGTGCAGAAATACAACGGTTCGATTTCCGCCGAACATGGTGTCGGCATGACCAAGCGCGACTATCTGACCTACAGCCGCAGCGAAGCGGAAATTGCCGTAATGAAATCGATCAAGAAGGTGTTCGATCCAAACGGAATAATGAACCCGGGCAAGATCTTCCCAGTGGCTTGATTGTCATCAACAGCAAGGAGATTCCATGCACTACCAACACCGTTTTTCCGATGGTTCTCCTGCTGATTTGCCGGTGGGCAAGGTGGTATGTGTGGGGCGTAACTACGCCGAACATGCCAAGGAGCTGAATAACCCGGTACCTACCGAGCCGCTTTTGTTCATCAAGCCATCGACAGCTATCACGTCGCTGGCCGACCCTGTCGAGCTACGCCCCTCGCGTGGTCCGGTACACTACGAAACCGAGCTTGCCCTGCTGGTTGGCAGCAGTCTGAGCGGCAAGATCGACGAGGCTGAAGCCCGTCAGGCCATCGTTGGAGTGGGTCTGGCGCTGGATCTGACCCTGCGTAAGCTGCAGGATCAACTCAAGGCCAAGGGGCATCCCTGGGAGCGGGCAAAAGCATTTGATGGTGCCTGCCCCTTGTCTTTGTTCGTACCGATCGTCCAGGCACCCGAGCTGAACGATCTGGGTCTCGAGCTGCGGATCAACGGCGAACTGCGTCAGCAAGGTAACGCTGACCAAATGATCACCCCGATCCTGAGGTTGTTGCAGCAGATTGCCGAGGTATTTACCCTGCTGCCCGGCGATGTTGTTATCACTGGCACCCCTGCAGGGGTTGGCGTGCTGCAAGCTGGTGATCAATTGGAATTGTCCATACCCGGCCTGTTAGAGCAGGCTGCATGCGTGCAGGGCTGAATGTGTCCCCCGCATACTTTGAGCTTTGTGGTCCTGGGATTTTGGAAGTGTTCACTGCATAGCTCTCACTGCGGGTCTGACTAGATGTCGATGCTGAAAATCATTGTGGTGCTGACCATTGCAAGTTTGCTGGCGGCAGTTGGTTACTTGCGACTCAATCACCTGGATGTCCTCTGGTGGTACGACTGGAAGCTCAATCGTGAGGTGACGTCGGACCAGTCGCTAGGGCTTGGTCGCTACCGGGTAGATATTGAGGCCCGCCAAGTAGAGGGCATCAATGATGACCTTTCCGCGCTCACCTACAATGCCGACACAGGAACCCTTTTCGCACTGCTCAATGGCGATCCGCTGCTTCTTGAGTTGAGCGTTGAGGGTGAGGTGCTGCGTCGTATCCCGGTGAAAGGGGGCAGGGATATGGAGGGGCTAACTCATGTGGCCGGGAATCAATACGTGATTGCCAAGGAGCGTGACCAGCGGCTGTCTCTGGTGACGATAACCGAAGCCACCCGGGAGCTAGATGTAAGCGCTGCCCCCAGCCTGGTGATAGCACTGGACGAGCCTGGCAACAAAGGATTTGAAGGATTGTCCTGGGATGATGCTAACCGCAGGTTGCTGGTGGTGCGGGAGCGCGACCCGTTGCGCGTGCTGGCAGTTACGGGTTTTGTCGACGCTGTGGCTGGCGAGCCCAGCAGCCTGGACATTACCGAAATCAAGTCAGATGGCTCAGCAATGTTGTTCATGAGTGATCTTTCGTCGGTCAGCGTGGACCGGAGTAGTGGCCATATTATGCTGCTCAGTGACGAGTCACATATGGTGGTCGAATATGATACTGAGCAGAAACCGATCAGTTTGCTGGGGTTGTGGCGCGGCATGAGCGGACTGCGCGACACTGTGCCGCAGGCCGAAGGACTGGCGGTGGATGATCTGGATCGGGTGTATGTGGTCAGCGAGCCGAACCTTTTCTATCGGTTCGTGCCCGCGGACTAGCCATTCAGACTGGCTTCAGCGTTTTGACTCCTTCGGCGGTACCCAATAGCAGAATGTCCGCCGGGCGGGCGGCGAACAGTCCGTTACAGACCACGCCGACGATCGCATTGAGTTGTTCTTCCAGCTTGCGAGGGTCATGGATCTGCATGTTGTGCACGTCGAGAATCACGTTGCCGTTATCAGTAACAACACCTTCGCGATAAACCGGGTCACCGCCGAGCTTTACTATCTCGCGGGCAACGTGGCTGCGGGCCATTGGAATCACCTCGACGGGAAGGGGGAACTCACCCAGCGTGTCGACCAGTTTGCTGCCGTCGGCAATACAGATAAAGGTACGAGCAACGGCGGCCACGATTTTTTCCCGAGTCAGGGCCGCGCCTCCGCCCTTGATGAGCTCCAGGTGCTTGTTCGCCTCGTCAGCGCCGTCCACGTAGTAATCCAGCCTGCCGACGCTATTGAGGTCGTGCACCTGAATGCCATGTTCGCGCAGCCTTTCGGCTGTGGCCTGGGAGCTGGCTACAGCGCCGTCGAAAAAACCCTTATGTTTTGCCAGTGCGTCGATGAAGCAGTTGGCTGTCGATCCGGTGCCGATGCCAATGACGCTGGTGTCTTCCAGGTTTGGTAGCAAAATATCCACGGCAGCCTGGCCAACGGCCTGTTTCAATTTATCCTGGGACATGGTTGATACCTCTGGTCGGCGTTATTCGAAGTCGCAAATTATACGCGCCATGGAGAGGCAGCGTGTAGTCGCAGACCGGGCTATTCGCTAGACTGGTGGTTTTCCCCGGAACAAGTCGAAGCCCCATGCTGGAAACCTACGTCAAGAAGATCCTCAACTCCCGCGTCTACGATGTTGCGGTTGAGACGCCCATTCACGCCGCACCTTTCCTGTCAGAGCGGCTGGACAATACGGTTCTGCTCAAACGGGAAGACCTGCAGCCAGTGTTTTCGTTCAAGATTCGTGGCGCCTACAACAAATTGGCACTACTGACTGACGAACAGCGCGCCTGTGGCGTAGTGACAGCTTCGGCCGGTAACCACGCCCAGGGTCTGGCCTACGCGGCGCGTCATCTGGGGGTGAAAGCCACCATCGTCATGCCGCGCACTACACCTGAGATCAAGGTGCGTGCCGTTCGTGCCCGAGGCGCAAAGGTTGTCCTGCATGGGGATGCTTTTGACGAAGCCCTGGCCTATTCGCAAAAGTTGATCAAGGAAAAGGGGCTTGTGTACATCCACCCCTTCGATGACCCCGATACCATAGCCGGTCAGGGCACCATTGCCATGGAGATCTTGCGTCAGCATCAAGGGCAGTTGGACGCGATCTTTGTGCCGGTTGGCGGTGGTGGTCTGATCGCAGGTATCGCTGCCTACGTCAAATATCTGCGGCCGGACATCCGCGTGATCGGTGTGGAACCGGAAGATGCCGCATGCCTTAAGGCAGCGATGGCTGCTGACGAGCGGGTGGTGTTAAGCCAGGTAGGACTGTTTGCCGACGGCGTGGCAGTTGCGCAGATAGGTCAGCATACCTTTGAGGTCTGCCGTCATCATGTCGATGAGGTGATCACGGTTACTACCGATGAAATGTGCGCCTCGATCAAGGATATCTATGACGACACGCGGTCTATCTGCGAGCCGGCGGGGTGCCTTGGTGTGGCCGGTATAAAGAAGTACGTCGAGCGAGAAGGTTGTAGTGGCAAGGTGTTTATCGCTATTGATTCGGGCGCCAACGTCAACTTTGATCGTTTGCGCCACGTGGCCGAGCGTGCCGAGATTGGCGAAAAGCGCGAGGCTTTGCTGGCCGTGACCATTCCGGAAAAACCCGGCAGCTTCAAGGCGTTCTGCCAGGCGATCGGTAAGCGATCGATAACCGAGTTCAATTACCGTTTTCACGATGATGCCGAGGCCCACATCTTTGTCGGCGTGCAGACCCACCCGGAACTTGACCCCCGGGATGCACTGGTGGAACTGCTGGGGCAGGAAGGCTTTCCGGTTCTGGACCTGACCGACAACGAACTGGCCAAGCTGCATATCCGCCACATGGTCGGAGGCCATTGCGAGCAGGTTACCGATGAGGTGGTTTACCGTTTCGAGTTTCCTGAACGCCCAGGTGCGCTGTTCAACTTTCTCAACAAATTGGGTGGGCGCTGGAATATATCCATGTTCCATTACCGCAACCACGGAGCGGCATACGGTCGGGTGGTGGTAGGACTTCAGGTAGCAGAGGCGGATAGACACAAAGTGCCGGAAATCCTGGACAGTATTGGGTATATGTATTGGGATGAAACGGACAATCCTGCTTACAAACTCTATCTGGCCTGAAAAGACGCCCCTGGATCGGTCCCTTTGGCCAGATTTGACATGGATCCTGACAAGGTCTAAAAAATGAAGACGTGATTCACGCTATGTATTCGTATCACTTGCGATCTTCTTTTGTTATTGGGGTTCGGCGAGGCGAGTCTGGCGTGGGCTTCCACTTACTAGAACAACGTTTTGAATAATAATAATGTACTGCATTTGGGGGAGGAGTAGCTGTGCGTCGTAAACCTGATTTGCTTTGGGTGCTGGTTATTGTTTTTGGCCTTGGGGTGGTGACTACGGGATACACCCAGGGGTTTCTGGAGAGCAGGTCTGTGGTGGAGCGCAATCAGCAGTAGCGCTTAGGCCCGCTTGAACATGAGACACTCTGCATCACTGATGATGCCATCGAGGGGAATGTCCCAGGACTCTACTGGCAACCTGTCTAGCTTCTGACAATCGTGGGCCAGTCCTATCAGGCTGGGCGCGAGCCACGTCTGCCTTTGGCGAAGATAGGCGAAGGTCCTGTCGTAGAATCCTCCGCCCATTCCCAGTCGGTTGCCCTGCACATCAAAGCCAACCAGCGGCATCAGTACCATGTCCAGTCGCCATGGCTGCGTCTGGCTGCTGATGCTGGCCCTGGGCTCGGTAATACCAAAGCGATTACGCGTCCATTGTTGATGCTTGTGAATGCGTTGAAATCCCATGCTGCCACGCGGCCACCGTTTCAAAACAGGCAGATAACAGGTCTTGCCGAGGCGAAGAGCGTGGCGTAAAAGCAGGATTGGGTCGATCTCACCGTCGTTAGCCAGATACAAAGCAATGTGCCGACTGCGGACAAACATCGGGTGCTTGGCCAGTTGCCGAAAAAGACGACGGCTGGCCTGCTTTTGCTGGGCGGGGGTGAGTGCCCGGCGCGCGGAACGCAGTTCCTTGCGTAGCGCCTTGCGTCGGGTAGGGATCATGTG